>Ga0187219_1000310_pt1 | contig 22980 bp, 4 predicted proteins | sample 13SPOviralmetaG_FD_130162 | JGI IMG/M metagenome (GOLD analysis project Ga0187219, IMG submission 130162) | Marine viral communities from the oligotrophic San Pedro Time Series (SPOT) site, San Pedro Channel, CA, USA - 13 SPOT_SRF_2010-07-21... | ecosystem: Environmental > Aquatic > Marine >... | reverse complement strand
GAGATTGAGTTGGTTCTAGACAGTGCTAGTCTAAACTCAACTTCATTTAGTATCTTCTTATCTGTTACTTCATTAAAAGCACTATCTATTACTGAGCTACCATTGTAAGTATATTCTTTACCATTTTTAAGTGTTATTTTTTCACTATCATCCATATACCCTGTATCTGTCCCTGTATACTGATTTTTAGCTACAAACATTGCTTGATCTAAAGCATATTCAGATATCTTTCTTTTCTCAAGTCCAAAGATCTGACGGAACATATCCTTTAATACACTCATAATCTGTACTAGAAGACTCTTATCAACTGAACCATCAGTAAGATTAAAGTCAATAGTATTATCTAGCATGTCTCTAAAGGCCCCATTACTCATTACCATAGTAACAAACTCATCTAGACTGGTAGCACCATAGCCAGCTATCAATAGTTTTTGAATACCTGCCATATCTCCGACAGCCTGTAGCTCTCTAATCTTATCTTTTATTTCAGACTTTTCATCAGTTGTATATGCAATATAGTTAGCTATCTCCTCCGGGCTCTTATTCTCTAGCTTCTTCATAAAGAGTTCTCTAAGAGTATCAAGCTTTTTAAGAGATGCTTTCATTTTTGGTGAGACACTGTTTGGATTCTTTTTAAATTTTGAAATCTCAAGAGCAGTCAAAGCATGTCCAATCTCATGGAGTACTGCTTGTTCAAATTCCCAATCAGAAGTATTTTCATTTATACCAATAGTTACTTTACCTCCAGAGTACTTTGAATCTAAAGTGCTTCCTGTTTTAAATACTAGGTTAAACTGTTTCTTATCTAGAACTTTTGAGTTAAGTATTTGACTAGCAAGATATTTGTGAGTCATATCAGCACTCTCTGCTATTTCTTCAAGCATTTGTTTTACTTCAGGAAGCTCAGGACTATATATACTATTGTTTTCTAATTTTTTAGACACACTAAGAAGAGAAGCCAAAGACTGCCTTTCTTGTTTAGAGGTTGGAATTTTCTTAACTGGAAAAGGAGCATCAGGTTTTTCCTCTTTTACTGGTGGTTTTTTAATAGGCGGTTTTTCTGATTCAACAGGTTTAATAGGATTATTAGGATTAGTACCTCCTGAAGTAGGATTATTATCCCCAAACCCAAAAGCATCTAAAAGGTTACCATCTAAATCTGCAGGAATTTCTCCTCCATTATTACTACTAGAAGAAGCACTTCCGCCTCCTATCATTCTCTCTATATCTTCCTCAGTAGGATCTGGAATACCTTCTTGAAATTCTTCCTCTCTAGTCTCATTAATAAAGTATGTAGTAGCTTTATTCTCTACAAGTATAGACTCCTTAGTACCTCTACCAAGTTCGTACTCAGTTATAGTACCTGTTCCTAACTTATCTAGCATTACATAATTACCTGTTTCGCCGTCAAATTTTAAAACTCTTCTATCGCTTCCTACAGGCTTAACTGATATATAAGCATGTGAAGGATTTACATTATAACGATTAATTCCGTCTTCTCCTACACTAATTCCTGCCTCTTCTATTAAGAGTGGTCCAGGAGAAAAAATTACTTGATCATTTTCTTTAGAAACTTCTTCATTTAAGCTTAACATATTTTCATCTAAACGAACTTTTTTAGCTACTAAATCAGGATTATGCTGTAATATCTGTTGAACTAATGCTTCTTTTTGCCTAGCTCCTTCAGGTCCTTTAAGTTCTTCATATCCTTCTTTTAAAGTTTTATAAAATCCAATGTCAATTAAATAACTTGTAGGAACGAATCTTACAAAATCAACTGCATTTTTCTTACCTCCAGTGAGAAAAGCATACTCAATTAACTTTCTACCTAATTGTTTAAGAGTTACTCCAGTATCTCCTATAGGCTTATCACTTTTTTTAAGTAATAAGTCTAAGAATGCTATAGCCTGACTGTCAGTTACCATATCATCACTAGCTGAATTTCTAAAAGAAATAGTATGAGGACTATCTGACTCTACTAAAGTTTCTAGCTCTTGAATAAGTTTATTACTTTTTAATCTAGGATCATTTTTTGCTATATCTACTAATTGAGCTAAACTCAAAGTAGTTTCTGTAGGATAAATTAATTGTTCTAATGTTGTAGTTTCTCCCTCTTCAGTAAAGAGAGCTGTATTACTATTAATATAACTTTTAATACCTTGTGCTATAAGTTTTTTCTCCTCTATTGTATTCCCTCTTACCGTACCTCTTTTAGAAATTGAATTAATAAGATCAAACATGCCGCTAAATTCCGACATAACTAAATCATGTGTCAAAGAGAGAGTGTGTAGAGAACCTGCTGCTTTTACAGAATCAGGTTTAACCATAAACAACTTACCGTTAATAACTCCTACAGGTATAAAGTCCTTTCCTTTTGCAGCATTAATTTTTTTTGTGTCTCCTAGAGCTACTATTCTATATTTACCTAATAGTCCCATTACAGACTCGGCCTGTACATAATTGAATGGGGTTTCTTCAAGCTCTTGTACACTTTGTGCTACTCCAACAAATTCAGCTAATGTAGTACCTACTCCTTTAGAGTCTCCACTCATAAGTCTTATAGCAGGTCGTAATTGCGTCATAATTTTATCAGCCTGTTTGAACTTTTTAAGCAATGCTACATTTAGCGAAGAGCTTATGTCTTTAGAGTTCTTTCCAATAGAGTTATAAAGTTTAGCTACTACTTCGTCCATATTAAGATCTGCAAATTCACTATTAAACTCATCGTCTACAGCTTCATGTATTTTTATAGGATCTGTAATACCTAACTCTTGTCCAAGGTTCTTAAGAGCTTTATCAAATAGATTATTAGCTGTTGTAAACTCATTTGCCTTAAGTGTTTCTACAAGTTCTACAATAATTGGTTGCTCTAAAAATGTTTGAATAAAATCTTCTTCAAAGCCCATAAGCTCTAATGCATCATGTACATTAAAAGTCTCGTTGCTAATATTATACTTATTAATAATTTGCTCATTTTGATTATCTACAGCTGCTGATAGAGTACCTGATACTACATCTTGTTTTAATCTAGTCCCTCTTAAAGTATTAGGCCCAGATATCTCATTTACTTCAGCGTCTTTTCCAAACGTAAATGAATTATTAAACTTAATAGACTTTTTAGTACTTGTAATAACTCCTATAAAAGAATTTAATGAAGCTTTCACACCTACTGCGTCCATAGCAGCTCTTGCTTCTAAGTATTTTCTTCTTTGATAAAACTCTGATAATACTGATGTTTTTGATTTAGACCCTCCACTATTTATAAGTTCTGCTGCTTCTTTCTTAGCTCCTATAGCATTAGCTATTCCTCCTTGGTCATTGATCTCCTTTGCCATATCAGGATCTGCTGCATTCTTATATCTATTGTCATTATAAGAATGTAATCCAAAATCAAGAGGCTTCTTAATCATTCTATAAACCTCACTATTTCTTAGAATTTTTACTCTATTATCAAGCATAGCATTTTGTAGCCCTAACTCAGTTTCTCCCTCAACTTTAATAAGCTTACCATTTTTTTCTTTTAATTTGTAGAAATACTCATATAGTTTATCTACATCAAAATCAGATCCCATCTGAGTAATAAAAGATCTAGGAGCAACTACAATGTCTCCCATATACTCTGGTAAAAATCCTACAACTTCTACAAATGCCATTGAGTTATATCCCTGGGTAGGAATACGGAATCCCATACCTTCAAGAGCTCCTTCTGGTAATAGTTTGAGATTAATACGATTCGTTTTCTTATCTATATATTTTGTAAAATCAATAAGTTTACCATTTGGTAATCTCATTTTATTAGGAATAAGAATCTGAGCAGGCTGTACACTTTCAGAAACACCCTCTTCTGTAACTACAGTTTCTATCCTCATAGGCTTAAGAGATCCTTCATACTTACTCGTGTATAAAACTTCTCCTTCATTAGTATCTTCATCAAATCTAAATAAAGCTTCAGACATTAATACCTTAGATCCTCCAGTAACTTTCTTTTTGGCTACACCTTTTCTAACAATAGACATTAGCATAGCTTGAAACTGTTCTGATGCTGGAGATAATTCTGCAGGAACTTCAAAAGTCCCATCTTCAGCTACAGAAAGTCCTTCTATTACATTAAAATCAAAGCCTCTTTCAAGTGCTACTGCTCTAAGCATTTCTCCTAGCTTTTCTCTATCTACTACTTTTTCTCCTTTTTTGTTTGGATCTTTACTATCTACTAGTAGTTCTTCTCTAATCTTGTCTGCTCTAAGCTTAAATAACTTATTAGCATTTTCTGATAATTCTTGTGCTACACTTTCAAGTGATTTAATAGTAGATGCTGCAGCTCCAATTAAAGCATCAGGTTGAGTACCTCTAGTACTTTCATCTTTTTTCTTATTAGGAACTGATTGCTGAATTCTCCAATACTTTCTTTTTAACTTACGGTATGGTACTCCAGCTTCAGTGCTTCCCTTAAATACTTTAGTTAACTCCTCAACAGATTTAACATTTCCTTCATTATCGACAACACTGGCATTTGCAGATGCTGCAGTGAACCCTAATTTAATTCCAGATTTAAAAGCTAAACGAACATTAGTCCCCTGGCTCTCTTGTAGATTTTCCATAGCCTGACGTACGTTGTCAAGCTGTGTTCCTTTTGTAAGCATTGGAAGTAATGGTACAGCCGATGTTTTTATATAAGCCCTTTGTCTAACAGTTTTATTTATGTTATTTATATTTGTATAATAGTCAGCTACACCTACAGGTTTTTGCGCAGTAAACATAACCTTCTTTAAAAGAGCTTTATCTTCTTGTTCTAAAGTAGCTCCCTTTTCATATTTTTTTACAAGACTTGTTACTTTATCAGAAACATCTTGATTAATTTCTCCAAATGTTACTGCATTATATAAGTACTCCTGCCAGGTAATAAATTCTTGACCATCAGTTGTTTCCGTATTTTTAAAATCATCTATAGCGCCGTCAGGTAAACCTTCAAAAAATTCAGAATCATAGTCCATCATAATATCTGGAATCATGAGTTGAATATACTCTTCATTGTCATTTTTTCTAGAAGGCTCAACTCCCGGAGCAATAAGTGCTGCTAGTCTTTTATCTAGATTTTCATAAGTAGCTTTTATTGCAGCTGCAGTTACCGGAGAATTTGCCCCCTGTTCAAAAGCACTTTCTGCGTCTGATATCTGACCTTTTTTATAGTATTGAGCAACATCTCCTACAAACGTCTGAATTACATTTGCTGTTCCTAATGCTTGGCCAAGAGTGATATCAGCAGCTACCATTTTTTTTAATAGTTCCTTTCTTGTTTTCCCATTTTTTTCATTTAGTTTACTCTCCTTAAGTAGCATTTCTTTATAGGCATCAGGAATATGCTCATAATTTTCTACCCCTGAATCAAATGCATTAATCTTATCTGCAATCATTTCATTCAGTATAGACTTAACTGATTTAGCAATCTGAGGCATAAGCTCTTTTATCTGACTTTGTTCTAAAGCGCCAGCTACTGCTTCATTTAATGTTACACGTTCTTCTCCAAAGGTTACCATTACATCATTCAACTGAGGTAACAGATAAAATAATCCAGACCCTTCTTCAAACGCTTTGTTATTTACATCTGTAAGAGTAGTATTATTATCTTCAGCGTCTTTCATACTATTAGAAGATGCAAAAGCTCTAATCCTATTAATATCAGACATTACAACATTATTGATAAATAGGTTAACTGTATTGTTAGTAATGTTCCCGTTAATATCAAAGTCCATAATAGGTACTAATGTCTTTAATGCCATTACAGTATTCTTGTCAGACATTGTAAGAGGTACAATAGTAGCCTGCCTCATCTTAAAGGAATGTACACTTTCAGTATTTTCTGATTTAGATAAAAATTCAGTACTAGATACATTTGTAGAATAAGTCATTAGACCATTCTTTACTGAAGCATGCTCTGCTTCTTGTAATCTTCTAAAATCATCTGAAGACTCTTTACCTTGTTTGAGAGGACTGAAGTTTAAATACTGCATCTCTAAGTCTTCTCTAGATATAAGACCGTCATAGATAGCTTGAAGTAATTGAGAAGGTTCCTCAAACTCACTGCCAAATATCTTATGGGATTGATTAACTATTTTTTCAGCTAACTCAGGATTTTCTGGGTCTACTTCTAAAGTAAATAAGTCATCTAATAAATTACTGAAGTATTTATTAGACGTCATAGTAGCAATATTTCTACCCCCTGAAAAGAAAGTAGTACCATGTCTTTTAGCAGAGGACCTGGTTGCTTCTAATTTAATTAATCTTTTTATAGCTCCCGCATTAGTTGGGCCTTTTGTTGAATAAGGAATTTCCTTGGATAAGATTTCTTCTAGATTCATCCTCATAATCCCGAATGGAGATCTATTTCCCCACATACCTTTGTCAGTAAACTTTACTCTTCTTCCTGTTTTAGCAGTTTCAAGATAAATACCATTATCATACAAAGAGTCTACTGCATCTTCTGAAAAAGTAATACCTAGTTTAGTTTCCATCATAAGTCTAAAACTCCCCCTATCAATTTCTCCGCTTGTTTGAGCAATCTCTTCTAGGAACGCAATTCCTTCAGCAAATGCTTCTTTATTTATAAGATACTCTCCTGTAGTAGAATCAAACTGATATAGCTTGCCTCTCATTCCTCTATCAAACTCTTCTGCTACTACATTAACTAATGCATTTCTGTTCTGGCTAAAAGCACTTACATATACTTGACCTTCTCTACCTGTTCGAATAGAGATCATTGGAGCTACTAAAGTATGCTTAGCCATAACAGAAGAAAACTCATTCATAATCTGAGGGCTAATATCTAGCTGCTGTACTTCTTTTATAGAGGCTGCTCTACTTTCTACATCTGGGAATACTTTCTTTAAGAATTTTTGCCCTAATGGACTAGAGTCTAAACTTTTTAATTCTACAGAATTTAAAACTAATGCAGGTAACCACTGTGCTTTATTACGGAATCCTTTATCAGTAAGATACTTTCTTATAAGCACATCCATTTGTTCAGAAAAAATAGGCTTAGTACCTTCAAGAGAAGTAGACAATAGTTTAAATACCTGATTTGGATCTGCATATTTTTTCTTATCAAAGAAAGTTTTTATAAAGTCTCCATCCTGATTAAGCTGAACAAGAGTAGATAATGACTCTCTCATTCTTGAAGAAGCTGTGTCTAAAGGGTCTAAGGTAAAGTAGAAATTTTCAGCATGATGACTTTTATTAATACCGGGAGCTGCTCCTCCCATATCCTCATCTGAGTCTTCTTCCTGCTCTTCAAGTTTTGATTTCTTACCTCCAAAAATTTCATCAATTAATTTAGAAGCTGCTGATTTAGTTTCAGCGTTTTTCTTTTTATCACCTTTTAGAGATTCTATATTGCCAGATGTTTTTTGTTTACTTGTTTTTCTTTTAATACCTGACTGACTATCAAGCCTAGTTAATGCAAGATCTATAAGTTTATCTTTATTACTTCTTAAAGAATCTATAATTTTTCCTATTCTTTCTCTACGTTTTGCATATTTTTCTGCAAGCTCGGGTTTATTAAGAGTTTTAGCTGTTTTAATAAGCGCTCTTGTTTTCTTTTGCAGAGCTTCCATATCTCGTAAAAGCTGTCTTTCAGCTTCTTCGACTGCTTCATTGAAAGACTCTTCATCAGATTTCTCCCCTAAAGCATTATCTGTAATAGCTTTAAGTTGGAAAATAATATCAGAAGCAAAATGACTTACAATCTGCTCTTGTTGTATATTACTAATATTAGGAAGTTTAAATTTATTCCTAGTCTCTTCTGTTCTTTTAGTAGCAGACTCTGGGAGTAAGCCAAGTTCATCTTCGTCCTCGTCAAAATCAAGGGCGTTGTCTTCGTCTTTTTCTGCCTCTGTAAGGTCTTCAACATTGTTTATACCGGCTTCTTCAACTTGATCTATTGTACTTCCGAAAGCATCTGCTAGGGCAGCAATTGATGCTAAATCGTCATCCATTCCTGGTTGAGATTTTAAAGCATCTAGTTCAGCTTTGTATTTAGCGTTGATTTTATCTATAACCTCTTGCTTAGTTTTACCAGATATAACATTAGGTTTAGAACTTCTTGTGTTTTCATCAAAAGCGTTCTTTGCAAAAGCTACCCAATCTCCAACTTCAGTATTTTCCATGATACCTTCGCCTTCTTTTTGTTGGCGTAAATAATTTGATCTATCAGGTCCAGTTACTTTTGATTTATCTTCATTTAAAGCTTCTTTCTTTCTTCTTTGTATATCAGCTCTCTGAGATACAATGTCAGTATCATCATCTTTTTTAAGTGGAGGCTTTTCTTGGTCTTTAGTACCTTCAGTAGGTATTGGAAATCTTATATCTGGGTTATAATGGAATATAGCTCTACCGTTAGGTAACTCCCCATCTTTTGTTCTTACAGGGCCTACTGTAGCAAGAGTATTATCCATAACATAGTCTATGAATGATTTCTTAACAGTTGTAATCTTTCCTTCGTCGTTTATTGTAGAATAGTAGTGTTCATTAGAATCTATACTATCAAAGTCCATATTAGACAGTTGGCTTGCTAGTACCCCCTTAATAAAAGTTAAGTTTTCCTCACTTAAAGGCGTGCCCTTTTCTAAGGCAACTTCATTTGTCTGACCACCTGCTGATAGTACGCTTGCGAATACTAAAACTTTTTTGCCTTTTACTTCTTTTTCATATACATACTGCTGACCTGCTTTGTGAGGCAGACTACTGGTATTACGAACTCTAATAAATCGTTTTAATACGGTCTTTAAGTTTCTTACTTTTTCATCCGTCATTTTAGAGTCTAGCCCAGGTACTTGAGTATTTGATACCCAACCATTAAGGGCTGCCATCATAACTTGTACATTATTATCTGAAACTGCTCTAGTCATAAGAGGAGCAGCATAATAATGAATAACTCCCTTTTTATCTTTTTTAAGAGGTAAGATAATGTAAGCCATACCTGCTTTTACATCGTCTTCATTTATAATCTCAGTATTTCTACCCATTGCTGCTTTAAGACCTACTTTAGCCCCTCCTGTTCCATCTTCCTTAACAAAATTTGTAAACAACTCTCCATCGCTACTAGAGACAGCAATAGTATACTTATTAGTATCTACGCCTGCAAATGTTTTTCTAGTTGTTGTACGTTCTTCTTTAGATATATAATTAAGAATAACAGCATTAATTTCGCTAATACGGGTGCTCGTAACATCTCCATTAATAAGCTTATCTCGAAACTCTCTAATCTTTTGCTTATATTCTGCAATTCTTTTATTATAATCTTCCTTACTTTCTCCCTCCCTCTGATCTTGTCTTGCTTCTCTTTCATATAAAGGAGTATGTACAAAACCTATATCAGTTCTATTTTTAGCTGCATCTACATGGATAATTTTAATTGGTTGAGTATCCTTTATTATTTGATCTTCACTAATTTTTGTTTGAGACATGTCTGACTCATGCTCTGCTAATTGTTTCTTCCTATTAGCACGGACCTCTTTAACAGTTGTCTTCTTACCTTGATTAGTAGCGTCTAGATCACTTACATCCGTAATTGCATAATTACCAGTGTCTTCATCACTAACAACTTCAAAAATTAACTCATCTCCTTCTTGAACACTAGTAGGATCTGATAGAGCCATATACCCATCAATAAAGTTAAAGTCTGCATCATTAAGACTAATTACCCCTTTACTTACAGTAGCATTCCATTCTCTTAATAGAGTTGCAACTTTATTTGTATTAGACTTTTTACCTCTACCATAACCATACTTAATTTTGTCTAATGCAGGATCTAATTTTTTTTCTGCATCTTCTTGATTTTCTTTATCTGATTTTATATCAAGATTCTTTCCACCTGATGACCCGCCAAATAAAGCCTCTTCAAGGCTAGAAGATCCCCCTGAAGAGTCTCCTGAAGTTCCCCCTGGAAAAGTAGGGCTGACTTGACCAGGTAAAACAGCTGAAGAAGTTATTTTATCTCCTTCCATATTAGACTGTCTAGCCCTTCTATTTCGATTCTCTAAATTAGACGCATCCTGTTGTCCTTTAGTTCTTCCCTTTTTACTGTGTACTTTACCTTGTTTTCTTGAAATCTTTTTTAAACGTTGTAGTTCTTGTTCAAATTCTTTTCTTTCCTCTCTTAATCTATTTTGACCAGGTTTACTAATCATTTCAGCAAGAGAAGTACGGTCAGCAATAACTCTATCCCTAATCCTATCGATCTGATCATTTAACCCACCTTCAGCAAATATCTCATTATAAGGCTCAGAAGATTCCATAGCTTTTTCTAAAGCTTTAGATACCTTTATCTCTTTACCTTTACTATCTTTTATTGTAAGCTCACCTGTCTCCTCATCTATCTCTATACTAGTAGCTTTAGACTTAGATATACGACGTAAGCTTTCAACTATCTCTGTTTTATATTTAGATCTAGCAGCAAAGGCATCATCAATTACCTTCTCATTTATGTCAGTTTTAAACTGCAAGCCCATAATATTATAAGCCTCTTCCATATTCTGTAAGCTTAAATAGTCTGCTTCTAAACCGTCAAGTTCTTTTAAAAAGTCAGATGCTTTTTGTTTAGCACTACCATCTTTTGGGAAGACTGCTGAGGTAGATGACCCATCTGCAATAGCTTGAAGCTGTCTTTCAAGTTGATCAACAGTGCCATTTTTAGCATGCTTCATAAACAAATTAAAAAAAGCATTTTTTTCAATTCCCTTAACTAGCCCATCCATTCCTTTTGTAGCTGCTGCATCAATAAGGTCGTCAGTTTCTATTGCAAATTTAATTGAGTTTGCAACGTCTCCACTTAAATTATTAAGTAGCTCTTGTGCTGACTCTGTTCTTCCTTTTTCAGTCTCAATAGCTCTTTTATACTCAAGCTCTTCTATTTTTTGTCTTTTAATAGTAGCCTCCTCATCAGTACCTGAAGGTAGATTTTTCTTTATTAGTTCAATTTCTTTAGTAAATTTTTTATACTTAGAATTATCAAATGCTTTTTGAGCATAGGTTTGAACCATTCTTTGTCCAGCACCTGCAAAGAACCCTATAGCCATCTCAAACTTAGCCTCATCAGTTGACATATAATCTAAATATCTGTCTAGTACATTAGACTTAGTAGCAGTAGATAGATTACTTATAGGAAGCTTAGAAACATCTTCTCCTGTTTCTTTTAAAATTTTTCTACCTTCTCTTTGTGCATTTACTATAGCATCTGACTGAATACCTGACTGAAGACCTTCTTCTAATCCTTCTCCAATACCTTGTATAATAAAGTTATTTGTACCATAATTCCAAGCAGACTTTTTACTATTAAAAGCATTCTTTAAATACTTTTTAGGATTCCAGGTAAACCCAGGACGTTGATAACCAGTCCTAGTAAGACCTCGTGCTCTAAATAATGTAGCATGCTGAAATATATCTTGAAGCATCATAGCATTATTCTTTGCTCGTACACTATTACCAGCGTCTGCAGCAATTTTTGATGCTTGCTCAAAAGTAATTTCTCCGCTATCGACTAATGGGCTAAGCTCTTCAAGTACTTCATTATAGCTTTGAAGTCCCATAGCAGTACCTTCAATTCTATTTTGAATAATACCTGCAGGCACAGATGTTCCAACTTGGTTAATAGGGTTTTGGAACTTATTATAAAAGTTCCCAAGCCTACTACTATTTTTAGATATTTCTTCAGATACTCTAGTACCCTGTGCAAGAGCTTCAGAAAACTTTGTAACTTTTCTTTCTGCTTTAATTCCTTTTGCAATTCCTTTTGCTAGTTTAGCTGCTCCTTTTACTACAGTGTTTACCCCTCCTCCTATTGGTGCAAACTCAACTATAGAACTAACTACAGCTTGTGTACCTTGCCAGAACTTTGCATCTTCATCATAAATTTTAGTCCCTTGCTCATATGTAGGCCTAGCATTAGCAAAGTAACGCTCCATAGCATTTCGTTCAAAGTCCTCTCCCCAGAAAGAACCTCCAAGTAAACCTCCAAGATCTTCTCCAATTCTATTTATACCTTGTAGTGCTCCTCCAAATATTGCATTTCTAGCTCTATCTCCTGAAGTTTCTTGAGACTTCATTCTATCGCTTAAAAACTTTGCCTGATTAGACATCTGGCTATTTAAACGAGGATCATTTACATTTGACCCTGATAATGCTAAATTTTGTACTACTGAAGTTTCGTCTAGTATAGATGAATTATCTCTTGGACTTGTAATATCAAAGAGAAAGCCTTTTGTACCTGCTATATCTGGCGAGTCTACAGCTCCACCAAAAGGGGTATCTGCGTATGCTTGACCAGGTGCTTTGTCCATTTTAAGAACTCCTGGAGAATCAAATGAAGGACTGAGCTTTCCTGGTTTAATAAGCTTAGCTTCAAATGCTTTTGCTTTATTACCTATAACAGGTTTTGAAAGATCAGACGGGTCTCCCTGATTTAATTGAGGAAGAGATGAATTGTTTTCTGACATTTGGCAAAGATATTAAATTAAGTTTAGATCTATAAAGGAGACACATGTATATGGTTATTGTGGTCTACTAGTTTATATCCTTTACTTTTAAGGAAAGATTTAAGTTCATCTGTTTTAGCAGAAACAATAGTTCCATTTTTTGATCTAGGATAATCTAAATCAATACCACCTGTTCGATGAGTAGATTTTTTTGCAACATTTCCCATCATTGTAGGTTGTTGACGCATGTAGTCTTGAACTGCTTGAGGCCTTGCCATACCATTAACTCGAAGAGTAGTTCCATTCTTCTGAGCCCATGTATTAGCTAATTTTAAAATCTTTAAACCTGCGTCATTAGTAGCAGGTAAGCTTATATTAGCTGACTTGTATATTTCTTCTGCTTTATTAATACCTGCATTCCAGTTTAAATTTGTATAGTCTGCAGCGTCTACAAAGGTATGATCATTTGCAACTGCCCATTGTTTAGTAGCCTGCTCAAATCTAGTTTTACTAAACGGGACATTAGCACTAGGATTCTTTTTATCAGGTAATCCAAAATCTGACATTGTGAATGAAGTTAACTCTCCTATATTTTCTGTTTGGTCTTGATTGGTCATTGTCTGATCGCCATTAGAATCAGACTCCATTACTTTACCATGTAGCCGGACTGAGTATTCCCGAAACTATCGGGCTCTCCTCTTTTTCCAGGCTGTCCTGAAAAATGATAGAGTGCGTCCTTTTTATTAAAGAATGTAATAGGTATATTAGTTAAGGTATCCCAATCACTATTTAAAGCAGTAGTTATGTTTTGAATTGACTGCATAGTGTTGTTAGCTAATAGCTTGTCTAACTGTGTTTTATTAACATTTCCTCCATTTTGATTAATGTAATCCATATTTAAATGTAGGCTTATAACAAAGTCTCTATAATCCTGAGCTCCTAAATAAGTATTACTAGGGTCTGTTACTTCCTCTTGAAAGTTATTTAAATACTCTCCCCATGTTCTATCTCCAGTTCCATCTCTACTTCTAAGTCTATAGACCTCTCGACCTGATTGGATATCAGCTACAACTCCTGTATTGCCGTCAGCATACATGTTATCGACTGCTGCCACTACTTCATTTCCTTCATACACTCTTATTTTATCTTGCGGAGTAAATATAGAAGTTCCTTGTAATTGTGCCTTTGTATCTACAAAAGCATATTCAATCTCAACATTATCTATATCAATTTCTTCAAGAACTCCATAATGAATATCTGTACCTCCTTTATTTATAAAAGCATCTCCGGCTGTTACTTTAGGTGCATAAGTTGCACCTGTAAGATTTTTTCTTACTCCTTTCATTAGATCAAACAACGGATTAGTAGTCATAGCAGTTGAAGTCTTTGGCTTGAGAAGCCATTGAGTTGTATCACCGTTTTTAGTTGTCTTACTCATAAGTAATCCAGTATCGTTAGAACGACCTCCTGGTAGAATAATTCCATGGAATCCATAATCTATATCTTCGCTAGTACCTGCTCCAAAACTTTGATAGTCTTTAAGCCATGTTTGGCCCTGATTAGTACTAAATTCTACTTTTTGATAGGGACTTGCTATATATGTTTTACCTCCTTCTGATGTAACTCTAGTAGAAGAAATACCAGTAGCGTTTAATCCAGTTGTACCTCCTTCTGTTGGTACAACAACTTGAAACAACTCATAGTCATTACCTATGGTACTAGGAGTATATAATCTAAAATCATCAGCCATTTGCTTATTAGCAGCTTTAGTCACCTCTGCTCCAAGCCTACCTGTTGCAACCCTAACATCAGTATAGTATGTACTACTTTTTTGAAGATGGTCATTAACGGCCATTTCATGGTAAGCAATTGGACTATTTGTTTTTATTCCATCTAAAAAAGGCTTAGAATTTATGTCAAAAGGCATTTCTCTATTTATCTCAAAGTACTTACCACCAGCTTCTCTTTGATAATAATCACTAGCTTTATTGTAAGCAGTTATAGCTGACCCAAGATGGTTCATATTGTATTGAGTAGAACCAGTAGTAGCTGTTGTACTGAACTGGTCATTTTCTTGTATATCTAATACAGATAGGAGCTCATCACGAGTTAAAAACCCTATCCCATTAGTTAAATGATTAGAATATTCAGGATATCTGTTATCAGGATCATCATAGTCTGTAATCAATCTCTCTTTATTGTCTAAATCAAATCCATCGCTACTTAAATCTCCTAAATAATTTTTAGTATTTAATATTTTATGAAAAAAGGTTACGGGATTTTGATCTCCTATTACACCTTTATATACTTCTACAAATGAGCTTGGCGTATTTAAAGCTGAATTGTTAGTCATACGTCTAGGATTAGTCCCAGGTGCACCAGATTGACCCTGTAATAGGTTAGAATTGCTTAATATTTCAGCAGTTGTTATTTCAGCTGCTGAGTTAAGTTGTGCACCTCCTTGGTTTTCGTAATAATCTTCAATCAAAGAAACAACATAAGATGCATTATTTTTAACGCTTTCATTTTCATTTTTGTTAGAAAGTATTAGACCAAGGTCACTCTCTTTAAAACTATTTCCACTACCATAGTTTAATGTATAGGCTATCTGTTCAGCATCGAAGCCCTGGGAACCGCTTCCCTCTTCTACCATAGTTGCAAAAGCAGTAGCGTTATAGCCTACTGTATCAGAACCATCTGGTTTATCGCCAACTTCACCTTTAAGATCTTTGTTATCATATTGAATATCCTCTACAAAAGGTATATTTTCTAAAACTGCGCTTCCGATAAAATCTTCTGCAGTTCTTTTCATACCGTCTTTATAGGTACTGGCTGATGAAGTTGCTCCATTTTCATAATCACTCAGTAGGGCTCTATATAAGTTAGGATTTACTATTTGAAGCGCCTGTGCTGCTAATTCTGTTTGTGTGAAGTCTCCTATTTCTTGAGGCAAATCACTAGGACCTTTAGTTGTTTTAAAAACTAATTGACCTAAAGAATTAGTGTCTAGAAATTCTGTAAACTGTGTACTATTTAAATCTCCAAACATTCCTTTATAGTCTTTATAAAGGTTTGCTCCTCCATAAACGGTATAAGCATTCTGTATATCTTCAGAGGTAACTGTATTACTTTGCCAATCTAAAGGAGAGTTAATCTTTCCTTTAAGAGTATTATCGTCTGTAAAGGGAATATAAAATCCTGCTTTAGCAGGGTCTAAACCATAGCCATCATAAACCTTTGAAAATTCATAATCTTTTTGACCTGCTTTTATTTCCTCATCTGTATTTAAGCTATTAGCTAATGAAGCTAGTTGTGATGAAAAGGATCTAGTATCTCCATTACTATATAAATCATCTACTAGGCCCTTAATTTTACCAGTGTATTCATTTTGTTTTTTTCTCGCTAACCCTGAGGTCATGTACCCATCTTTAAAGTTTAGTTGAGACATAAGATTATTACCCGCATCTGCAGCTCCTTCTACCTCTTGTACTTTCTTCCCTAACTGACCTCTTATTTTACTTAAGTCTAAAGGAGTATATGATATAGTAGCTGGTGTAACTGCTTTTGTTCTAAAATCTGCCATTTTTGTTTTTTATTATTTCTTTAGATATGGGTACATTGCGTACAGTTGTTCCAACTCATACTTAGATAAACTTTCTTGTCTAAGAGCGTCTGCAAATTTACTAGCCTCTGTAGCTGCTGAATTAATTAATGATAATCTTTCTTTTTCAAGATCTGCATTTGCAGTATCTACTGCAGCTCTCATTCCTGCATTTTCTTTAGCAATAGTTAAGTTAAATAACTGCTGATTTCTAAGCTCTTGAACATAGTCTTCATACTGCTTGTTTCTAATTTTACCAGTTTCAGCCATACCTACTGCAGTTAAATTAGATAGTCCAGCTAATAGTTCTGAAACACTTCCTGCTCTTGATTGTAAAGCTCCTCTACCTGTAGCTACCATTCTTTCAACATCTCTAATCATAGGAGATATATCTTTCTTTTGAAGAATATTATCATCTATAGGTAGTTGATAGTCATTAAAATCAAACTTCCCTGGAAGCATTGCTGCAGTTACTAAATTACTAGCAATAGGTGCAGCCTGTACAGCATTTAATCCTTTAGGAGTTTCATAGTTTGGAAATTCTTTAGTATTTTCAGAATCTCCTGAATCTCCTGACATAGCAGCTCCATATTTAGTATCTCCTTCCTTTCCTGTCCCTAAAACTTTGGTTAAATCATTTATAGAAAACATAGGAGAAGCAGCTCCTTTAGATTCTGCATCTTCAAGAGCGCCTATATCAAGAGAGTTATTATCGATTTCTGGAATATAATTAGATTCAAAAGCACTCTGGTCCAACTGTTCTTGACTTGCTTGTAAAAAAGACGGCATAGGATTAAATGGAGAAACAGTATTACGAGTAGGACTAAAAGGTATATAATTCGGAACATTAGTTTCATCTCCGTATCCATACTCAGGCATATCAGGATGGTAAAAAGAATCTTTAGGGCCTCCATGAGGTTTCATTTTTGGTCTTAACTGTTCTAACGTAGGAGTATCTGCGCTAATTCTATAACGACCGGGGAATGCTTCAGCATAGCTTTCTCTCTGGCCTTGAGTTAATGTATCAAACTGTTCTTGAGTTACTGGTTGATTAATTCCTCTTAATGTAGGCAGCCCGCTAATAGGGTCAGCATTTTTATTCATCATCATAGGAGTTTCAGACATAGGTGCTGGAGGCATTGGCATCCCTTCTATTACTCCGTAGTTGCTAGGACCTGCTTGTGTTTCTTGTAAAAATTGAGCTCTTGTAGCATCTGCTTTAAATTTAGCATTTTCACTTAATAAATCTCCTCCTTCTCCTGTATCTACATAATTTATAAAGTTTTGAATTTCAGGAGTTATTTGAGATCCCGTAGGAAGTACTTCTGACCCCATTAAGTTTTTTGCAGTATAATGACGTCCTCCATGAGGCATCATCATAGGGCCTGCTCCTTGTGGCATTCCAGCAGGCATTCCCGGAGGCATTCCTTGTGGCATTCCTTGTGGGGCTCCTCCTGCAAACTGTTCTGGAGATGGAGGAACTTCTGCTCCTACCCCAGGCATAGCATCAGGAGGAAGACCTTGAGGCCCTTGTTGCATTTCTGCTTCTGGGTCTCCATACATTTCTTTAGCTTCTGCAAGCTTTCTTTGTTTAAATGTTTCTTGAGCTTCTTCTAATTTATTAAGATGCATATCTAAAGTCTGCCTATCAATAGGATCAGATTTTCTAGGAGATCTTTTTTCAAGCTTTTCTGAAATTGTAGCAAAAGATTGCCCTACAAACTTTTTATCTATGCCAAACTCTTCAGCTTCTTCTTTTGTAAGCTTTAATCTATCAGAGAAGACAAAATCTTCTTCTGCTCCCTTTCTAATAGTTTCACCTTCTTCTACTAAAACCTCTCTACCGTCTGCATCTTTTCCAATAGGTACTCCTCCTAAAGGACTTTCTTCATGGGTACCTCCATTCTGTATCTTCATTAAATCTCCTTCACTAGCCCCTTGTTCATAAGAAATAGGGCCGCCTTCTGCTTTCTTTTTAGATCCGCCTCTCCAGCCTCCTCCTTTAGACTTATACCATTTAGAAGCCCATGCATTAGCATAAGCTGATGGATATACATCAAACTTTGATCTAGCCTGAGCTTTAGCTCTAGACCAAAGTGAAGGATTAGTAGGTTTAGGCTTGCTAGAAGATTTTTTCTTCTTGCCGCCTTTTTTCATTTCTGTAGGTTTAGTAAACTTTGGATACATCATTTCTTAGATCTTTTACGCTTTATAGGCTTTACTCTTCCAGGTCCTGTTTTTTGTGTTGCTCTCTTCTTAGCGTCTTTATGGCTAGAAGTTGCTGGAGTTTTTGATGATACTTTTTTTGAAGGTCTGCAATATGGATAAGCTCTATCTTCTCCTTTAGAACGTCCACATGGCTTACCTGTCTTAACATCTTTCCATTCTTCTTTAAACCAACGACGAAGTCCTCCTTGATAACTGCCTCCTGCTTTATACTCAATAGGCCCTCCCATATCTTTTGCAGTATTTGGATTAAAAAATCCTTTTACTCCCATACCTATTCTTTCGCCTAAAGGCGCTTTAGGTACTGACAGCGATCTATAGGCAGACCCTTGTAAATCAGAGGCAGGAACGTTAGTAGCGATCGATCCTGATCTAGGATCAATCCTAGGAGGTGGTGGATTTCTAAACGTACCTTGTTCTTGTAAATGGTTTAATAAGTATTCTCTTGCTTCTAGCTCTTTTTGATACTGAGGAACAGCTCCTACATATCTATAACCTCTAGACCTTTTAGCGTCTGGGGTTTTAGCCACATACTGATTCATTTCATAAGGCCATCTTGATTTAGTGAAGTTAAAATAATTACCTCCAGTACTATCATAAACCTCTGGGTAACCTTGAGAATCTTTCGTTCCTGTGAAAATAGCAGAATGTCCAGGTGTCCAATTAAATATACCGTCTTTTACAGTATCTCTTTGCCAAGGAACTGTATCCACATACAGCTCTTTTTTAATTCTATCCCCCGGCTCTAACTGATCATTAGGGATAGGAATAAAACCTTCTTTATCTAAATAAATTTGTTCATTAGGATTACCTGCTATTTGAGGATGTTTAGACCCAGCTTTAATAACTTTGTCTCTCCATATAGGATTTTCTGCAGTACCGTCATTAAAGTATCGAGGCATTACAATATCCTCTACAGTAGTAGCACCTGCTCTATTATAACAAGTATTTGTATATGCGTTACAATAGTTATAACCCTGTCTATTTCTAATACCGTGAGGACGAGTATTATTATTATCTGCCATAGCTTTAGCAGTAGGTATAATATTAGCTCTTACTTCTGCTACTCTTTGCTCCTCTCTATCTAGATCATCTTGAGTATCACTTACGATATTTGCCATTTGTTTACCTCTCTGTCGAGGGGTCAAAGTATCATCATAGTTTGCTAAGAATTCTTGTAGAGCTCCTACCTTAGTATGTGTACCTCCATGGGGCATCTTTTTTCTATATACTCTAAATGAATCTTTTTTATTCCCTTGTGTGTCTGTATACATATCTGATATATGCACAGGTAACGATTCAGCTCCGTCTCCAGTATATTTTCCAGGAGATGTATTAACACCCATATGGTACGGGTACTCTGATAGTTCTCCTTTTTCGTTTTCTCGTAATTTGTAGTATTGTATTACGTCTCCCTTTTTAATATCTTTTTGGTCTAATACTTCCTCAAATCCATACTCTTTATGATTTTGTTTAAATGTTCTATTATCATAAACATTATCAGGCATTGCTTCTTCACCTACCTTTTTATAAAACTGTTTTACTGCTTCAACACATGTGTTATCTCTACATAAACCTTCTTCATCTAAAAGAGCTTTTATTTTACCAAACTTTCCTATACCAGGTCTTCCTACATCTTCTTTATTAGCTTCCATAGAACTTGCTATATCAGCTACTTGGTCTCCAAGTCGTCCTGTATTACTATTAAAAGAAACAGGATTATTTGGGTAGAAAGATGTACCTGGAGTAGCTAATGAATTAGATATTACATTATTTACATTAAGAGCAGCTGGAGACTGTGAGTTATTTGGAGGAGTAAATGCTTTAGGGGGATCTGTATCATTCTTATACCCACCATTATTCATAGGCCTATATGAGACGGGTCCTCCATATGCTAGTCCAGGGATTCCTCCTGCAGGCTGACCTCCTTGTGAGTTTACTAATTCATTAATAATATCTCCAAATTTATTTCCTGCTCCATCAGGATTAGCTCCTGGTGCATAAGAAACTGCATTTCCTACTTCGTCTATACCTTTTGTAGTACCAATTGGAGCACCTCCTCCTACTGCTTCTGCGGATGGGCCGCCTGCTACAGCTCCGTATATACCAGCTCCTGTTTCTCCTATCTTTGAAATAGTTCCTAAAGTTTCATTCTCAGGATCTATCTCTCCTAATTCTGTAAATGTCTGTTCAGCTCCTCTAGAAACTAAAGTAGGGTTTCCAGTAACAACAGCTGCTGCTACTGTTGCTGCAGCTGCTCCTACAGTAGAAGATATGCCTGCTGCCTTTTCTCTTCTTTCTATTTCACCCTCATCTCTTTCTCCTAGCTTCATTCCTCGTACAGCATCTGATGTATTTATATCAACTCCTGCCATATTACCAACAGTATCTACAACTCCTGTTGTAAAGCCTAAAGAATTTTTTAAACCAAAACGTCCTGCATCTTTTACTTCTTCAAGAACAGTTCCCTCTTTCTTATTATAGAATTGAACTCCATCTTTAGTTTTACCTGCATCATAAGCAGAAGTAGATAAACCTGCATTAGGATCTGCTGTAGCATCTACTGACCCAGATGTTTTCTCTGTAAGTCCGCCGTAAGCCATTGTCTTCATCATGGCTAAGGCTTCTTCTTTTAGTTTTGGATTTCCTCCATACTGTTCTGCAATTAGTTTATCAAGACCATTTGTAATTTTCTTGGAAATATAGCCCCCATCTCCAAAAGTTAGAGGAACTCTTTCATAACCTCCATAAGGTTTATCGCATCCACAAGAACAGTCTTTACTACCTTTACAGCTCATTAGTAAGTTTGAATATCAAAGAAGGACATGACTCTTTGAAGGGTTAATGACAAATTTACGGAATTATCAAAGAATAAGCTAACTTTAAAGAATGTACCTCTAAAACGGCCTCCTTGTTCATCTCTAGGTAGTTTAATTCTAAACTTTCTAAATCTATGCGTTTGGTTGATTTCTATCTCTTGAGAGTCTTGATAATCGTTTTCTATTCTTATTTTATTTAATCCAGCAGATTGTATAATGTTATCGTCTTCATCTTTTACTGTACCATTGTATTCTATAAAACGTAAAATCTTATTAAGTAATGGCCCTGAGTTGACAATAAACGAGATAGAGGTATCTTCTACATTTTCGTACCATTCTCCATAATTTCCTTTATTATGAATATAAATATTGTCTATATCTGTACTTAAAGGAGTAGAAAATAAATTTCTATTATGATTAATATACAAAGATGGGAGAAAAGAGTAAAAACTTGTAAACTTGTTTATAGCTTCAGAGAATACTAGTGTACTTCCTCCTGCTGTTGTACTAAGAATTTTTCTTGAAATTTCTGGATTAGTGGCAACGTTTACTAAAGACTGCCAATCTTGAGGCAATGGATTAAATGCAGGTAGGAATAGATTTTCTATAGTACTTGGACTTACGCCTGTTATTGAGAAGCTTTCATCTAAGGAAGTAGGAGGTACTAAATATGCTTGACCATCCAGGTATATTATTTCTACACCTTCGCTAAAAGCTAAGTCTTCATTTTCAACTTCTCTAAAAGCATTGGCTCCATAAGCGTTATTAAGATTGTAACCAATTCTACTATTATATAAAGAAATAAGAACTTCTCTATTTAACTGATCGTATCCCATAGTAGCTCCAATACCTAATAATGGATTATCGCCCCCCTGCTCTTTTGTTAGGAGCATAATACCTTTTATGTTATCATTTAAATAATCATTTAATCCTAGTGCTTTAGATAAATCTTGAGCTGAAGTTCCTTTTAAAATAATTAAAGACTTTCGTTTTGCGTCTAATATATAAGCTGTTCCATTTGCTACTGTAGCAGCATACTGATGAATACCTCCATTCTGAGTAGTAATGTATGAAAAGTCTTGAACTCCTTGTCCTGTACCTAGTGTTATAAGAGCACCTGACTCTGAGGCAGACATTTCTCTAGTATTAATTAAAAATACTCCAATAGCATCATCTTGTATAGTTACTATCTCGTCTCTTAAATTTAATACTCTGTTAATAGGACCGTATGCAGGATCAATGTCTTTATAATCAAGAAGTCCAAACTTAGTAAAAGAGTCTTCAGATTCTCCTAGAATTTTAGTACTGGAATAAAAGGTTCTAACATCAAATACATTTGCAGGTTTAAACCCTGGAGGATCTGTAAAATAAAGCTTAGTAATTTGATCTTCTGTAAAGACAGGTTTGTAATCAAATGCTTTAGTAGTTCCATTAAAAAGTACATTAGAAGTTCCTTCGTAATCTCTATCTTCCTGTAATCTGTAACTTACAGGAGAGTCAGTCCCTAAAGCAAATTTTCCACGTTGTGCATCTGTACTGCCAATTCCATCCGCTCCTGCGTTTAGATCAGTATTTATAGTACTTTCAATTGGTATTATAACTCTTTCGAAAGTACTACTGTTGTTACCATTCCAAGCTGCAACTTCATTTCTATCAGTGTCCTCATCACTGTATTGGTTGTTCCAAAAGTTTTTAAAGAATCTATAGAAGGAAACAAAGGTATCGCCTTCAAATACTTTACTAGTTGCTACAGGTAGAGCAGTTATCTCACCTGTACCAGCATTAGTTTCAGTTAATCTAATAGGAGCTGAAGTTGCAAAGAAAGTGTTTGCAGATACAGGTTGTTCTCCATTTCCTCCATATTGAGTTG
>Ga0187219_1000307_pt1 | contig 23056 bp, 30 predicted proteins | sample 13SPOviralmetaG_FD_130162 | JGI IMG/M metagenome (GOLD analysis project Ga0187219, IMG submission 130162) | Marine viral communities from the oligotrophic San Pedro Time Series (SPOT) site, San Pedro Channel, CA, USA - 13 SPOT_SRF_2010-07-21... | ecosystem: Environmental > Aquatic > Marine >... | reverse complement strand
GACCCCCCCTATGGTGGTGGTCTCGAAACCCCGACCTGTAATTTCCTGAATATCCTTCAGTAAATTAAAAATTCCTTAGAAAAACGAAGGATTTTTTTATTAAATTAATTAGAATTCTTTTTTATATTTTAGAAAAAGAATGAAATATATAAAAGAATTATTAAATTAAAATTTTATAAATTTTATAAATATTTATTTAGTAGTGGTAAATTTAATCTGATCTAATGTTTGAGCACGAGATAATGCCGTGTAAAGAGTTCTCAGACATCTTATATTATTTTTATCAATAAATAACTTATTTTTCGCTGTTTCACCTTGTGCTGAAGAAATTGTAAAAGCATGGCGTAATTCTGCGTGAACTTTATCAGGTTTAGGACCAATAATTATATCACCGTTGCTAAAATCTCTCGAGTTACTTTTAACAACATATTTTTCTAGATGTTTAAATTTTTCTGTATATATATCTTTCGTTTTATTCGTTGAGGCGATTATAAAATCATCAACACAATAATCCATATCATTAATAGAAACAGTTTCAATACCGAAAGCACTAATACAAAATTGAGCATTAAAATAACTATTTTCTTTAATTTTTTCTCTTAACCATAATAAGATTTTCTCTAATTTTTTACACTTACAACGATAATTAGTTGTATGAGTAAATACAGGTAAATTACCAATAATAAATTCACTACCTTCAATAGGCGCAAGTTGATACCCCAGATCGCCGCAAAAGATAATTTTATGATACGGGTATCGTTTTAATAATAGAATCTTATTTTCATTAGAAAGCATAGAAATCTCATCAAATAAAAAGGTAGAATAATTCCTATAAAGAGGTTTCCATATCTCGGGATCATCGCAGAGCATATGATAAAAAGTAGTAGATTTTATACCATATTCTTCTGTTTTATTGCGTGCTAACTTCCAGGAAGGAGAAATAAATAAAGTATTAACAAGTCCTTTATCTACTAAATTATGATGAGTTTTACCACATCCACCGGCACCAAGGTGAACCTCAATTTTATTATTTTCTCTAAATTCACCACAATCATAATTATAATCTGAACCATTATCGGGCACATATTGAGACATCTCTAAATTATGTTTGATTGATTTTTTCTCTTTATCTGCGAATAATTCACCGACTTCAACGTCGCCTGTAAAGTAGATACCATCTACAATAACTGATACAATCTGATTAAAATCAGAGAATTTGTTAATTTGTTCTAAAAGAGTAATCCGAGCATATGAAGCAATAAACGATGCGATATGAAAAGAATGATAAACATATTTTTTATCATATTCAATTACTCCAGATTCCTTAAAATTATTATAACGAATATCACCTTTACAGGCATTAAGTTTAGCAAATTCAAGTTTATCACAGTTAAAATTATATCTTTCTTTCTCATTTAATTTCATGAGACACCCATACCATTTACAATAATGAGATACTCCTTTTTCTTTCTTATACATATCGTCATCAAACTCAAAATTAAAAGAAGTGCCCCAGCATCCTATAGTAATATCAAAAGTAATACCTAATTTTTGATAATATTCTAATTCTGGAGAAGGATAATTCACGTTATTATGAAAACACTTCATCTTTTTAATAGATTCACAACCATTAAAATTAATATTCTTGACTTGATAAATACCAAGACCAACGATTTTATCAGTTTTCCTGAAGTCAGTTACCTTACCTAAATAACCTTGATACTGCGAGCATTTATGACCATTAGCATACGCTTTTTTTATATCTATATGATTAAGATTATCAGTATTTTCTAACCAGTCATACGCCTTAATTCTTTGTTCATATTTATCTGGGTCCGCTTGCTTCATTAATGAGTCTCCCTTTCTAAGTTGTTTTGCTTCTTCCTTGATATAAGCGTCTCTAGGAAGTTCTGAAAACCAAGTAGTTGCTAACGATTCCATATCGGGAATATCGGGCATAAAAGTAATAGATTGATTACAATTAAGAGAATTATCTAAAAATTTAGTTAATTCGGGATTATTAATTTTCTCAATTTTATAAGAAGAAAAATTATATTTCTTTTCAAATTCTTTAACAATATCATTATAACCACCTTCATCTTTTAATTTATATATTTGATCTAATGTATTGATTTGTGTAATTGCTCCCCTTGATTCTTTCCATATAATGAATTCTTTATTTTTTGTTGAATTTTCTTTAATTTTATTGATTGTATTTTTATCTACTTCTTCATAATTATCCAGAGAATTTACTTTATTTAACTCAATATGATTAAGACGAGTATTAATATATCTGAATTTTTTTAATGCTTTCTTCTGACTTTCAACCTCAATAAACTTAGTTTTATTAAGCATAGTAGAGGGTAAATCAATTTCTACAGAAATCTGTAAATCATTACATACAGATGCCATATCTTCCTCGGGAATACCCTTAGAATATTTTTCTATATAATTACCAACTTTTTTAATAATAGATTTATATCTTTTCTCAGCAGATTTAGAAACACTACTTTCAAGACAATCTTGTGCCCAATCATTAATAGGGGTAAAAAAACAATTAGTAATACCATCTAAAAAATATTGATTAAAATCCTCCTCAGAGACTTTATCAAGAGTTAAAATAAGCAGTTGTGCCTGTAATTTAGGGTCATCTTCTAAAACCTTATTCCAGATTCCAAATAATTCTTCGCTAGAATCAATCCAGAAAAAATTGCTATTTTTATGCCACCATTCAGTAAATCCTTTTTCAGGTATTAAAAAAGTTTCAAAATCTTCTACTTGTTCTATATTTTCAATAAAGTCTATTTGTTTTTTCTTTCCATCTTTAATAAGTTTCTCCATCGCTTGAATAGCATCAAAATCATTACCTACAGTGGTTTCAAAAGTAGAATAACGTTTAACAAGTTTAACAGTTTTCCCCCTGTAACTCTTCATAACTTTCTTAAGATAGGGCATACTACTATTTTGACCTATAGACGCCCTAACTTTGCCGTAAGTAATATTTCGGACATTATTCGTATTTACAATACTATCAACTTTAACAAAACGGTCATTAATATAAGTTAAATCTTGAGGTAGAATATCAGAAGGTTCAGCACCTTCATTAACAATCATATATTTATATATATTTTTGGCAGTGCGCCCATAGGCATCTACAGTTGTTTCTTTTTCCGTAATAGGATTATAAATATTGATTTTTTTACTCATTTCTATATTATCTTAAATATATTATTTAATATCTCTTTAAATTAATTTGTTTTTAAGACAAATTAAAAAAAGTATTTTCTCATTACTCTTGAACCTTAAAGATAATAATTATGTAATTTAATTTTCTCGCAGAATATTTAATTTTCTCGCAGATTTTTTACAAAGACTATTTACCTCCACCAGCACCACCACTGCCAGTAGTTCTTGCTCCACCAATAGAAGAATCATACTCATAAAATTTCATAAAAACTGGTTGATGAAAACTTCTACTTGCCAAACCTGTAGTATTCTTGCCGCCAGCATTAATATAAATACTACCTGAACTAAAGCACCTACCATATAATGCCATTCTATACCGTGTCCCAACAGTTAAATTATTAAAAAAGAATTTTGAAGTAATATAAGTATTTTCATAACTCGTAAAATCTAAAATTTCTTTTAGTGAATAAGCGTTAGTAGTTCCATCAAATAATCCTAATTTATAAGCATCAATAGCAACAGGCGAAGATGTTAGAGTTGTTGATAAAGGAGAGGTTCCTCCCGTTGCTGCTGCTATACCTACACAAAAAACTAAACCGGGATTTAAACTATTTGCATAAAATCCATACTCACAATATCCAGTAGTAGAAGTAGCAGTAAAATCTATCTCTAATGTATCACTACCACTATCTTGACTACCACTAAAAAAATATTCATTAGCGGTATTATAAATTCTATTATAATTTTGTGCTGAATTATCAATATAACTCATACTCTTTAAAATTTCACTACCACCAACAAATAAAGGAAATATATTAGTAGCACTACTTAAATCAAGATTAGTCGCCGTCGTAGGTTTTCCGGGATAATTTGAACCGGTTAAATTAGTAGAGGCACCATTATTTAAAAAAGTTATTCCTGTTTGTCCTGTTATACTTGTGTCTAAATTTATTTCATCTGGATTAGTAGAAGTATCAATAGATATATTAGTTCCACCTTGATAAGTTGTATTTGTATCTGTCGCTCGAATTGTAATCGGTTGCGATCCATCATAATTAGTTGCTGTCGCACCATCATCAGTATTCGTAAAAATAATATTAGTTGATGCCGTAATTACATTAGGAACTTTTAAAGCATTAATAGTATCAGGTGTAGTTGAAGTATCTATATTAATTGTTGATGAACCCTGATAAGTTGTATCTGTCGCAGTTGAATTTATCGTTATTGCTGCTGAACCATCATACGTAGTGCCTGCTGAAAAACCTATTCCTGTTCCAGAAGTTAAAGCATTAGGAACTTTTAATACTTGATTTTTTTGTCCAGTCCCACCAGTATTATTTATCGTTATATTATCATTATCAGTAACTATTTCAGTTCCTCCTACTACAGATATCCCGTTACCACCAGTTATAGAAAGACCAGCAGCATTAATAGTATCTGCTGTGGTTCCATCAAAACTGGAATTACCTGAAGCAAGACTTAAATTAGTGCCCATGGTTAAAGCACCAGGTAAAGTTGCCGAGTTAGATCCCCATATTGCCGCCTGTTGAGAACCACCAGATATAATTACTTGTCCTGCTGTTCCTGAATCAAGATTATTACCGAGATAAAATTGACCTGCGTTTTGTATACTTGTTGCTTGTATATTTTTTAATCCATTAATAGAACCCATTATATACTTAATATATATATTTTAATCAAGAAATAAACTAAATATTAAATCTTCGGGGATTCTGTATTTTTCGTGAAGCGAATAAGATTTATCTGTATAAGACTTCTTATGCCCCTGGCCCTGACCTCCACACCCACAGCTACCCTTATGGCGACCATCTATAAAAGAACCACATTCTTTATTACACAATAATATTTTACAATCTTTTTTATTAGTATAGAATCTCGTTCTCTTTCTATAAGGTAATCCATACATACAATAATCACCATCTACGAAAAATAAATCTTTCATAAAATACTGATTCTTTAATAGTCCTGTCTGTGGATTTTCTATAAACCATACTTCGGGATCAAAATAATCTATTATCTCTAATGCTTTTAAAACTAATTTATTAGCCCCCTCTATATCTCTTTTTCCACGAGTTTTCGCTTGGCTATATTCCGTGCAAGGAGGAGAAGCCCATATCACAGAAAAATAATCCTTAGGATATTGTTTATAATCAAAATCCATAATATCGCATTCATGAGTCGCGGTTAATTCTAAATCAACTGATATAGCATTCCAACCTAATTTATCACATACTTTACCAATTGAACCAGTTCCCGAAAATAATTCTAATACATTCATCTTTACTTAATAAATATATTTTTTATGAGAAGTCCAAAATAAATTCTCCTCTTTTAATTGTTACGCGATATTCAGTCTCTTTAGGTTTATAATAATAATATTTTCCTCCTTTTCTCCATTCTTTTTTATTTTTCTTATAATAATCTTTCATTTCTTCTATATTCTTACTAAATATAAAAAAATTCTTAGAAATACGTAAAAATTATCTAAGGTTGATTATAATTATGGATATTGCTGAAGAAATCGAACAAGAATTAGAAGCAAAGACAATTGAAAGAGATGTAGAAATTAAAGAGGTTGAAGTTGAACCTGCTGCTGAAGCGACCACGGCGGAACCTGCTGCTGAAGCGACACAGGCGGAACCTGAGAAACCGAAAAAGGTTAAGAAACCTAGATCAGAAAAACAGATTGCTGCCTTTGAAAAGGCGAGGATTAAAAGAGCAGAAGGAATTGCGGCACGTAAAAAACAAAAAGAAGAAGATAAAGAACAGAAAAAATTACAGAAAAACCAAAGGTATCCTACGGAAAAAGAAGTAAAACCTGCTCTAGTCCAAGAACAAAGTATACCTAAACCAGTTGTTAATACCACCCCAAGCACTGAAAGAACGGCGCATAGCAAGGAGCAAGTTATACAAAATCATTATTATTATTACGGGGTTCCTCCACCTGAGCATAACTATAATAAGACAAATAAAAAAAAGAAGAAATCAAAACGCCCACCAACTCCTTCATCAAGTGAAAGTGAATCAGAAGAAGAATATTATAAGGATGAACCACCGGCACAGCAGCAACAATATTATGAAACACCTAAACCAACATATAAATTTGGGTTTGCCTAAAATTATTTTCTCTAATAAATAATAATGACTTCTATAGAAGAAAAAGAATATGATAAAAAAATCAATATTTCTGGGACTAAATTTAGTTGTGATGATATAGATGATTCAATACCAAAACCATTACCACAAAAAGGCGGTTTCGCAATGATTATAGTAGGTCGCCCAGGATACGGTAAAACATCTTTAATTTTATCTTTAGTTTGTAAATCTGGTAAAGCATTCAATCGTAAATTTGATAGAGTTTTTGTTTGGTCGCCGTCTCTAGTTACTATGGCAGAAGATCCATTTGAGATGATACCAGAAGAGCAGAAATTTGAAGAAGCAACTTTAGAGAATATTCAAGGAGTATTAGATGAAGTTAAAGATAGTGGCGAGAAAGTATTATTTATATTTGATGATGTTATCGCGGATGTAAGAGGTAAAGGAAAAGGACAAATAGAGAATTTATTACAAAAGATATTTTTTAATAGACGCCACTTATCAGGCGCTGGTGGTTCTGTATCAATTATAGCAACAAGTCAAACATATAATAAAATTGATCCTAAACTGAGAAAAACCGCTAGTCATCTCATCCAGTATAAACCACAAAAAAAAGAGATAGAAAATATTCATGATGATATGATTACTTTACCAAAAAGAGAATTTAATGATGTATTAAGATATATATATAAAAAGAAGCACGATTTTATGTATTTAGATTTACAAGAAGAAGAGAATAAACAGATTCATAAAGGTTTTAATCAATTAATTATTAGAAGTCCAAATATTACTGATTTTAGTGAACTAGAAATAGATTAGGATCAATTTTTAATAAATTATTATTACTCCTTTCATCTCCACCGAATGATTTTCTATAATTCATTCTTTTGAGTGCCTTTTTATTAATTGATTCAGAATTATCCTTATAATATTGTTTTTGTTTATTTTTATTATTTTCATAATATTTTTTATTGTATTTTATGAAAAGATTTTTATTATCTTGCCTATATTCTTTACGAGTTCTACCTGGAATATTTTTATTAACACATCGTGTATTTTCTATATAATATCTTTCTCTACTTTTATCTTCTGTTTCTTCAATCAATTTAATGTCGTAATCTCCGTTTTTAATAATTTCTTGAGAAGAGCAATATTTACCTCTGTTAAAATCTCCTTTATGTTCCCATAATCTTTGATTTAATTGACCCTTAGTTTTTCCAATATAAATATTACCATTAGTATTATCAACGATTCTATAAATTTTAATCATATTGTTTATTTAACAAGGTAAAATATTTTCTTTTTAAATACTTTAATAATTGCGAAAATTAAGGTTCTGGTAATTCTGGTGCTGGTTCAGGTTCAGGTTCTTCTTCGCTTTCTTCTTCATCTCCAATACGATAAGGTTTAATTGCCTTAAGACCATTACAGATAATAGGTCTCCTTACGTCTCTATATTTTCCATCAAACTTTTTATTAAAAAAATTGATAATATCTAAATCAATATTAGGAGAAGATTCTAATAAATTATCATATTCAGATCTACATATTTTTAAAAAATCTCTACAAGGTTTTCTTTTTATATCTTGTAAAGATAATTCAATTTCTATTGTTCTACTTAATTTTGACCATGATAAGGCGCTAATTCTATGACCTTCATAAATTTCAGCATATTTTAAAAACGCTAATAAAGTGCCTAAGATACCACAAGCAATATTTAATGTCCCAACACCCGCGCTAAAACCGTGTTGTAGGTGTTCAGGCACATAACTATCAGTAGCAAAATTAGCAGTTCCAGTTAAAGTTGATAATACAATTATTGGTATTTGAAGATGATGATATTTTTTTCTATATTTTCTCGTGCTATAATTATGAAGATAAGAATAACACATAGAAACCTCTGCCCATTCCGATAATAACTCTTCTATCTCTTCCGACCATTCCTCAATATCTTCGGGTAGTTCTCTCGGTGTTTTGATAGTATTCATTATATTTAATATAATAAATTAATAAAAAAAGGTAAAAAAAATAAAGATTAGTTTATCTTCTCGTATTCCTCCTCTTCAGGTTCAGGTTCAAATTCATCATCAATCAAAGGAACAAAATCATCTAAATCTGCTACAGGTATCATATAATGTTGGATACAATTACTACCAGTATATTTTACTTTAAAACTACTATCTTCTTTTAATTCCATAATTTTTGAGCAATCCGAAAATACAAAGAGAAAATATACTCGGTAACCTTCATCAATTGCTTGATGACCCGCCATTACTTTAGATGCCGTAATAATAGTATCTTCATAAGCATCCGATGAATTCCTTCTACCTTTAACTTCTACAATTATTTTATCCTTTATATTTTTAAAATCAAGAATATCAAATATATCGTTTTCATTCCTTTTAAAATCTGTCTTAAAATATTTATTTAATTCAGGTAAAGCAGCATCTTCAATTTTTCTACCTGCTTCCCATAATTCTTTGTTAAAAGCGAAGTGAGGCATTCTATAATCAAATTAAATAAAATAATTATTCATTCCTAACTTATAAAAAAATATAGATACTTAATATAATAATGTCCGGTGAGAAAAAAAGACTAGAACAATTTTTATTACAAACAAGAGCGTTTAGAATTGATCCTAGATTTGCGCCTCATGATATAAATAGATTAAGATTATTAGAGTCTCAGAGGTTAGCGGGTAAAGTTCCTGTATCTGAAAGACTTAAAAAAGAACAAAAAAAGAAAAAGAAAAAAGCAAGAAGAACCAAACAATTAAGAGGTGATTTAGCAAGAAATTTAACTGAACAAAGGAGATTTATAAAAGGTGAACGACGAGATAAAGATACAGAAGAACCTAGAATAGTAGGAGACCCTAAACCAGTTCCAGTAGGTGCTGCTTATGACCCAGAAATAGAGAGACGTAGATTAGATATACAACAGGCAGCAATAGATCAAAATAGACTTGATAGAATAGCAGATAGAGCAGAAACACGGCGAAGACAAGAAGCAGAATTAGCAGTTAGAAGAGGTGAATTAGCAGCAGGTAGAGCGGAGAGAGCATTAATTAGAGCAGCAATACCACCACCCGCGGCACCTATAGTAATACCACCAGCAGCGGCACCAGTAATTAATGTAGCAGCACCAGTATTACCCTTGACTTCGTCTGAAAGAGAAGATGCCGACCCAATACCAGAAATCATAAGATTAGGTGATAGATTAAGAGGAGATTATGATGCTTTTGGTGCGGAACAAGACGCAAGAAATAGAGAAGGTTTCGCACAACTTAGAGAACAAATAGATTTAGAAACTAGGCAAAATCGCCAAACATTAGAAACAATTGAAGCGAGACAACAAGCACAAGATGAAAATAGAAGAGCAGATATAGCGAGACAAGATGCCCAATATCAACAATTTGAAGAAAGATTAGGTGCTGGAGAACGTGCTTTAGGTGAAGGCAGAGAAGAAGTAATTAGAGAAATTAGAGGTGCTGAAGATAGATTAAGAGGAGCACAAAGAGATTTAGATACACCTTCAAATTATGATGATGTGATTTTACAAGCAGTAGATAGAGCAGTTTTACAAGGTTTTGATGAAGCAAGGACACCTACACCGGGTAGTAGATTTGAAGAAGTAACTCCTACACCTGAAGCGCAACCAAGTCCATCATTAGCACGACCAAATACGCCAGTATCACCTGTAACATTAGAAGAAGATGTAGCAGTAGTAGAAGGTGGTGGTGAATTAAATTTACCCCCTGTTTTAGTGGGTGGTTCATCTGCTGATCGTGAGCGTGAAGAGAGATTAAGATTATCTCCAGTAGAACAGAGAAGAGTATATCCACGTGGAACAGCGGGATCTGGACAACTAAGACCACTAAAAAGAGGAGGAGCGGGACCACTTAGAGCAGAAAGCGCAGAACAAAGAAAAGCAAGAAAAGAAGCAGAAAGCGAAGCACAAGGCGCAAGACAGGAAGAACCAGAGGAAGTGGAACCAGTATTACAAGAAGAAGAAGAGGAACAGAGATTAAGATTAACAACTACTCAAGATTTTTTATCAGGTTTTGATCGTCCTGTAGAACCAGAACCAGAACCTACAGTTTCTCCTTCTCTAGAAGCGGCACGTTCTGCTCGGTTAGTATCGCAAAGATCCTTGCCTGAGGAGAGAGTTATAGAACCTGCTGGAATAGTAGCACAACCACCTCAAGAACAACAAAGAGAATTAAGACCATTGGACCCTGATGTATTATTTGAACCAGTTGAAGAAGCAGAACAAGTAGGTCAAGTTCAAGATACGAGACCACAATTAGTAAGAGATAGTTTTACTTTATATAATGAATCTATACCTGAGTTAGCAGCTAATATTAGAACAGGACCACGAGGACCACGAGAAAAACGAAAAGAAGGCACCAGCACACGTGTCCCGGGACTAGGTTTCAGAGTTAGAAATAATACAGATAGAACCCTTAAAAAAGTAGCACCGGGTGATGTTGTTAATGTAATTGGTGTTGAAGAAGGTGAAGGTGGTGAAGGTAGATACAGATTAGATACAGAAACAGTAGCAGGGACAAGGATAGGATTAGATCAATTTGGTCCTTTAGTTAATGATGGTTCATTCTTATTTGAAAGAGGACACCGCCATGAATTAGGAGGACACTTTGATAGAGAACCTTATGGACCTCCAGCGCCGCGCGGCGGAGTAGAAAGGAGAGCAAGAGAAAGATTAGAAGCGGGAGGAGGATTACCTGGGGATGTTGAAAGGGCAGGAGTAGAACCAGGTTTATTACAACAAGGAGCAGAAGCAGCAGGTGGCGCAGCAGCAGCAGTAGTAGGTGGTGCTGGTAGATTAGCAGGCGGTTTAGCATTAGGAGCAGCACAAGGTGTAGCAGAACAATTACCGAGTGCAGGTGATGTAGGAGCAGCATTAGGTCGTGGAGCAGTAGGAGCAGTAGCAGGGGCGGGTAGATTAGCAGCAGGTGCCGTAGGTGCTATAGTAGGAGGTGAGGAAGAAGCACCACAACCTACACTAAGTAGTGATGAATAAATTTTTTGGATTTTTTTTCTTTATTAATATATAAATAATGGTTAAAGTTACTTATAAAGGTGAATCAAGAAATATACCTGCTCAATATCTCAAAGGTTTAAAAGGTGAAGATAGAAAAAAACAAATTAAAAGTATTTTTGAAGGAACTATAAGACCCGAGACAAAAGCACCACAAAAAAGGAGTAGTCACGTAATTAAATTTGAGAAAAAATATAATAAAAAAATTACAGATGAGGATTTTATTCATAAAAATATTATTACAAGAACAGGTCAAAAAAAAATAATGGATAAAGCAATGGGCGCTTATTTTTCAGGTGGTTCGAGACCTAATCAAACTCCATCATCTTGGGCATACGCACGTTTAGCATCAGTAATTACAGGAGGTGGAGCAAGAAAAGTTGATAAAAAAATATGGGATCAATACCGGAGGGTAAAGATTAAAAAATAAGAATTATTTCATTAATTTAGTTTATACAGATGGATTTAATTAATGGCGATTGTTTAGAAGAAATAAAAAAACTGAGAAATAATTCAGTTAATCTTATACTAACAGATCCACCATACAATATAAATCATAATAATTTAGAATGGGATAAAGTTGATAATTATATTGATTTTATGATTTCAGTTTTCAAGGAGGGTTATAGAGTTTTAAAAAAGAATGGTTCATTATATTTTTTTCATAATGATTTTAAACAAATAGCACAATTACAGGTTACGATAGAAAAAGAAACTAATTTTAGATTTCAAAGGTTTATCACAATAACAAAAGATAGTTATATAACTAAATTATATCCAAACTGTAAATCGTGGATTAATTGTTGTGAGTATTTATTAATATATACCAAAAACGAAAATACAGAAATAGAATATTTTAAAGAATTACATAAAGCAATCGGTAAAACGAAAGCACAAATAAAGAAAGACATACCATTAGCAGACCATTGTTTTAGAGTATCCATAAATAACTTCGCATTACCCACAGAAGAAACATATAATAAAATAATAGAATTATATAATATTAAAGATTGTAAAGAATTAAAAGAATTAAAAGAATTAAAATATGTTTATAATGGAAAATCTCAACCCAATTATATTTATGCTAATTTTAAAAAGAATAAATTAACGTCCCACCCTTGTGAAAAACCACAAGAACTTTTAGATAACTTAATAAAAACAGCATCTAATGAAGGAGATATAATATTAGATATGTTTATGGGTTGTGGTTCTTGTGCGATTGCTTGTAATAAATTAAATAGAAAATTTATAGGTATTGAGAAAAATAAAGAATATTATGATGAAGCAAAAAATAAAATAAAAAGTAATAATATATAATGCCGATTACAATGACGATTAAAGAAGCAGAACCAAAAACAAAAAAAAGATTTACTGCTATATTTAGATTACATAAGGGCGGAAAAATTATAAAAATAACCCACTTCGGGCAGCGTGGAGGTAAAACTTATATAGATGAAGGTGATAAAACTAAAAGGAAGAATTTCAGAGCAAGACATAAAAGAGACCTTGAAACAAAGGATTTTAAAAGAGCAGGTTATCTTGCCTACTTCTTGCTTTGGGGAGATAATACTACACTAAAAAAGAATATAGAAGATTATAAGAAAAAATTTAATCTAGATTAAGATATATAAATATGCCGAGCAAAAATAAAGAAGTTTTAAAAGCATTAAAAGATGGTAAAATCAGTAAAAAGCAATACGATAAATTACCCGACGCATTACTATTAGGAATCGCTAAGAAAGGAGATAAGAAGGGAGGTATTAAAGAGAAGCGTAAAAAAGCATCGGGTAAAGTTGGTCGTCCTAAAGCAGGTTCAAAAGTTACTGTAAAAGAATAAATTATATATTAATATTATAATAATGTTATTTTATATTTTAGAATTGATGATTCGAAGTCCTTATGATAATAATGGTTGTTGTGTTAGTTGTGGTTATACTTGGTGTGAAACTCTTAATGAGTGCGTGAGGGTTTGGGAAACTTACTGTAAATCTTTAGATGATGGACATTAGCATAGCATACCCTTCGGGGTTTAATTTTCGCGTTTTTTAAAGTATTTAAATTTTTTTCTATAGTCATTGAATAATAATGACTAATGAATATTGGATTTTCGCAATTGTAACTTTTCTATTTGCTTTAAGTGTTAAAAAATATATTGATTTAGATTCATTAAGAGAAAGTATAGAGAATTATTTAGCAGAAGTATCACCAGAGCAAACAATAGAAGAAGAAGATTTAGTAGAATTAGAAGAAATACGGGATATGATAGAAGATTTTGTTGTTAGAAATCCTGAAATATTTTCTAGAATTAATATAAAAGATGAGTGAAAAACGAAGTTTATCACAACCGATGGTGAATAAAAATCAACTGAAAAAAGAATTACAGAAATCTAATCATATTTACATTCAATCTAATGATCCCAGATTTAATTATGGTTTTCATAAAGAAAAAACTATTAAAGATTTTGAAAAAACACCTGAGGTAATTAATTTATCTCAATATGATTATAGTTTTATCAGAGAAGATGATGATGATAGAAAATTACCAGAATTAATATCAACAACTGAATTAGCAAGTTTCCAAAATTTAGATGATATGGAAGAATTCTATAGACAAAAACACCCTAATTTACCAGATGAATATTATGGAGTTATGGCGAGATATTCTACAGGTAATCCTATTACAAAAAAAGAAGTTAAAAATTCTGTTAAAAAAGTTAAGAAAGACCCAAAGAAAAAATTACCCGTTGGGATAACTATGAATCATGGAGATTTTACACTTTCTTTTGATTGATGTCGACTAATATTTTTTTCATTAAATTATTTTTTAAATTTTATTATATACTTTAAATATAATAATGTTAGGCAGTAAAATAATCCATACTAATCACCTCGGTCAAAAGGCGATGAAAGTCTCAAAAAAGGTTGGTAAAGTTGCTCTTACTTCTGCTAAGGTATTAGGAGGGGCAGTTGCTACCCTCGGTGCTATTGGAGCGGTGTCCGGATTTGATAATTCGGGTGCTAAGATGGTTCGAACTCGTGGAGGTTTAGAGACAATAATTAGAAGGTGATTAAAAAAAAAATACATCGTTAAATAAAATTAAAATATATTTATTTTATATAAATATGACTACTGTAGAAGAAGCAAAAAAAAGAGGTCCTGAAAGACACTTAACTAATAAATATAATTTTGCGGGTCCTGGCACATTCTATGATGCTCGTATGAAAGGTTCTGATTTTTATGAGAACTTGATGAAAGAGGCAGGGAGGAAAGTAGTAGGAACAAAACCTTATAATAAACCTATTAATAAATTAGATACTTGTGCTGTAGCACACGATAAAGTATATAGTAATCCTAAATCAACTGGGGATCAGGTGCAACAAGCAGACCGAGTATTTCAAAATTGTATAAGTAAAGTTAAAGTATCCGATGGTGTAGAAGAAAAATTCTTAGCAGTAGCAGGTAAGGCAGGATTTGATGCTAAATTAGCAGTTGAATCAACTGGTGTTATACGTAAAGGTAGTTTAGCAGCAGGTGGTGCTAAACATAGTGCCTTAGGTCAAAAAGTTAAAGGCGCAATTGGTCTTGGTAAAAAAGCAGGTTCTACTATTACAAAAGGTATTAAGAAAGTTATATAATTCATTAATTTTACTTTTTTTTATAATATTATGTTATATATAATGTTAGCATCCTACAAGGAAACAGGAACAACCGCATCTCGTGTAATTTATATAAATTCTAAAGATGCCACGGCAATTATGGGTGATAATCGCTCAGATTTTGATTTTACATTAGAAGAACCTATAGTAGTTCCAAATCATCATAATATTTTATTAAGTGTTTATTCTGCTGAAATTCCTTATTCATTCTATAATTTTAGGAATGGAGTCAATTGTAAATTAGATTATGCGATTACAGGTTTTAATGCTCCTGCTACTTATACTGCTCAGGGAAAACTTGATATGACTGCTGCCGCTCATAATACTCTAACTATACCAGAAGGTAATTATAATGCGATTGAATTAGCAGCACTTCTGAGTAATGGTATTTCTGGTTTAGAATGTTTATATGATGCGAATAAATTAAAATTTAGTTTTCGGTGTCTTAATGCGGGATCACGAATTACTCTTGCTCTAAGAAACGGAGAAGATACAGGAACACCAGAAGCACCAGGTGAAGATATGAATGAAGAGTTAGGTTTTGATTGGTTTAATATTCTTGGAGACCCGTTTGTAGAAAGAGATTTAGCGGGACTACAACCTTATTTTTATGGATATACTAATCCTACTCCACCTGCTCCACCTGCTATACCTCCACCTTATGTAGCGGGTCCTGGTGTAGATAATAATAGAGATGGTCCTTTTTTCGTAACTCCTGCTTATTTTTTATATAGTGATGATGCCGCTGATTTAACGAATAGTGTTAGGTCATTATTTATGAGGACAAATTTATCAACAACTAGTATTTTAGATAGTCATATAGGCGGAGGTTTTTCAAATATTTTAACTCGTGTGCCTATTAAAGCAGAACCAGGACAAGTAATTAATATAGATCCTGTTAATGGTGATGTTCATAAATTATTATTAAAATTAAAAGCAATTACAAATATATCAATAAGATTAACGAATCAAAAGAATGAAACTATAAATCTTAATGGTTTAGATTTTGATGTTTCATTAAAACTTGAGTTTGTAGAAGACCATACATTAAAGGAACCCGCTAATGTCAGGGAAACTTTATATCAACAAAGTCAAAAATTCGCGCAAGAACAAGCACTACAGATAGAGGAACAGAAGAAAAAACTAAAACAAATTTCAAAGAAAAAAAAGAAAAAAAATAAAGATTAAATATATATATAAACGATGGGTTTCTTTTCAACATTAGGTTCTAAAATTAGTCATGCGGCGCATCATCTGGGGCAAAAAGCGAGTAGTGTAGCAAAAAAAGTAGGTAAAGCGGCGGATGTAGTAGGTAAAGTATCTAAGGGAGTAGCAGCAGTAGCAGGAACTTTAGCAGCAGGCGCCGCTATGGTTGGTGCTGAACCAGTTGCCGCAGGGTTACTTGGTGTCGCAGGTGCTGCTAAGGGTGTTGAGGGTTTGGCGTCAGGAGTTTCAGCAGGAGCAAAAGCAGTTGGTAGGATGGGCACAGCAGTAGATACTGCGGCATCAGTAGGAGACCACGCAGGACACGCAATCGATAAAATTAGGGCAGGTAATGTAATGGGAGCAGTGAAAGAAGTTAAGGAAACTGAAAAATCAGCAAGGTCTCTAAAAAAACAGATTGAAAGAAAGAAATAAATAAATATATATTTAATATAAATAATTATGCCTAAGAAAAACGATAATCCTTACAAGAATCTTAAAGAAGGTGCTTTTACTAAACAAGCAAAAGCGAGGGGTATGAGTGTTGATCAATTTTCTAAATTTGTAATCAAAAATTACAAAGATAAAAATAGTAAATATAATCCTAATATTACAACTTATAGACGCGCGTTATTTGTTAAAAATCTATCAAAATAATTAACGAAGTTTAATCCTGTGGATAATTATCTATGTTAAGTAAATAATGGAATTAATATTAACCCTGAGTCTGCTATTAAATTTATGTTATACTTTACCGGAATTAAAAAAATTATATTTAGAATATCAAAATAAAAAATCTAATAGATTAATATATACTAATGGCAATGAAAGGGACTAATGTAGTTAATGTAGTTTCAATTGATGAAGAACGTCTTAAATTTCGGATACACATAGGTATCTTAGCGGGAACGAACATCGTCGCGGCAACTAACCCTAATAAGGGGACTTATAAAGTAGCAATACCAATACCGACTTTTTTCGGTAATTCTAATGAATATAGCAGCGCCTTAATTAAGTGTAATGGATTCCATGCGTCAACAGATAGTGCTTTCGCTGACCCGGCGTGGAGTGTGTCTAATCCGGGACCCGGTGTAGTAAATCTTTTTGAGAAGGTAACGGCGTTAGATATTCAACTTGATATCCCGTCTTCGCAGACCACGGTGATTACTAATGGTGCCTTCGTCGCTGGTGGTGTTATAGCGGATGAATTAGGTGTGTCAAGGGTTGGTGGATTTAGGGAATTGATGTTTTTAAAAGTAGTTAGTGTCGGTGATGCCGCAGGTAATTTTGACCTCGCCTCGGGTCGGGTTGCCTGTTGGGAAGGTCATTCTGACAGCGATCCTTTATTATGTGGTAATCCATTCGGTCAAACGATAACGATATCCCATAAAGAACCCCTCAACGATGAGTTATGCTATTTAGCGTCTGTTGCTGGTCCTGGTGCTGCTACTGGGAATGATCTGGGGCGATATATTTATAGTTTTGATGTCACAATGGTCCCGAATAAATAATTTAAATTTTAAAATAATTATCTAATATTAAGATATAATGAAAAGATCAGGATGGGTTTTATATCTATTTGAAGATGATAATAAAAAAGAAATATTTAAGATAATGGAATTTAAAACAATAAGGGATTTATCTTATGTAATTGAAACACCTCCTGCTATTATTTCTAATTGGTATCACGGTTTAATTAATCCTCGCGGAATTTTAAAAAGTTGTATGTTGGTTCAATCTATTCCTATTGATTAAACCGAAGGTAATCTTGTGCGATAAACAAATAACACTTAAAAAAGAATTATCTAATTAAATTAATTGAATATGTTTAATTGTAAAATTTACCATGATATTGGAGATAATACTTCGATGACTCTACATAATAGAGATTATAATAATCTAAAAGATATTGCTAATGACTTAGGACTTACTTATCAACAAGTTGCTGATTTAAGTTCAAGGAAAGATAAGAAGAAATATCAAGAATTTAAATATTTTCCTAAAATAGAAATCAACAGAATAAAAAAAGAATCTTAAGTATAAATATAATGCCTATTACCCACGAAAACACAACCCCACAACATCAGGTATTGATCAATCAATCTATTATAAAAAGGGTTGAAAGTGATATAAAAAAATTAACTAGAGATATAGATGAGATTAAAGAAACATTATTATTTATCAGAAAATATATAGAAATTAAGAAAGCAAGAGAGGATGCTAAGTGGTTTTAATAACTAACTAAATTTTTTAACTTATTAATTTTTTAAATTTATTATATTTTATTTAAGTATAAATATAATAATGAGTGTTCCTGATTCTATTGATTACACTTCGATTTTACCAATGGCGGTTGAGAGTCGTGTCCGCCGTCGTGGATTTGTGCCTTCTAATGGTGCTTCTTTTGTTTCTACTCAGAATAATATTATAGAAATTCCTGTATCCGCCTCTGCTTTTTTAGATACAAAACATAGTTTTTTACGTATGAATTTTCTTAATACTACTGGTCAAACTTTTGGTGTTGATTTTGGTGGTGGACACGGATTAATTCGAAGACTGCGTATTCTTCAAGGTGGAACTGTATTAAGTGATTGCCGTGAATATGGGCGCCTTATGTCGTCTATTATTCTCCCTTGTCAATCTACTGAAGATAGTTTAAGCACCCGCTCTATTAAAGATGGTCAGCGTTACGCCAACGGCACTGTTGGTGGCACTGGTGTAACTGGTGTTGCTGCTGCTGCTGAAATTACTGGTGCTGCTGTTAATACTCCTACTAATGCTGTTGATTCTACTACTGCTGCTGCCGCTGGTTCCAACTATACTTTCTCTATCCCGCTTATGAACGGACTTCTCGGAACAACTCAAGATAAATTAGTTCCCCTGTTTTTACTGAACTCGGCACCTATTGTAATTGAGATTACTCTTATGCCTGCTCAAGATATTGGTGTTTGGGGTGGTGCTCCGGGTGCTTACACTGTTAATAATGTCCGTTATTTTGCGTCTCTTGTAGAAACTGGACCTGCTGTTGAGGATCAGATCCGTATGGTTCAGCAAGAAAGCGGTGGTCGTTTAGTTCTTAATGGTGTTGATTATACTCATCATCCTGGAAATATTGCCGCTAATGCTCAGGGTCGTGTTTCTCTGCCGATACCGGTTCGCAAGAAGTCTATTAAGTCTGTATTATTTGCTGGTCAAGGAACTGCCTTTGCTGGTGGTGCCGGTGCTAAGACTAATCTCTTTAGTCTCTCCTATGGTGGTCACCTAAACGTTACTGAATATCAATTATCGGTTGGTTCTCGTCGTGTTCCTGAGATTCCGATTCAGTTTAATGCTGCCCTTCTTGGTGCCTTAAATAATAAAGCACAGTATTTTGAAGAGTTAGCGAAGTGTTTCGGTGAAACTAAATCCGCTCATGGTTTAGGCATTATGTCGCGTGTCAATAATTCAAATACTCCTGGTGTTTCTGCTGGGATGGCGGTTCCTTCAGTTGCTGGTGGTGCCGGTGCTATGTCTACTCTTCGTTTCTGCCCATTCGGTATTGATTGTGAAGCGTTTCAACCTGATGGTAAAGGCGGAGGCGCCTTAGAATCCGGAATCGACACGGCATCGTCATCCACTCCTCTCGAACTTAATCTAGATATTAGCATCGGTCAAGCAGCACCAATTGTGGTTGATATGTATGTGGTCCACGATTCTCTGTATTTTATTGATATGGTTGGTAATCTCCGTGTTGCTCTATAAATAAGCGAAGCAACGAGACAAAGTCTCTAAATAACTAAAATTTTAATAATCTCTGTTTTTTTTTCTATATTTAAGTTATAAAATATGGAATCAGGTCGCAAACTCCCCCGTAATGCTAATTATATGGAGCATCTCCCCCTCGCTATGTCTTCCCAAGCAAAGAGACGTAATTACTTCCCGGTGAATGGGCAGACTTTTACCTCCACAGGTAATAATATTATAAGAATTGATATCTCGGGTGATAGTTTCCTAGATACGAAAAATTCTTATCTTACTTTCCGCTATGTTAATAATACTGGTCAGGCAATGGGTTTTGATTTCGGTGCTGGTCAGGGTTTTATTCGTCGCCTGAGAATTGAGCAGGCGGGCAACGTTCTTACCGATTGTAATAATTACAATAAATTACTTTCGTCTATTCTGTTACCGGCACAGGGTGACCGCGATAATCTTAAGTCCAGATCAATTACTGAGAACGCAAGATTTAATAATGATAAAGCAAATGGTAATTCGACTGGTCCGACACCAGCAGCAGATATGAGCGGTGCCTCTCTTACTACCCCCGCTAATGGTGCTGGACTTATAATTAATAATGCTGTTGCTCCCCCCGGTGTCCCTACTCCTGGTTCTACTGCTACTTTCTGTATCCCCCTGGTCAATGGTCTCTTAGGTTTAAATCAGGATAAGATGATTCCGCTTCAGTTACTTGGGTCTTCGCCTCTTACTATTGAAATTGAATTAGCACCTGCTCTTGATATTGGTGTTTTTGGTGGTGTTCCAGTGGCATATGCTGTTGATACGGTTCGTTATGTTGCAGCACTCGTTGAAACTCCACCTGCTTTAGATGAACAGTTAAGAATGGTTCAGGAACAGAGCGGAGGCGCTATTATGCTCTCGGGCACGGATTACACACACTTCCAGGGCACAATATCTGCTGCTGCGACTGGTCAGCAGAATATCAACGTTCCCGCCCGTCGTAGAAGTATTAAGTCTATCCTATGGTCTGGTGCTTCTCAGACATTCGTCGCTGGTGGTGCTTTAGCACAGGATGTAAGATATAATTTATCGTTTGGTGGTAATTTTAATATGCAGGAATATTCTGTTAGGGTTGGTTCTATTCAGTATCCATCAGAACCCGTCGCTTGTAATTACGGTTTAGCAGCAGGTCCCGGTGGTGTCCGTTCGGAGCACGTAACAGAGTTAGAGAAGTGTTTTGGCACTCTCGGTTCTACTGTTGGTGTTGGTTCTCTATGTAGTTCTAATTTTGCTGTTGGTGATTGTGATGTCGCACAGATGTCGACAGTAGTAGCACCGGGTGCCCCTGATGCTACGCACCAATTCTGCCCGTTCGGTATTGATATGGAATCGTTCCAGCGTGTTACAGCGGGTCATGATGGCGTAAATACCGCGGACCGTGCTACTCCGATTACTCTTCAACTTACTATCGGTGCTGCTGCCGTTGAAGCAGTTACGATTGATGCCTATGTTTGCTATGATTCTCTGTTCTATATTGATGCTTCGGGATCAATTCGTGTAAGTTTCTAAAATTTGTTAAAATTTGTTAATATTTTTCTCTAAAATTCTAAAATTTTTAAAGTATTATTTTTATTTTCTATATTTAAGTTATAAAATATGGAAGAACCGAGAGTTATGCCTTCAACTATTGATTATTCGTCTATGCTTCCGCTTAGTATCCCTGCTATGGCGTCTCGGCGTAAATTTTTCCCTTCTAACGGTTCTACCTTCTCTGCTGTTGGTAATCGCCAGATTCGTATAGAAATCGGACACCCTTCGGCATTACTAGATGCGACGCACTCGTATTTAGAATTTTCCCTTCAAAACACCGATGCCGCGTCTTTCGGTCCAGATATAGGCGGTGCTAATGTTTTCTTCGATTCCATCCGCGTTGAGCAGGGAGGCAAGTTACTTTCATACACTCAGGCGTCGAATCGTCTTCACTCCTCGATTCTATCTCCAGTGCAGACAAGCAGCGAAGGTGTCGCGTCGGAGTCCTGCACTGAGGGCAGGCGAGCATATAATACTGGTGTTGCTGCTTCTATCGCTCCTGCTGCTGCTGGTGGAGTTGGAGACGCATATGACGCCGGGTCAGTTCATAATAATGCCGCTTTTCAAGCGGCAGGTGCTACTCTTCGTTACAGCATGGCAATTACTTCTGGTCTATTTTCTCAGGATAAATTAATCCCACTTCCACTTGTAGATCAATCTCAACCTCTTACACTTATTTTAGATATGGCACCTTCGGATATCGTCGGGTGCTGGACTGGTGCCCCTGGTGCCGGTGCCCTCGTGGTTCAGGAGTGTGCCTATGTTGCCCATATGATTGAAGTAGGACCTGATGTAATAGAACAGTTTAAGATGGTTCAGCGTGATATGGGTGGTCAACTTGCTCTATCGGGTCAAGATTATGAGTATTTTACGCAATCGGTAGGTGCTGCTACTGGTGGACAGGCGGCACTCTCTTGCCCTGTTCGTAAGCGCAGCATCAAATCCTTCTTATGGTGTTCTCAGTCTAATAACTTCGCTAATACTGCTGGTCCTATTATTCCATCTGCTGCTTTTCGCTTAAGTTATGCTGGTAATCTTAATCTTGACTCGTGGCAATTTCAGGTGGGTCCTATCCTTTATCCTCCGGGTGATCCGGTGCAATGCTGGGGTCCTACTGCTGTCGTTGGTGCTTCTTTTAATCGTGGTCAGTGTGCTCTGGAACTCGCGAAGGCAGTAGGGACTATGTCTTCTACTAATCCGACGGGAACTCTAAACACTCTAACTTATGGGACCGAAATACAGGGTGGTTTAGGTTCGGGTGAAAATGGTGTTGGTGGTAATACACAGGTGCCTACTAATGGTCAAAAGATTTGTGTATGCCCATTCGGTTTATCGGTTGATTCATTCTCGCGAGATGTAGTTGAGTCAGGTGTTGATTCCGCTACATTAGCGCAGGAAACTCGACTCTTACTCAACTGGGGTGCGGGTGCTAACTCGGGTGCTGAAGCGCAAGTGGTTCACATCTGGTGCCTTTTTGACCAACATTACTACTTTAATCAAGACGGAAGTATTACATACTCTAATTAAATTT
>Ga0187219_1000299_pt1 | contig 23314 bp, 27 predicted proteins | sample 13SPOviralmetaG_FD_130162 | JGI IMG/M metagenome (GOLD analysis project Ga0187219, IMG submission 130162) | Marine viral communities from the oligotrophic San Pedro Time Series (SPOT) site, San Pedro Channel, CA, USA - 13 SPOT_SRF_2010-07-21... | ecosystem: Environmental > Aquatic > Marine >... | reverse complement strand
GTAACTTATCTGATTTAGCTAATGCTGGCACTGCAAGAACGAATTTAGGATTAGGTACTGCATCAACTACTGATGCTTCTGCTTATGCGACTGCAGCTCAAGGTACAAAAGCAGATGATGCATTGCCAGCTGCTTCAGTTAGTACTTTTGGTGGTACACTAATTGATGATGCAGATGATGCAGCAGCAAGAACAACTCTTGGATTAGGAACTGCAGCGACTACTGATTCTGGTGATTATGTAGCTGCTGCTGCAGTTAGTACTTTTGGGGGTACATTGATTGATGATGCAGATGCTGCAGCAGCAAGAACAACTCTTGGATTAGGAACTGCAGCGACTACTGATTCTGGTGATTATGTAGCAGCTAGTTCAGTTAGTACTTATGGTGCTACAATAATTGATGATGCAGATGCTGCAGCAGCAAGAACAACTCTTGGATTAGGAACTGCAGCGACTACTGATTCTACTGCATATCTAGCTTCAGATGGTACTGCCGCAACTGCAACCGTTGCAAACGACAGCACTTCAAATACTGATTTTCCAGTTGTATACAATAATGAAAGCAATGGATTATTAGACGATACTGGAGTATTTATTTACAATCCGTCTACTGAAAAACTAACAGTTCCTGTGCTTGATGTAATGACAGGTGTATCTGATGCTGCAGTATTGAGAGTGGGTAGAAATAATAATGAACACCTTAAAGTTACTGTCTCTGATCCTAATGTGGTAGTTTTGGCTAAGCAAGATTCTGATAGTGACGGAAACCATAGCTTTATATTAAACAGAGCGTTTGATGGTAGTGGTTTAAGTGATTTCAGAATACAACATGACGGTAATGATGAGTTTGTTATTTCAGACAATGTTGGAGCTGTAACAGCAACACTTAGCGGTGATCTAATAGTAGAAGGGAACACAACCTCTTCTCCGAAGATACAAACTATTACTGGTGCAACTACTTCTGTAGATAATAGCACTTTTTTAGGGTATGCAGGTAAGAGAATTATGGTTACTACAACGAATGCTCTTACTATAGATCTACCAGACAGTGCTGCAGCGGATGAAGGAAAAACTTGGGTAATCATGAACGCAAGTAGTAATGAGATAACTCTTGATGCGGATAACAACGGTACTGCACAATACTTTAGAATTCTAACTGGTGGTTCAGTAATAACGCCTAACCAAGGTGTTGGAGGCGTAGAGCACATAAAGATAACGAAAGGTGGTATAGCTGAATTAGTTTGTTTAGGAAATGGAAATGGTATGACCGCCCCTAGTTATGTAATATTTGGGTCAGGTGTACATTATGAGTAGCGCAGGTTGCGTAGCTCGTAGCGGGACTACAGAACACTTAATTAACACTGAATATAACCCTGAGAAGATACCTAAGTGGTATGGCGTACGAACTGAAGATCACCAAGTCAGTCCTGATGCAACGCCTTTAGGCAGTGATGTTCAGCATGGCGAATTTCTTCATGGGCACAGGGACTTCTTTTTTCATGGAAAAAAATATAGAATGACTCAAGCTGTTTGTGCAGAAAGCTTTGGCTCAACCTATCACTATTATGGTTTTTATCCTGTCTTAGTAGAGCAAACTCAAGGGGGCGCTCAGCTTCCCCAAAAACCTTTTAAAAATATCTATCACTCTCGAAAACCTACAGAACCTCACGAAAGAATAGAAGACTGGGATAATAGCTTTGCTAATTCGAATACTAAGTCATATTTAAATACAAATATGCCTAGTACTGTATATCCTGCGGAGGTAACTACTGAGCAATATACAAGTTTAGCTATTTCTAGCAGCACCCAATCAGCCGGTGCATTTAACCTAGCTAGTGGTCAATTTGGCGCTGAAAACAATCCATATAGAACCTTACACAAAATGAGACTCTACACAGGCTGTACGAACAGTAATATAATATATATTGCGGGGCCTACTTTAGGTGTTTCCTCAAACTTTCAATTTACTGAGCCTCTAGGCCCGTCTAACCCAGGAGCTAGTGCTGGTGGACAAATATACTGGGGAAATGGAACAACTGAATCAGGAAGCACGACTAGTCAAATTCAAAGCGGAGGAACAGATAGAATAGTAATCACAGAGGTTGAAGATACCGGAAACACTGCTACACTGTCTAATCAGCTAGCTTATCAAGGCAGTAATACACAAACAACTTCTGTACTAAAAATTACTTTAGATCAGAATATTACACTAGGGCCGAATATCGTGAATGCGCAATACGTTGCAAGCTTAGGTAGCGCTACCGCAGGAGATGAAGCTGAATTTTGGCTGCTTGTAGATACTGCAACAGATGTGCAAAGCAATAAAGGCGATTCTAATACCTATACCTTTAGAAACCCCGGTACACTAACTAAAAAAATTATTTGGGAGCAATATTAATGGCATTTTCATGGAGAAAAGTAGCTTCTTTTAACGAAGACGAGGTCACTGCTTTGTATTTAGCAAACCAGGAAAAAATAGATAATAACTCAAGATTTGAGCTAGCAGACACAGTATTGAGTAATACTCAGAAGCTTAATATACTTTATTCTCTATTGCTGGGTTCAGGCTCTGACTTTTTCATAGAGTTTAGAGATGATGATACAAACACTTTGAGAGCAGTAGCTTCTGGCATGGCTCAAGGAGATACAATACTTATAATGTGTACTATTAATGATACTGCTCCACTAAGCCATAGTGAACAAATGCGAACAGTTAATCCATTTTTCAAGTCTCTCGGCTTCACTAAATTAAGTATAATTACTTTAAAAAATTCACCTTTCTGCGACAATGCAAGAAATAACTTTGAAGAACCAGATTTATACTCTTTGGTTTCCGAGGTAGAAATGCCTAGTGAGCCTGAGAACATGATTCGATTTACTTGGAATATTTTATAATAAAAAAGGAGGCCTAAGCCTCCTCCCCTTCCACTACTTCTTCAAACTCTTCCGCATTAAGTTCTTCTCTCAGCTCTTGAACAAAAGTTTTCTCTGCTGCAATATATTGAGAGATTTTTCTTTCTACCTTTTGTTTATTTGCTTGTATTTCATTTAAGTTAAAAACTAAATACTTTGCGGCATCAGATACATCTTCTAGATTATATTCAGTACCATCTAAGGTGAATTTATTTGGTTGTGTGTTTTCCATGTTTTCCTCTATTTAAAAATGTCTTGCCAGTTACCTGTAGTACTAGCTCTTGAATATTCAGTTGCACGATTTTCAAAGAAATTCGCGTGTTCAACTGCATTTAACATATAATCAAGCCAAGGAAGTGGATTATCATTGCTACCAAAGATTTTCTTCATTCCTAGACCCAATAATCTTCTATCCGCAATATAGCGAATATAATTCTTTACTTCTTCTGCCGTAAGTTCTGGTACATCCGCACCGTCAAAACAAAGATCAATAAAAGCATCTTCTAGTTCTACTGTGCGCTCTGCCGCACAATAAATTTCATATTTTAATTCATCATTCCACAACTCTGGATTTTCTTGAATAAAAGTACGAAATAGTTGAGACATTCCTTCTACATGAAGGCTTTCGTCTCGTATTGACCATGTAACAATCTGACCCATGCCTTTCATCAAATTGTGTCGTGGAAAATTTAATAATATTGCAAAACTACTGAATAGCTGTACTCCTTCTGTGAAACCAGAGTATATAGCCATAGTTTTAGCTATATCCATTTTACTATCCATACCAAAATCACTAAGATGTTCATGTTTGTCCATCATAGCCTTATGCTTCATAAACTCTTGATACTCTTCTTCTGGGAATCCCAGAGTTTCTAGTAATAAAGAGTATGCTTCTTGGTGTACTGCTTCCATTGCAGCAAAAGCACTTAACATCATTCTTACTTCGGGCTGTTTAAATGTTGGCAAATAATGCTTTGCATACCCACAACACACATCTACGTCTGCCTGCGTAAAAAACCTAAATATTTGAGTAAGTAGTTTTTTATTTCCAGGACTTAAATGTTCACGAAAATCTTTTAAATCATCAGCAAGGTTGACTTCGTCAGGCAACCAATGCATATGCTGTTGAGATTTATAATGCTCAAAAGCCCAAGGGTAATTAAAAGGTTTATAATATTCTCTTTCATCTAGTAAACTCACTCGTATATATCTCCCAACCAGGCTTCTATTTCGCCCTTGCTTTTTACGCCACTAAAGCGTTTACACTCTTCTCCCGTTGCATCTAGAAGTATTACTGTAGGGACTCCTCGAATCCCATAGGTTCTAGCCAGTATTTGATACTCATCAATATCTAAGTGTTCTACTGGCATTCCTAGCTCTAGACCTTCCATTGTTTTTGATAACATTTTACATGGTTCACACCATGATGCACTAAATTTTAATAATTTCATATCACCCCTCACACGCAAGACACTCGTTCTCGTCTACACTAGATAAAACATATTGTCTTAATGCCTCGTCTGATACATTTTCAGCTCTTTTCATTGCTTCGCTACGTAAATAATATAAAGTTTTTACTTTCTTTTTCCACGCCATCATATGTATAGCATGAAGTTCTTGTTTAGAAACATCAGAAGGAAAGAATACATTTAAAGACTGGCTTTGACAAATATACTGTTGTCTATCTGCAGCATGTTGTATTACCCACTTCTGATCTATCTCTACTCCGGTTTTAAATACTTCTTTTGTATGCTCATCCAGAAACTCTAAGTGTTGTACTGAACCACCTTTTGTCATTATGCTTTTCCAAACTTCATCTGTGTCCATTCCTATCTCTTGAAGTATGTGTTCCAAATACTCGTTTTTAAGGAGACTAGACCCTGACTTAGTTTTTTGAGTAAATGCATTTGCGCGATAAGGCTCAATACTAGGAGAAGTATTACCACAAATAATACTACTGCTGGCATTAGGAGCAACGGCAAGAAGATGGGCATTACGTGCCTTGTAACCTTTTCCATCGGGACATTCTCCTCTTTCTTGGGCAAGTCGTTTTGTAGCACGAGTTGCCTCTGATTTTATTCTATCAAACATTTTATGGTTTGCACTTGAAGCCCACATACTTTCGAAAGCAATATCTTGTCTCTGTAGGTACGCATGAAACCCCATAGCTCCCAAACCAATACTTCTTTCATTTCTTGCACTTAATACTGCACGATACAGCTCAGGTGGAGCATTATCTATAAAATATGTTAGTACATTGTCTAGCATTCTTATCAAATCAGGTATAAAGTTATCATCATTACACCACTCATCGTACTCCTCCAAGTTTACACTTGATAGACAACAAACTGCTGTACGCTCATCGCTTGTTGCGAGTGTAATTTCTGAGCATAAGTTTGAGTGGTGCACTTGTAAACCTAAGTCTTTTTGAAATTGTGGCAAAGCAGCCTGAACCGTATCTTTAAACATAATATAGGGTTCACCTGTTTCAACTCTATTTTGGATAAGTTTTACCCATAAAGTTTTTGCAGATACTGTTTTTACTACTTTTTTACTGTGTGGGTCAATTAAATCCCACGAATCGTCAAAGCCTTCCACAAGCGTGGCTTGCTCAATCAACTTCATAAAGTCATCACCAATAGTAACACCATGATGAACATTGACAGATTTTCTATTAATATCGCCTCCAGTTGGCTTACGAATATCAAGAAACTCCTCAATTTCTGGGTGGCTAATATCCAAATATGCTGCATAACTACCTCGTCTTGTGACACCCTGAGAAAATGCTAACATCTCTGCGTCAACTACTTTAATAAAAGGGATTACTCCAGTACTCTCTGACCCCGCAGAGGTTTTAGACCCAACACTACGAACCCCGTTCCAGCATCCGCCTATTCCTCCACCCACAGAACTTAAAAATGCATTTTCTGTATAGTGTCCAGTTATGCCCTCACGACTATCCTCAGCATAGTTTAAAAAACAACTAATTGGAAGGCCACGACTACTGCCCCCATTACTCAAAACTGGAGTAGAAAACATGAACCATAACTTGCTTGCATAGTCATACAATCGTTGCGCATGAGCCTCATCATCTGCAAAGGCCTGAGCTGCTCGAGCAAAGGCATCTTGAGGAGAGGTTTCTCCTTCCAATAAGTATCTATCTTCCAAAGTTTTTATACTGAACTTTGATAAATACTTATCTCTCTTATAATCAATCTTAACCAATTAACTTCTCCTCGATGTCGTTTATATTCTCGACTCCTATTGCTTCATCGCAATATGTTACTAAATCCATAAGCTCATAGTTTTTTAGAATCTGCTCTGCGTGTTCATTTACAGACTGAATGTATTTATATGAACCACTTATAGGTGTTGCATCGTATACATCCATTGCACTTCCAAACTGTTCTATAAGACTCTGAGCGCGTTTTGGTCCAACACCAGGAATGCCGGGAACATTATCCCCTTTATCTCCTGTTAGGCACTTCAATGAAATGTACTCATCTCTTGAAACATCGTAGTGTTCTTTCCAGTTTTCCACAGTAATCTCTTTACGAGTTACATAAGAAAAGCGAGACACACTAGCATCAATTAGCAAGTCCCAATCTCGGTCGCTTGAAATTAGCCAAACTTTCTCAAGACCATAACGCGCTCTAAACTTAACTAAATGTGCCGCAATATCATCAGCTTCTACACCTTCATATCTTAGTATGGGGTACTGATTTTCTAAAGCTACTAACGTTTTTTCATATTCTTGAAAGAATTTACGAAAAGCTTCTGCTTCTTCTTCGGTTTGCTCAGCGTATTTATCTTTTCGGTTCTGCTTGTAGCCAGGGTCTAAATTCTTGCGATAAGAAGATGAACCTTGGTCTGCTGTGATTATGATCTTCTCACAGTTATAAGACTGTGCTAGAGACTGTACTGTTGCAATATAGTCCTGTGCAAAATCTGTCCTACCTTGATGTTTCCATCTAAATGCAAGGTTTAGGGCATCTACTACTAGCGTTGACCCCGCATCTTTTTCAAATTGTTTTAAAAATGTAAATGCCATCTGTACTTTCCTTCTATTCAGCCTACAAAAGTTATTTCTTAGTAATTGTCGTCTCATGAATAAAGTATACCTCCTCATTCAACAACCAATCTTCCGCTAGACAGGTATAACAATCTAGCGAGCTAATATACATATAATCTGTATTTTTAGGCTTATCTGATACTACTACAAATACTTTGGATCTGTTATATTTAAAAAATAGCATAGGCTCTTGATCTCCGCCTTTTGCTTGTTGAACTACTTTTTTCCACCACCTTATAAGATTATTTGTTTTTTGTTGTGTAAATACCTTATCTGTTAGTGGGGAATCTGCATAGTTCTTTACTTCTATACAATACTTATTTGCTTCTCTAGGAACATATAGATCTCCTTTTAAGTACTCTAAAGCACCTGAAGCTGGAACTCTTTCAAACTGAAGGCCTGTAACTTCTCTCAGCATATCCCTTACTATATACTCTCCTCTTGCTCCCTTTGCTCTTGAATCTACCATTCTAATTTACTCACGTTTCCGTCTTTGACTACTTCTATTTTATCTAGCAACGGATGAGTCCATCCATGAGATACTACATAAGTGTTCAGTTCATCTTCTTTGATAAGAAGCTCTACCATCTTCTCCCTACCAACATCATCTAATACATTTATAACTTCATCTAAGAATAGTATATTGATCTTGGATTTTGATATACTACTCATTAACTTTCGTATAGCTATAAGAGTAGCTGTGTTTACCCTAGCTAGTTCTCCGGAAGATAAAGCTAATATATCCACTATATTTCCGTTATCTGTAATTTCTACATTTAGTTTGTCTTTCTGAACATTAAAGCCCAAAGTAAATCTACCATCAGATAGTTCAGCTAGATAAGTATTTGCAACTTCTTCTAGCTCTACTACTAAGTTTTCTATCTTATATGCCAACAATCCATTAGTACTAAAGGCTTTTTTAAGAACTTCTAAGTTTGAGTCTAGCTCAGCATGTTGGTTTAAAGTCTTTGTAGCTTCTCCTAGCTGGGTCATAAATTCTTGGGTTTGCTCTTGTATAACCTGTATACGGGTATTTCTTTTAGTTATTTCAGTATTTTGATCAGTTATAAGTTTTATTTCTTTTCTTTTTTCTTTTAATACTTCCGATAAGCTTTCTGCCTGCTTTTTTAGTTCTTCTTCATTTTGAAGTCTGACAGGCAAGCTTCTATCTATTGATCTAAAAGTATTTGACCAGTCTTGTTGTATCTTTTCAAAGCTCTTTACTTTCATATTATGACGACCAATATCAGTAACTTCTTTTTCTAGTCGTTCTATTTCTGCTTTTGCTTCGTCTCGTATCTTGATCTCAGCCTCCGCAGTATTATGTTTAAACTCCTCGTCTATGTCTTGATTACATACATGACAAGTATTACCTAATCCAACTATTTTCTTGAGTGTTCTTATTGCATTATCTTTTCTAGCTTTGGCAGCAAACAAAGACTCTCTTTCTGCTTCATTAGATATTATCTCCCCTGGATTATTTAATTCTGCTTTTTGCATATCCAGCTCTTTCAGTATATCTATGAGTCCATTGTTTTTTGCAATTTTTTTATTATTTTCCGAAATATTTTGAATTTCTACTAATAAATTACTTAATTGCTTCTCGTCATCTTCCGTATTAATTTCTACTTTTTTTGTTGGAAGTATATTGGTATCTTCTAATTTATTATCTTTAAGCCACTTTTCTATTGTTGCAATTTTTGATTTGCTACTAGTAATTAACGTATTAGTCTCTTTTGAGGCTTCTTTAAAAATTTCAAACAGCTCTACATAATCTTCGAGATGCAACAAGTCTATAAGAAACTTTTTTCTATTCGAGTCCGTAGCAGTAAGAAACTGTAAGCTTGCATTCGTATTTTGATAGACTAACTGTGAGAAAGTTTTAAAGTCTACTCCAATAATTTGTTGTAAAGTTTTGTAAGTATTTGTAGCAGTATGGCTTGATATATCTTCGCCATTCTCTTCTAACTTTACTTTTATACTATTTTTTCTATCAACAGAAATACAGTACTCATCAGAGCCTTTAGAAAACTCTAATTTTATACTGTAACCGTTATTTACATATCTGTTGGGTATATCTGCTTTTTTGATACCTTTAGAGTTTTTGTTGTATAACACTTCCTCTATAATTAATGGGATGGAGGACTTCCCCATCCCATTAGTACCAATTATCTGTGTTACGGTATTATCATTAAGAATTAACTCATTTCCTTCACCGTAGCTAAAGCAATTATCCCAGTTGAGCTTTTTGAGCGTAATCATTATAAGTCCCTAGAATATTTGGTATTTTTTCTTCTGATATTTCTAAAATGTAGGTTAGATACTCTACTAATTCTTCTTCTTTAGTCATATCCTTGTCAATGACTAAACTAGCTTCTGTACTTCGTTTTATTACTTTTTTATCGAGTAAAGACGAATCTTCTACATTTGCTAAATCCTGCATATCACCTTCTATTTCATAGATAGTGTGATCAAAAACAGTAGGTACCATCTCTTCTGGGCTTGATACAGTTTTTCGAAGCAACTGAGGAAGCTCAAACTTCTCCCACTCCCAAGACCAATCATCTTCGTTAATCAGTAAATACCCCGTATCGACCTTGCCTCTATGAAAAGAAGTAGTCATAGGACTTCCTGGATAAACTATATTTCTCTGCGTGTTACTATGAGAATGTAAATCTCCTGCAAATACTACAGGAAAATCATCAAACATAGACAAGTCTACCTCAGCCTTAACATGGGGAGGTATCTCTCCTCTTACATGAGTAAATAGTGCTTTACTTTTATCAAACTTATCTACACAATTTTTCTTGTGCAGGTCTACATAAGGTAAAATACTAATACTACTATCACTGTAACTATAGTCTATTACATCAACCATAGAATTTACACTTCTCGTAGCTGCCTTTAGATTAGTGAAAAAAGTTTTGTGCTTCTTTGTAGCTTCATGGTTGCCATCAAATATCAGTGTTGGTATACTTACATCACTGATAAAAGTGAAGTAAAGCTCTAGCTCTTCCATTGTAGGAAGTCTATCAAATAAGTCTCCACCAATAACATGGCAATCCACTTCTTTTTCTAGCAAGTAAACTTGGTCGAAAAACAAGTGGTATCTGTTTATTGCCCAATCAACTGGGACATTCTTTTGTCCCAGTTTGATATGCCAATCTGCAGTAAATAAAATCATCCTACGTTGAACTCATCTTCTAAAGACTCGTCTACATTATCTTCGCTGCCTTTACGGACACGGTCAAGAAGCTCTTTTTGAGCGTCTGGAGTAGGTCGAGCCATTACTAAATCCATAGATTTAAGGTCAGCGATTGCTGCCAACTCTTCATCATCTAAGGCACGAGGCTTACATTTAAGAGCCTGTAGCTGATACTCTACATTATACGCTAATGGTCCAGTCTTTACTCGCTTGAAGCAAATATCCCAGCCAGTTTCTACATCAGTAGGATCTCCTAAATCTTCAGCAGCAGTGATTACTTGCTCCCAAAGTTTTTTCTTTAGGTTTAAAACTTTAACTTGACCATCTTTAGGATCAATACATTGAGTAGCGTAAGACCAACCACATTTAAGGTCAGGGTAGTACTCACGAACCCAGTCTTTTTCTTTATTTGTAAATGCTTCTGCATCACGATCAAATGATAAACATTCTAAAGGTAAATTTTTATCGTTCTCGCCTTTAATCCAGTAAACGTAGCGTGCAAGAATGTCACCAACAATACGTACTTTATTGTCGCCATCTACATACTTGTAAGAGTTATTTGAGGATTTTTGTGCAGAACCTTTTTGCTTGTTAAACGAAATTGCCATCTTTATTTCTCCGTTGGGCTTCTTCATATATAAAATGGATTTGTCCATTCTCAATATAAAGTAGTCTGTTATCTTCTATAAGTTGTGTTAGTTGTGGAGCGTGACGCACACTCAAAGTTTTATATCCAAAAGCAATATAATCAGCCAACTTGCGTCTAGCGGCTAATGCGATATATACTGCTAACTCTTTTGACTCAAACCTAAAGGCTTGTTCCAAAAGTATTCCGGGTTGGAGCAGAAATGAATCTCCCGAAAACTCATCGTTCCTATACTTATAAAGAGAATCATACGCATTGTATGGTATCTTTTTATAGTACATCATATCTATTATCTCTACACAAGCGGCAGAGCTACCCTCCGCTGCTTTGTAAATCTTTTTCCAATTAAATAAGAACATTATTATACCAAAAAATTAAGGAATTGTCAAGAACTATTTTTCTAAATGTAGGATATTTCATAGCCTTCTTTCATATAGTGACCGATCCGATTAGATGCCTGTCTCTTAGCAGTGTTGCCTTTTAGCTGTATATCTACTATTACAGGTTGTATCTTACCTTCTCGTTTTCTTATAACCCTACCTACTAGCTGAGTTAAGAGGGGCTCATTGTTGATAGGAGTACCAAGAATAAGACAAGATAAAATGTCAACACTGATACCTTCACTAAAAATAGCTTGAGTCCCAAATAAAATGTTTTTATTACTATACTTAATTTCATCTATTATCTCTTCTCTTTCCTCGTGGGGAACCTCACCTGTAACACAAACTGCTTTTTCGCCTGCCAGTTTGGCGCAGGTCTTTAAAAACTGTACTCTATCGCTAACTACGAGCACTTTGTGCCCTTTTGCAGCGTAGGCTGCCGCTAGCATCGCTACTGTATGTATATACTCCTCGTTGGAGGCAAGATCAGTAACTCTATTAGCCCAGGGAGTCCTAGCTCCATCCATAAATCTTACGTCTGATCCGACTAAATGCACTTTTGGTTGCATATAGTTCTCTTTAGGCGGTTTATAGACTTTATTTCCAAAGTAATCTCTAAACACAACGTGTTTGCCATCTTTTCTTTGTATAGTACCAGACAGACCTATCTTATATCTACAGTAATTTGTATCTAAAAGTTTAGAAAAAGTCGGACTGCTAACATGGTGCATTTCATCTAGTATAATTGTGCCGAACTCTTTAGCTATCTTCGGAATATTACGGTACAAAGTCTGTGTATTCCCGATAACGATTGGAGCATCAATTTCAAACTTACCAGAGCCTATAATGCCAGGCGTAATACCATATACTTTTTCTACTTCTTTTGCCCACTGATTACGCAAAGGTACAGTGTGAACAATAACAAGTGTTTTTAGACCGAGCTTACCCGCCATAGCTAAACCTGTAAAAGTCTTTCCCCAACTGACCCAAGCGTTGACTATACAGTTGTCTTCGAGGTCATCATATACCTCTTGTTGGCTTGACCGTAAATCGAACTTAAACTCAGGAAAGTCTACTTTCGGGGCTATACGTTTATCGACTATTTCATAATCATTTGGTATCAAATCCATTCTTCCGATAGGTATAGAAATTAAACCCGATCGTATTATAGACATATTCTTGATAACCTGAGGTGGATCATTAGGATTATGAGAGGCAATAGTATATGTAAGCTCCTTATCGATCTCTAATTGTAGAGGTATAGGAACTTCCATATATATTCTATTACTAATTACTGCTTTCATTTGTCTCCAATGGAAATACGTCAGAAATAACCTTTGCTACTGCTACGGCTAATTCCATATGCTCTTTTTGAGTACCATTACCAGAACGAATATCTATATAATGCAACCAACTACGTAAAGAGCCATTTACATATAATCTAGACTTAGTTAGTCCTTCTGGTAGCAATGCTCTGGCTTGTTCTTTAGCAATACCTAGTGCTAGTGCTTGCTTATAAGATTTTGCTGCCATCCACTCCACTCTACTCTGTATGCGAAACCACTCTGTTTCAATATGTAAGTCGTCTACTTCTACAGAGTTTTGTCTATTTTTTGGGTCTTGTAGACGAGCTTCTCTTTTTTCAAACATTTCATCAAATGCTTGGTCTGGGTTTGCATACCTCTGTGAAAACTCCTGAAATGTGAAAGACCTGTGACGAAGTAGCTGTCTAGCTATATCACGAGTAGTCTCTATCTCTAAACACACATTTACCATCTCCAAAGGAGACCAATGTTTATGTTTCATTAGATATTTTACTAACTTCTCTGATGTAGCACTATTATTTTGATTACTAGGGTTACTTACACGTGCACAATATGCTACCAACTCAAGGGGTGTTTTATCTCTTGAAGGGGCAGCACTATAACTTACAACATTAACTTTCATCTTCTATTTCCATTTTTGCAATAATGTATTTTTTAACGAAGTCACTTCGTACTATGTCTTCTACGCCAAACTCTATGAAGTCGAACTCTTCCATTCTGCGTAAAATTTTTAACCAACCTAAAAGCTCATTTCGCTTTAAGTCACTCTGTCTAAAGTCTCCACAAAATATTATACGGCAATTTTCTCCAACTCGTGTGATAATTGAGTCTAGCTCATGAAAGCTCATGTTTTGACATTCATCTACTATAATACATGAGTCTCTCAGTGTAAGGCCGCGTATAAAAGAGGTAGTCATAAACTGTACTAAACCTTTTTGCTTTAATATCTCATAAGCATCTCCCCTATCAAATAATTCTGTTGCAATATCCTTATAGGGCTCTTCGTAAACAGCAGATTTTTCTTTGTCTGTCCCAGGAAGAAACCCTATGTCTCTAGTAGGTACTGCACTTCGTATAATTACTAAATTATTGAGGTACTCTCTTTCTATGTCATGGTAAGCTAGATAAGAAGAAATAAAGGTCTTTCCTGTACCTGCTAGGCCATGTAAAACTAGGTTATTTTGTGAATTAAAGGCTTCTTTTTGGTTTGTTGTTAAAGGTCGTACTTCCTGTAATTTTAAATTAAAATTATGAACGTTTTGTTGACCTCTTTGTCGTTTTTTCACACTTTTCTCCAAGTATCTTTTTTGGCTATCTGTGAGTAGTCGTAGAGAACCCAGGGCAGGCCTCCTAATAACAGTACTCCTGCAAAAGAATATCCTCGTTCTGGTGGTCTAGGCACTGTGAACGGTTGATGAACTCCTACTAGCCAAAGTATGCAGCAATCATCTCTCAATTCTTGTTTCTGTATTCTATAGTAGCGTAAATCGCACCGTATAGTTTTTTCATAGATAAAAGGTATTCCATTACTGTCTATGAAAGTTTTTACCTTCTGTTTCAGTAATCCCTGAAAAGAATCTAATTGGCTTCTTAACGGAAATAAATCAGTAAAAGGCGTCTGTAAACGTCTTTTACCGATAGTACTTCCTTCCATATTTGTATCATCTACAACTTTTCCATCTAAAAATAGTAGTCCATCTGAAAAACTCCAATCATCATGAGGAAGAATATAGATGGGAAACTCTAATTTTAGAAGGTGTTTATAGGTTATAACCATTACTTACTAGCCATTATATACAAACCTATGTTTGCAAATGCATATCCTGTATATGTGTATAACATAGGTACATTGTTGAACTTAAAGTATTGCTCTAACCCAACATACAAATAAATCATTCCTGTTAGTGCTATTAGTCCACCACTCATTATATCCACCCCAAATTAACCATACCCGATGCTATAATAAAGCAACAGGTAATTGCTTGAAATAAAACCCATACTGTTCTTAGTACGGCTACTTTGTCTGCTTTTCTGTCGTCTGTGAAGGCTTTTTCGCCTATGGATTTACACCAAATCTTCCAACAATCAGCCATATAGTTTTTCATACTTACCCATCGAATAATCAGTGTCAATCTCAAAGTCACAGCCCACAGGTGCACCCGGTATAAAGATACCTCTATCTTGTTGAATATACGCTTGAAGTAATTCACAGTACTCATCCACCTCGTCATCTGGAACCTCTGCTAGAATACTATCGTGTACTAGAGCAAAGATTCTGCTTTTCATTTTCTTGGCTTTGATATGCTCATTCATATCAATACCACCCATTAAGTTAATATCAGAAGCAGCAGACTGCACCAGAAAGTTAAGACCAGACCTAACGCTAGAGCTTGCGACACTGTTATCTTTGGAAGCGACATTTGGTAATCTCCGTTTACGACCGAAATAGCTGTATATAAACCCATTCTTTTTAATGAAGTCTTCGTTAGTTTCAATCCATTTCTTTAATTTATGAAACTCATTGAAGTAGTCATTAATTACTTCTTGGGCTTCCTGTTTACTAAAATACTTACCTGAATCTTTGGTAACTTGTTCACTGATTTTTGCTGGTCCAGCACCATACATAATACCGAAGGTTACTGCTTTAGCTGCTTGGCGTTTATCGCCATATAGCTCCGATACCTCTTCTACAGCACAAGGTAGTTTAAATACTTTGTGTGCAATAGTTGAGTGAAAGTTACCACCACTACGGAATACATCCATGAGGTTCTTATCTTCTGCTAGTACTGCTGCAACATACACTTCTGCTGTTGTTAAATCCATTGCAACTATCTTGTGCCCTGGAGCAGCTTTAATACAACCTTTTACGGTGGGATTATCACGAGGTAACTGTTGCATATTCAGTTTACCACTACTAGATAAACGACCAGAGGTTGTAGTATGCAAATTGAAGCCTGTTCGTAATCTACTATCACGATCAAGCTGTGGTATAATCTTATCGAGATAAGTATTTTTAATCTTACCTTTTTGTCGAATATCAATAATCAAACCTGGTACTTCTGATACTTTAGATAATTCTGTAAGTACCTCAATATCTGTACTGTTTGCACCTGTACCAGTCTTTTTGCCTGTAGGCTGTAGACCGATAAAATCAAACAAAAGTGACCGTAATTGTACTGTACTGTTAGGATTAAAAGGCTTGCCCTGAAGTTTCTCGAACTGCGCAATCTTAGGGTTTCGATACAACCCCGCAACGGCTTTATCAATATCATCTTGCATAATGTCTTGAGATGCTACTAGCCTTTCTTTATCGAAAGGCACACCGTTGTCCTGCACATCGGTTAGAAATCTGCAGCCAGGAATCAAAATTTCATCATAAACTCTTTTAAGTTTCTCGTTTTGCAATATCTTTTTAAACTTCTCGTAGAGCAAGAAGGTACACACAGCATCTAGAGAAGCATAAGTGTACATTACATCGAACGGAATCAAATCCCAAGTAAAATCACCTTTCAACATACCATGCTCTTTACGGTACTGATCCATCCAATCATACATTGGCTTTTCATAGTCCCCGTACTTAGTGAACTTGAGAGAAAGCTCTTTTAGTCCATGACGCTCATTTTCATTAATGATATAGTGTAAAAGCATAGTGTCCCCGAAGCGAGGAAATTTGAAATTGAAGTGATATTCGAAAAATGCTATATCAAATTTAGCATTATGAAATATTACTAGCTTCTTATTGAATAGCTCCTGCATGAGTCTTTCTGATTCTTCATCAAGACACGTGGTGTCTATATAAACTCCTTCATCGGCTTTGTATGATAACGATAGACCCAACATATGACCATCTCTAGGATATAACCCTGTAGTTTCTGAGTCGAGTGCTACGTAGTCACAGTCATAATCAATAGCAGCTTGAAAGTATGCGTTTGCTTCCGCAGTATCTTGAATACCACGAGCAATACTGTCTGTAATTACTACTTCTTCTACCTCACCAGAAATGTACTTAATAATGCTTTCTTTTGAGCTATCCCAAGTACCACGCGCCTCTGGCTTGAAAGCAAGCATTGAAGGGTTTATAACAGGTAGGAATTTTTCATCTACACACTTACCAGAATACTCTGTTACCGAGTTAATCTTTGTAAAATACTTGAGCGCATCAGAGCCTACTAGAATAATCCAGTCATAGGCATCTGTATCTATTTGAATATCGCAATCTCTTTTTAAGACTTTTTTGAGGGTCGGGTCTGAACATAATTGGTACTGGTCAAACTCAAAAGCGTGGTCAAATTCATGTTTATATCTAGTTTTACTTTGTTTAGTTTCTACTAATGCAACTTTAGGCATATAATTTATCTCTTAGTTTATGTACTTGATTTTCTGTTAATGCGCCTGGGTCGGTATCTTTTAGGTGAATATTTCTACTTACCATCTCGACCTCTTCACACATCTCTTTAACTTTAGATGCAGCTTGCTGTCCGGCATCATCGCCATCAAAAAATATATCAACGCTATCTATCCCTTGTATTTTTAGCATGGATAGTTTATCTGTGTTTATATTTTTTGTTCCAAAACAACAAACTGCATTCTCTAAACCTTTATCGTGCAGATTAACCATATCAAATATACCCTCTACAAGTATTACTGAACCTTGCAATGGTTGTACTACTGGATATAGTGGCATCCTTGCCCCAGCTGGAGTAATCATGTACTTGGGAATCCCTTGGGCTGTATGTCTACCATTGAAAGCGACTATTCTTCCAGACATATCACGAACAGGGAAAACGATTCTTCCAGTGAAGTCTTTATCTACACTGTTGAAGGCTTCGAATCGTTTATAGGTTTCCGGTCGTATATTCCTCCAGTTTCCTATGTATGGTACTGCATTCTTGGGAAAAGACAAACCAATGCTTTCAGCGCGCTTCTCGGATATACGCTTCTTTAACAGTTCACGCTTCAATTGCAGTTGGTTTGCCTTTTCCCCAAAATGCGTGAATAGATTACCTTTGTACTCACAACTAAAACATTGGAATACTCCAGTAATCTGATCCACTCGCATACTAGGGTTGCGGTCGGGGTGTTCAGGGTTGATGCATCGTACCAAAAAGTCTTGACCTTTTGGTATATGCTCTATTCCCTTTTTGTCCAACAGCTCTTCTACATTCATACAGCTACGTTTCGTCTCACTAATTCATTACGGATTTTTTGTTGTACTTTTGGTACTGCTCTATCTAATTCTTTTACTAGCTCCTCAGTAGGAGTGTTTTTCATGTAGAAATGTACTACTTTTGTTTTCTTGCTTTTGCGGTCTACTACTACTTTTTGTGACTCTTTAAACTTAACTGGCATATCTATCTCCCGATGTCTTTGATATTTTCTGTTGGTATTACTTGGTATGCACCCTTGTTGTAGGCAGGGGCTAGAGTATACGATTTTGATACTTCTTGTTTGTAGCTATCATCAGACTTAGAGGCGACACCCATCATAGGCTGAGACGGATAATACTCTGTCTCCCTACGATAAGGTTTAGTTTGGTTTAGAGGTTTGAAAGCAGTTTGTGCTTTCTTTACTTTTCTATGAACCTTTCTCTTACGACCACTAGGTGTGTAATTAGTACTTCCAATAACAATCATATACTTCTCCTAATTTTTGAAAAGATATTATATCAAAAGATTAAGGAAATGTCAAGAACTATTTATTATATGTCATCGATGGGTTCATCAGAGCGGTTTTCAGCATCTTCTCGCTCCTTAGGATTGAGACTAGATTCTGGTCCGATCTTTAGAGTTTCCCAGTTCATTTTAGAGGTGAACGATTTCATTGAAGCACTACGCATTTTGACACAATTAAAACTTATGCAGTTATCTTCCTGATCCCAGGTTTCTAGTGCATAAGCAGCATCTGCAGCATCAAGTATGCCTTTTGCGAATCTTGCTTCGCCTGTTGCATCGGTTTGATAAGGACTGAATACTGGTACTTCGTACTCTTGTGCCATTGCTTTTAATGCTTTACTAACTTCAATCTGCTCTGTCCAGTCATACTGACCGCCACGTGAGGGAAGACTAGAGCGTTTTACTTGGTTAATGTAATCTACGATAACAACGCCTACATCCATGCTCTTGACTTTTTTGTCAAGCTCAGCACGTATTCGTGATAAAGTTAATGAAGGGTCATAGACCACATCCAACTGTTGAGTCGGGAGAAGCTCACAGTTAGTTGTTAAGTCATGATGAAACCTATCAAAGTCTCGATTAGATTTGTACTCTTTCAAACGCTCTTGTCCATCAGAGAAACGATTTGCCCACCATGTTGCTACGCGTTCCCACTCGATTACATTAAGATTCTTAGTTCTTAATCTAGCGAATGGAATCCCCGTAGCTATGGCACAACATCGTTGTAGAATTGATCTGCTATCCATTTCAATAGTGAAAAAGACGGCTGATTTGCCTGAATTAAAAACATTGTTTGCAATGTTAGAACAGACAACGGACTTACCTGCCCCTCGTTTACCACCAACAAGAATCAAATCTCTAGGAGAAAACTGAATCTCATGGTCATACTCAGTGTTGAGACCGAGGGGTAGATAATTTCCTAACTCTTCTTCATCTTCAAACAAGGATATACGTTGCATACTATCTTGCGGTCGTTCTAGGTCTACTTTTTCTTCGACATCTAAAACTATTTGATGAAGGTGAGCTACTGACTCATCAGCATCTTCAAAAGCTACTGACTTATCAACATACTCTTCCAGAGAGTTTAATATCTCTTTTTGAGCGTACTCGTTCTTTAGATACTCAAGCAACATGAAAGCATCTGCATCAACCTCAACGGCTTCAATCGCAAATAACTTTTCTCGTACTCCACTATCTCGAATTTCGTACTTTAAATCGTCAAACGTGGGCATTTTGTGATATTTTTCACAATGATGATCTATGATACCATACAGAGAGTGATACTCTGCAGGTAAATAGTTCTTGCGACAGCTAGTCCAGGTCTCGAAGTCCTGTAGCTCAAGCACTTGCTTTATTAGAGCACTAGCAATATTCAATCAAAATTCCCCCGAATTGACGAAAAAAAGCCCCTGAGTTACCCCAAGGGCTATTTAGTTTAACAACTACTTACGCAGTTGCTTTTTCTTTCTTTGAAGCACCATCGTAGTCGGCAGCAACCAAACCACGACGAGTAAGCATAGTTTTAACACCACGAGCAGTCTTGTCGATCGCTTCTGCGATTTGTTCAACAGTCATGCCTGAAACGTCACCAAGGTCAGCTAAAGGATCAGCTTTAGATGCGCCTTTGGTTTCTTTCTGCTTAGGAATTGCACCGATAGACTCAGCACGAAGTAAGCTAAGAGCTTTGCCTCGAACACTGTTTACAGTTTTGCCAAGAGCTTCAGCAATTTCTTCTACGAAAGAACCACCATTTACTAGGTCGATAAAAGTAGCTTCTTCAGCGTCAGTATAAGTTTTAACACTTTCTGGCTTAGGAGCAGGCTTAACGTGACCAGTCAATTCCATAGATAAGATTTTACCTTGAATTGATTTAGGTGAGAAGGCACCGCCTTCAAAGTGTGCAGCGATATCAGCATAAGTGTACTGACCGCTGTTGTCTGCAACAAAAGATGCTAAAGTAGCTTCTTGTGCGTCAGAAAACGCGCGAGAGGCAGATGCAGAAGCAAGTTCTACGTCAAAGCCCATTTTGCGAAGTTTGCTAGAAACTGAACGTGAGCTAGTTTCTAACTGGTCTGCTGCTTGTGCAACAGTTGATTGAGATACAGGAGACTCGTCACCTACGAAAGATGTAAGTTCTGCTGTACGCTCGTCTGTCCATTTTGGTAATGCCATTATTATTTCTCCAAGAAATCTAATAGATTAGTTATGATTTGAATGCCCTTAGATTGGGCGGATTTAGTTTTTGCGGACTCTATACCACTCTCATTAACTAGAATGGTTACGTCTCGCGTTAAAGAACCTTTTACAGTATAGCCTTGTTGTTGTAGCATCTCTGTGGCTTCAGCCTTTGTTTTATAAGATTTTAACTTGCCTGAGATACATACTACGCCCTTATTAGCTACTGCTATTGGCTTCTCGAACTTAAAAGAGAATGGGTGAGCTAGAAGCGCATCTACATTCTCCTGTATATACTGAAGTAGGTTCTCTGTTGCCTTGGGGCCAAGCCCTGCTGACTGACAGCTTTCTTGATCAATATCTGCTAAGTAATCGCACACAGTAGCTAACTTTTTAGCGGCTGTGTTACCAATCAAAGGTATTGACAAGGCAGGTAGAACTACGTTCAGTGGGACACCTTTGGACTTCTGAACTTCATCAAAAACTTTCGCACCAATTTTCTCAGATTCTAAGAGAAGGACTAAGTCATCTAGAGTTAGCAAGTACAACTCTTGTGAAGTTGCGACCCCCAATTTCTCGATAGCTTTTGGTCCAAGCCCCTTAATCTTGAGGGTCTTTGCAAAGTGCTCTAGCCTTTTATGAGTTTGTGAAGTACAAGATGTATTTCTGCAAAACAAAAGATTATTGACTACATCAAGCACGCTGTCGCACGATGGGCAACTTGTTGGAGCTTGTATTATTTGCATAGTCTATTCCTTAATTTTGAAAAGATATTATAAGTAATTTTAAGATAAAAGTCAAGAACTATTTTTTTCTTGTTTACCATAAGTTAAGTTGAAGACCATAACGAGTTCCATTTAATACAGGAGACACTCTATGGTACTCTGTTACGTCAAATACTACTATACGATTATATACGGGTTTTATTCGTTGTAACTGTCCAGGGTCTGTACTTATCTCCAAGTAGCCGCCAACAATTTCATGTGGATAACCGTACCAGACAGCCCCTATCTGAGGAGAGACTATATCTCCTTCCTCTGCTAGGGCTTCGTTTTTGTCTACGTGCCAATCTACTATAAACCTTGAGTCTGTTCTGTTTATCCAGTACTCAAAGATACTCCAAGTTTTATCACCCCAGAACTTATTTTTTACTTCCCAGATAAAATCACCTAATATAGAATCTTCAATAAAATCTAAACCATTCCATGTAGTAAATTCTTCTTCTATGTCTAAGGCGTCCCACGTCTCTTTATACGAAAAATGTTTTAGTATTTTTTCGTCTTTAATGAAATCATCTATAATAATCATACTCGTCTTACCACTCGGGGTATGATTTCTCCAGACCTTATGATCTCTACACTACAGCCTATTTCAAGATCTAACTCTCGTATATAATCTAGATTATGTAGTGTAGCTCTTGATATTGTAGCGTCACCAATCTTTACAGGCTCTAGGATTGCGACTGGACTAACTACTCCTGATTTACCTACTTGCCATACTACATCATTAAGAGTAGTAACCACACCACTTTGCTTCTCTTTGAGAGCAAAAGCACCGCGTGGATGCTTAGCAGTGTGCCCCATAGCATTGAAGTCGTAGGTATCATTGATACGATAAACTAGACCATCTGTAGGAAATCCATTTGTGATATGAGTATGAACAGTATTGAAACCATCTTCTTTCAAGGTTTCCATACGAACTTGCCATGTGTCTCCGTACTCAACATCACCCATGAAGTCACCGTCATCTTCCATACCGTAGGCATAGAAAAAGACTTCTCTAGTTTTGAACTCCTCTACGTCTTTAAGGTTCAATGACCCCGCAGCGTAGTTTCTGGCATTTTCAATTCTATCGGGGGCTACTACTTCTCCCGTAACCTGCACTATACCTTTAATCTGTATAAACTCAGGAACAAGATGTTGCATCTTATTAAGAATATCTCTACCATGAATACCATCTCCACGAGTAAGAGCTTGAGTAAGTTGACCGTTAACATAGGTCAAACCAACTGCTGCACCATCAAGTTTAACACTACAAACTACGCTATCGGTAAGAATACCGAAAGGAGAGTCTAGAGTATCAAAACACTTTTGTAGGGAATACATTTGATATGTATGACGTACTCCATCTGTAGGAGTATAGCCAACATTATGATAGTTATGTAACTCTGCAAGCCTATCAAACTGAGCATCAGTAAGAATAGGATCACCGTCTTGATAATAGGCAAGACAAGCCATATCTAGTAAATCTTTCATAATTTCCTCTATTAAATTTTATGAGAGTATTATATCGAAAAATTAAGGAAATGTCAAGAACTATTTGTATATATCCTCTAACAGGTCAGAGAACTCTTCTTTAATTACGTCTTTAGCTTCTGCTAGAGATAATATCTCTACTAACCCTGCAAATAGCTCTTTTGAGTTATGAAAGTCTATAGGTATAGTTACCCCTTCTTTGGAAGGCATCCAGTCTTCGGTATAGAAGTCCAAGTAATACTTGCGCAAACTTAGGTATTCTATACCCCTAAACTCACTTACGGTGAGACGAACTTGAAGCTCTTTTACTTCATCGTAATGAATTACCCGCTCATACTTTTCGGGTGCTTGATGTATTTCCATACTACTTCTCGTTTTTAAGAATAGACGATAATGGTACTACTGAGGTTACACTTTGAGGTTTCAAAAGGCGATAAGAGTCAGTGTCCCAGCAAAACAACAGTAAATTGCTGTCAGTTTCCTTAGCTCTGTTCCTTTTCGTTTGAATGTATGGAGTAGAAAAGTCTAGTGTACATACATTATATTTCAACTTATTTGAGTTTTCACTTCTATAAGTAATTACTGCATCACCGTATTCGGCAACGAGATTTTTTAATTCTTGCTTTTTCACTTGAGCTCCTTTGGTAGCATTTGGCAACAATAATTACTATG
>Ga0187219_1000297_pt1 | contig 23349 bp, 38 predicted proteins | sample 13SPOviralmetaG_FD_130162 | JGI IMG/M metagenome (GOLD analysis project Ga0187219, IMG submission 130162) | Marine viral communities from the oligotrophic San Pedro Time Series (SPOT) site, San Pedro Channel, CA, USA - 13 SPOT_SRF_2010-07-21... | ecosystem: Environmental > Aquatic > Marine >... | reverse complement strand
TATGTCTCGTTCGCTTGCTCGTTTGCGTTTGGTGAACTCAAGCTTATGGAAGGATCCGCTAAAATTATCTCTCTCATCGCAAGAGACGAAAACCTCCATCTTGTCATTACTCAAAACATCCTCAACAACTGGGCGAAAGGTGATGACCCAGACATGCAACAAATTGCTAGGGAAGAAAGACCCTGGTTGATTAATACCTTTAAGGAAGCTGTTGGACAAGAGAAGCAATGGGCAGAGTATCTGTTCAAAGACGGATCTATGATTGGTCTGAATGAAAAACTTTTATCCCAGTATGTTGAGTGGGTAGCTAACCGTCGTATGAAAGCGATTGGTCTTGACCCTATCTATGACATTGCTGCTAAGAATAACCCACTGCCCTGGACCACTCATTGGACATCCTCTAAGGGTCTTCAGGTAGCACCTCAGGAGACAGAGGTTGAGTCTTATATCGTTGGTGGTATCAAGCAGGATGTGAAGAAGGATACCTTCGCCGGGTTCCAACTATAAATAAAGTATATCGTCGCCGCAGAGGGTCCTGGTCACAGTCAGGTAACCCTCTTTTTTTATGCTTATAAATAATTCTACTGGAATATGTTGAAGAGAAATGCTTTCCTCTGATCTTAACAAACTTGCGGCTTCTTATGCTCAGATTACTTCTGAGGCAATTGATCCAAAAGGTGCAGCTCGTATGGATGCCTCTAAGGGCAAAAAGAAAGAGACCCAAGACGAAATTGATAAGCGTCTTATGCTAGGTAAGTATGCTCCTGGCAGTAAGAAGAAGAAAACTGATAAGTGTACATCTGAGTCCTTCTATCTGAAGAGACTACAGGCTATGAATCCTGTATTTGCTGAACAGTACCTTGCTATTGCAGAGATTCTAATCGAAGAAGGATATGAGAACTCTAGACTTATTGATAATATTGTAGAAGCATTTCCTCCTGAGGTGGTTGGGTATGAGTTTATCTCTGCTCTGAAGGCAGTAAACCCCCGCTTGCATGAGAACCTTCAGTCTACTGAGAAGAGGCAAGCGAAGGCGATTGTAATGCATTTTTCTGAAGGACCAGAACTTCGCAGGGCACTCAGTGCGATTGGAAATAAGTTGGGGTTCGGTAAAAAGAAAGAGACTAAAACAGTAGATCCTAAAGTAGCTGCTCAGATTTCCAAAAACGATGCGGCAAGAAAAGCAGGTGGAGATTACTTCGGTACTCAAACTCCTCCTAAGAAGGATACCAAACCTGCTACTCCTCCTTCATCAGCAGTAGCTTCTCAGCAACCATCAAGCAGTCGTCCTCCATCTCCTCCAAAGAACCAAGGAACTGGTGAGCGTTCTGCTGCAGCAAATGATGCCAAGCAACAGGCAGCAAAACTTGCTAATCAAAATAAATCTTCTACCCCTAGTCCTTCACCTAAACCTACACCTAAAGCAAAACCTACTGGTCCTATTACAAGTAGAGCAGCTATTGCTGCTGGTAGTAAGGAAGGTCAAGGTCCTAAGTCAGCGGCTTCTACTTACAGAGATCCTAAAGATACGAAAGGAACTTCTATCGGTAGGCATAGAACCTTAGCACAACATCGTGCTGCTGTTGCTGCTAATAAGAAGTCAATGTCTGAGGGCAATGTCTCTGAAAGTTTAAAGAAAGCTCGCAAGAATGTTGGTGCTTCTACCTGCTGGGATGGTTACAAGGCGAAGGGAACCAAGAAAAAGAATGGTAAGGAAGTTCCTAACTGTGTAAAGGAAGAGGATCTCTCGGAAGCACCATATGGTGTATCACCTAATCAAGATCCTATGGTTCCCAAAAGTCATAATGAGCGTATGAAAGAAGTTGGCGATAGAGTCAAAAAGCAAGGTGTTTTTCTACCCCCCTATATTGGTCCAGAACCAAAAAGAGTAAAAGCTAAACCAACCACTCAAACGGCTGGTTACGAACCAGAAGGTGAGATGGTTGATGAAGGTTCTATCGGTGATAGAACACGAAAAGTTGTCGGTGATCAAAGACAAGGTGTTCATGGCGATGATGATGCAATCAGAAGAGACACTAATTCAATTAAAAATAATTTACTTAAGATGAGACCTTATGGTGCAAAAGGATTCCCAGCCACAGTCAACTCTAGTAAAGATAAGAAGACCACTCAGGTAGCACACTTTGAACCAGAAGGTAAATTGTTAGAAGGTATTAGGGATAAGGATTCTGAAAAGGGTACTAAGGAGAGAAAGGAACGCCTTGAGAAGAAGCGTGGCATGAAAGTAGATGACCATCCCCAGTATCTGGAAACAGATATGAAGAAGCGTCAGGAAAATAATGAGAAGGCTCGTAAAGATATGGAAAAGGTGAAGGGTCAGAAGAACCCTCACTTTGAAGATGTTAGTCACTATGATGTAATCCTTGCTTTTCTCAGTGAGAACAACCTCATTGAGAGTGTAGAGGAAGCAGAAGAGATCATGATGCAACTCACTGGTGCTCAGATTGTTGAGATCATTGATGAATTCATGAACAACTGAGACTATATAATGTAGTTTAAATATATCATGGTTGATTATGAAAACCCCTGGATTTTTGAAGGACAACCTTTTTTATCTGAGAACATTGGTGAGTTTGTCGGTTTTGTCTACAGGATTACTAATCTTGAATCAGGTAGACAATACATCGGTAGGAAATACTTTCACCAACTACGAAAGCCTAGAGGTGGTGGTAGGAGAGTTAGAAGTGAGAGCGACTGGAAAAAATACTACGGAAGTTCTGACGAGCTTAATCAAGACCGCCGTGGACTTGGAAATAGTTCCTTCAAACGAGAAATACTTTCGTTACAATTAACAAAGGGTAAAGTTAACTACGAAGAAACCAAACAATTATTTGTCCATTCTGTCCTAACAGAATCTCTTGACAACGGTGATCCTAAGTATTACAATAGTAATATCTTGGGTCGTTATTATAAAAAAGATTATTATCCATGGCCGAATATCGAAGAGACATAAACGATAAAGATATACTTTACGGTTCCTCCAAAGATCATCAGTACATGATGGAATGGGAACATAAGTATATGGTAGATTGTATAGATTTCTTAGAACCTTATGGTGATGTTCTAGAGATTGGATTTGGTATGGGATATTCTGCTGATCAAATTATGAAGTGGAAACCCAAATCTTATACTGTACTAGAACCAGATCCTGTAGTCTATGAAAAAGCTTTAGAGTGGTCTAAACAATATCCTAATACTACAGTTATTAAACAAGCATGGCCTGACATAAGTGGATTAAAAAAGTTTGATTGTTTTTTCTTTGACCCATACCTGGAAGGAGATACCTCTGATATTTGTATCGATAATTGCTCAGTAACTTTCTTTATACTAAAATGTTTTAAACATCTGGCAAAAAAACGATCCCGGTATTCTTTTTATTGTTCTAGTCAAGGAAATGATATTGAGGACTGGGGGAAAAATGTATATCGTACCTTAATGGATTTGCCTGAAGGTATTCAGTTTGGTATTAAAATTAAACCATATGATGTGGAGGTTCCTAAAAACTGTAATTATTGTAAGACTGGGTGGTTACATCGTTCTGTAGTATCTGTGGTTAAATCATGATTATAAAATATGGAGTACTGACTGAAGAAGTTTTACTTAACTGTGAAAATTTTCTTGAGAATTCTCTAGGAGAAAATGTTTGGGCTGTTAGTGAGTTATTTTGGGATGATTCTCTAAAGGTTGGTGACACCGGAGTTGTTACCATGACTAACCTGGATGGCGATCTAAAACAATCTGTGTTAGAATGTTTGGAGCATCATGTTCTTCCGTATAGAGAAGCTGAGGTTCAACTTTATGTCTGGCATAAAAATTCTGGCATCTCTATGCACGATGATAATGGTCGATATGGTTGTACTATATACTTAAACAAAGAGTGGGACATCAATTGGGGAGGTATTTTTATATGGGATGATGGCGAGGAGTTGAGAGCTTTGAATCCAACATATAATATGATGGTTCTCAATACTGAGAATGAAGATCATATGGTAACCACAGTTTCTCCATTTTCTGATGACTTTAGATATAGTCTCCAGATATGGTTCACGCCAGTTTAGCTCAGTGGTAGAGCAGGTCTTTTGTAAAGATCAGGTCACTGGTTCAAATCCTGTAACTGGCTTATGATAGAACATATTTTTCCAACAGCAATTTACAAATCAAATGTTTCTTGTCCACAAAAAGAGTGGGAAGGGATGATGGATCTATGTAAAGAGTTTTACTATAAGAACTTGGAAGAGATCGAAGATACTGGTAACTTTACTGGTGATCAAGATATTCCAAAGTTTTTTCTCTTACATAAAACTAAAGAATTTTATTGGTTGAATGCTCAGATGGCATATGCTACCAGACAATATCTATCTGGTATGTGTAGAAAAACTGAAGATGATGATGATTATGTGCATGACATCTTCTTTCAAAAGTCTTGGCCCAATGTGTGTAGATTAGAAGATGGTGGCAATCCAGATCATTTACATAAGGGATCCCACTTTAGTGGCATCTATTACTTAAGAACTGAGGGGGACGGTGGAACATTGACTCTTGCCTCCGAAGGTTATATGGATAATCTCCCATTGAATGTTAGTGATGATTATTGTATTTACAATTTGAATCCAGAAGATGGTGATCTAATTATTTTTCCATCTAATATTTTGCATAGGGTAACAGAGTTTAATGGGATTGACTTTAGAGCCTCAATCGTCTATGATATCTTTGTAACCTCTACTATAAATGTAGACCACAACTACGAAAATGTGGTCACTTCACCACATCACTGGGTCCAAGTATAGTCTAAATAAGTTTGCTAGGGGTTCCGAATGCTTTCTACACAATACCGATTAAAGCTAGAGTTTATTTGTAAATGTATTGCTAATGGAGAAGAAGTCAAATTAGACGACATGGTATGGGCACAGAAACTTGCTAAGGCTAATACATCTGCTAATGAGATGTTAAAGATGGCCAGACGCCAACACTCTCAAAATATTGAAGAAGGTAGCACAGACGATTTTCTGAATAGGATGGGTTTAGGTGATCCCGATCCATCCAACCACAAGAAGGGATTTACTGATGCTGACGATATCAAGAATTGGTTTCAGCAAGACAAACCTGATGATTGGAGACAGCGAGACTAATGCCACATGAATTTGATCCATGCGAAGCACCAAAGGGTAAAGTAGATAAGTGGGGGTTTTCTATTAAACCTCCTATCAGTGATGAAGAATGTATTCTTATTTGTTTAAATAATGCTCCCTGTGGTAGTGATAAAAAACAAGTAGAGAGATTGATAAAATATCATGAAGATCTCAAAAAGAACTCTTTCAAAAATAATTTTTGGTAATAACAATGGAAGGATTTAATCAACCAGGATCAAATAAAAGTTGGATGGATGAGGGATTCAAAAAATACATAGTTCAAATTCAACTAGATAATATTGTAAATGCATTGGATGGGGAATTGAAGCATTATATTTGTACTGACAGAACTACAACCCATCAAAAAATTGTAATTGAGTACGATCACAAAACAAAAGGAGAAAACAATGACAAATCCTAATCAACTTTATGAAGATATGGACAAGCTCAATGCTCTTTTTGAAGAACTAATGTGGCACCCAGATGATGAGTTAGTTTTTACGCATGAGAATGGTCGAGTTGTGATTTATAATAGGACTTTAGATGATTGCGACAGTAATTGATAAGCAATTTGAGCTTTCATATATGGTTAAGGTGGAGACGCAAATCAAAAACCTACCAGTAACTGCTATTAACATTGCGAACGGTACTTCAGTTCCTCATGGAGAGAATGGAACTCATAGATTGATGGGTGAAAACATATTTGAAAGGGAGTCAATAAACAAAGTAGTAAATCTCATGGATGACAGTGAGATTTTCTTTGATATGTTGGAGGAATTAGAAGAGCTTCTTGATAAAAGATTTTATCTTAACAGAATTGATTTTAACTTACAGCATTCTTTTTGTGATGGGACTAGTCATGTAGACGGAGAAGAAGGTTCCTATACTATTATGTACATGCCGAATTTAGAATGGGATACTTTAGAATGGGGTGGTCAGTTTCAATTACTTGATGACGAAGATAATGTCATAGAAGAGCATGAATATGTACCTGGTAGGGTACTAATTTTTCCATCGGAAATTAAACATAGAGGACTAGGACCACGGCATCCTCATGTGTATAGATACACTGTAGTATGGAGAGTGCAGGAGCTCAACGACGCATTATGAAACCAAACATTCTTTCTCTTGATAGAGCTCTATCTCCAGAAGATTTTAGAGAGGTAAGCGAGTATGCTTATGACGCCGAGTATGCTTATGGTGAGCGAGACGACGATTTGCACAAACCAACAGGATTGATTTGTGAATTAGATCCAGAAAACGAAGAAGATGATACCATTGTAGGCATCTTGGAAACCTTAATCTATGATAGATATCCAGAGATTAAGGAGTATAAATTATACCGAGCATACATTAATTGTTTTGCCCCCAGAGAGATTGCAAACTTTCATAAAGACTGCGATATCGATCAAGATGAAGTTACTTTCATTTTTTATGCTAACAAAAATTATACTGGAGTAGATGAGGGAGGGTGTACAGAGTTCTTCTTGGATAGTAAAATTATTGGTGTCCCTCCCGTCCCTAATACTTTACTGAAATTTACTTCTTGGATTTTGCATAGAGCAACTCCTTTGAATTCGGATCATCGTTTTACTTATGCACTCAAATATTCTAAAGAAGATTATTCAGGAACATAGATATCATGTGGAGGATGGTATATTCCTCCCAGAAGTTATTGATGAGCTTAGGGAGTATGCTCTTAATGCAGAAGACCCGGATGATATCTATAAAGACTACTACTCTCTTAATTTTTCTAAAGAGAAGTTGCGTCTTCCCATTCTTTCTGCTATAATAACAGGGTTGGAAACAAGGTTCCCATTCCTTGGTCATTTTGATAGAGGATGGGCATTTGTTTACGACAACAATGCCGAAGGTGTGACTCCACATGCTGATCCAGCATGTTATAATGTGAATCTCTGGGTCACTCCAGATTCTTCTGTAGAAGATCCAGAGAAAAATGGTTTGATTATTTACGATATCAAACCGCCTCCGACATGGACATGGCGTGAGTATAATGCAGATGTCAAGTTGATTCGGAAATATCTGGAGTACACTAGATCAGAGAAGACGACTATACCATATGCGTATAATCGTCTTCTTATATTCAACTCTAAGTACTTTCACGAAACAAATAAAGTTTCGATGAGACCAGGTTCTAATCACAGGAGAGTTAATTACACTTTCATGTTCAAGACTCAGTAGCTCAGTGGACAGAGCAACTGCCTTCTAAGCAGTCGGTCGTTGGTTCGACCCCAACCTGAGTCGTTTGGGAGATTAGCTCAGAGGTAGAGCACCTCGTTTACACCGAGATTGTCACAAGTTCGATCCTTGTATCTCCCATGAATTTTTTCAGCAACAAAGATTTTCAACTTAATGAGTCATGGAATATTGTGAATATTCCTTGGAAAGATTCTGAGATTTTGTTCATTGACGATATATATAAGTACCCTGAAAAAATTTATCAATACCTTAACTCTGTTAATAGTATTGTAACTCATAAATCTTGTAAGGGATCTCTCAATGGCATTGACTTCATGGATGGTCAAATGTTACTGGATAATAGGTGGGATTTACACAGAAAATATTTGCTAGAATCAATAGCAAATCATTATAATTTAGAAGTAGATCTACAAACTGCACCCCACACGATAAATCAGTTTAGATTGATTAATGCTGTTCCAAAAGAGAGACATTGGCATCCTCATATTGATGGTCAATTAAATTTTATTATTTTTTTGAATCCAACTCATCATATGAAATCTGGTACTTCATTGTACACTCCTTGCAATACAAAAGCAAAGAGCTATTCTAGTAAAGTGGATACTGAACATACAAGTCCTTGGAAAACCTACAAACAGTTCAAGGAAGATTTGTGTATTTTAGATCGATTTAATTGTGGGGTTGTGTTTCCTGGAAAATGGTTTCACGGTCAAACAATTGTAGACGACTTCTTCAAACAAACAACTAGATTTACTGAGGTTACTTTTTTATGAAGAAAGAAAAAATTAAAGAAGAATTATCTGAAATCAAGGAGTTGTTAAAGCATGTTGTATGTCAAATGCAAAGATTGCAATGTAGAATTGACCAGTACGAACAAGAGTCAGTGTTGCGGATGTCCAAACCTGATGACCTTATTGGGTGACAAGATATCTGCGGGGGATCTAAGTCGGGTTGTTTTATTAAGATCTGAAAACTCTGATGAAAATAAAACAGCTTTCACAAAAAATGACTTAGAATATCAAGAGAGCCGACGCAAACGCAAGGTTCGTAAACTAGACTTTGAAGTACGATGATTAACTTAGACGACCTTAGTCACGAAGAAAAAGAATTGTTGTCAGAAGACTGCGAAGACTTTCTTTTACATAGAAATATTCCCTTGCGTTCGCATTCTTATGATAATATTATTATGCATGCGATTCGTGAAGGATATCAAATGAAAAAATTTGATCGTAGAAAACCACAGACACTAGAATAACCGTCCACCAGAACTACCCAAGTTAGATCAGATGGTCTATAATAACAAGGTAATCAAACAGAGCAATGTCTGTCACCACTAAGTTCAAGAAGCACATCAACCTTCTTCGTAATACAGTCGAAGGTCAAGTTGATCTAGATCACCAGTACCCAAAGGTATTTCGTAAAGTTACTAAGTATTATCGTGAGAAAGGTGTTAAGTTCGTAAACGATCCTTGTAACGATTACGAAATTCTGCTAGACTGTCTATACAATGATCTTGTAACTGAAGGTATTATCAATGAATGATCTTGATCCAAAGTCTGTAGCATCGACTAAGACACTTGTTATTCATGAGCGTTATCCTTATCGCTATGTGCAGAAGGGTTACATTCAACTTAATGGTAGACCTGACTTGCGTCTTCAAAAGGCAGATGAGTATAGTAAAAAATACTCTGACATCTATCTTTTTGACAATGCCGACCAGTGTTTTCTAGCTATAGAAGACTTCGAGTATACCAAGTGGTTAGATCCCGCTGGTGTGCCATGTTACCTCAAAGATACCGTATCATCCAATTATTAATTATGTCCTGCAACTCCACATACAAGAACTATCAAGCAGCAACAGATGCTCTCCGTGAGGCAGTCATTGCTGCACTAAATAACGACGAGGAAACAAATACTCTTAGCGAACTCTGGCGTCACTATCTTGGAATGAGATCCATGAGTGACGCAGCATATAAAGATTCACTTAAGTGTGATGATACTCCTTGTTCCAATCAAAGCTTTTGGGAAGATGACGGTATCAGTTTAACCGGCAACCCTGGCACTGCATCTTCTGATACTATTAGTTTTAATTTCAACGACACTATTATTACCACTGGCACTACTGGTGATACTATTCTTGATGGTATTACTTTTGGTGCAGCAGGAATGGTAGATATGGGAGGATTGATTGGAGGTGCTGGGCAAGACACTATTTCTTTTGCATAAATGATAGCATTAATAACTGGTATTACAGGACAGGATGGTTCGTACCTTGCAGAATTTCTCCTTGAAAAAGGATATGAAGTTCATGGCATTGTACGCCGATCCTCTCTTATTAATACTCATAGAATTGATCATATCTATGATCGTATTCATCTCCATTATGGAGATCTGACTGATGCTGGTAACCTCATCAGTCTTATTCAAAAAATTAAACCAACTGAGGTTTATAACCTTGGTGCAATGAGTCATGTTAAGGTGTCTTTCGAGATGCCTGAGTATGTGGGTCAAGTCGATGCTCTGGGAACACTGCGTCTTCTGGAAGCTATTCGTCTATTAGATCATCCCTGTAAGTTCTACCAGGCATCTACTAGTGAATTGTATGGACTCGTACAAGAAGTTCCTCAGAAAGAAACAACCCCTTTCTATCCAAGATCTCCCTATGGAGTGGCAAAACTATACTCGTACTGGATGGTCAGAAACTATCGTGAAGCGTATGGTATCCATGCTAGTAACGGTATCCTATTCAACCATGAATCCCCTAGGAGAGGTGAAACCTTCGTTACCCGTAAGATCACGATGGGATTGTCAAAGATCTCTGCAGGACTGCAGGATATTCTAGAGCTTGGCAATCTGGATGCCAAGAGAGATTGGGGACACGCTAAAGATTTTGTTCGTGGTATGTGGATGATCTCTCAGCATGAGACTCCAGAAGATTTTGTTCTTGCCACTGGCAAGATGCGTAGTGTTAGGGAGTTTGTTGAAGAAGCTTCTCAGTATTATGGATTCAATATTGAGTGGCGTGGAGAGGGATTGGATGAGGTTGGCTTCTGTAAATGTATGAACAGAGACATCATCCGCATCAACCCTAAATATTACCGCCCAACAGAAGTTGAACAACTACTGGGTGATTATACCAAGGCTAAAACTGTCCTTGGATGGGAACCAGAGATTAGTTTTGCGGACCTTGTACAAGACATGTGTATTTACGGACAATGAATAAATTTTACAAAATTGAAAAATGTAGAGTTTGTGGTAACGAACATTTAGTTACGGTACTTGATCTCGGTGATCAGTATCTCTCTGGTATTTTTCCAAAAACGATTGACTTTGGAATGTATAGGGGTCCTCTAGCTCTTGTCAAATGCGATGAGAAGAAGGGTGGATGTGGACATGTTCAATTAGAGCATACCTTTGATCTCCCTACCATGTATGGTGAAGAGTACGGATACCGTTCTGGTTTGAATGGTTCCATGATCCGTCATTTGCGTGAGAAGGCAGAGAAAATCAAGGGTGATACTAACCTAGAGTCGGGTGATATTGTTGTTGATATTGCTGGTAATGATGGCACCTTCCTAGGGTGTTTCCCTCATGATCTTCAGCTCATGAGTATTGATCCTACTTCTAAAAAGTTCAGAGATTTTATTCCTGACCATGTGAGCTACATTGCAGACTTCTTTTCTGCTGATGCCTTCCGTGAGCGGTTTGGTAAGCAAAAGGCAAAGGTCATTACATCATTCTCTATGTTCTATGACCTAGAGGATCCTTGTGAGTTTGCTCGCCAGGTCCATGAAGTCCTTGATCCTCAGGGTATTTGGGTTCTTGAGCAGAGTTACATGCCTGAGATGCTAAAGCAGAATTCTTTTGATACTGTGTGTCATGAGCATCTGTCTTACTATGGTATGAGACAACTTAAATACATCATGGACAAAGCGGGATTCAAGATTGTTGATTTTGATTTTAATGATGTCAATGGTGGTAGCATCTCTGTTGTTGTTACTCATGCTACTAATAGTGAGCGTAAAGAGTGTACAACTAAACTCACTGGTATCATCGCTCTAGAACTTGAAAAGAAGTTAGATACTATTGAGCCTTGGGAAGAATTTGCTCAGAGAATCAATGATTGTAAAGACCAGTTCTGGAAGATCATGGATTTCTACAAATCAAATGGTGCAAAGATCTGTTGTCTAGGTGCTAGCACTAAAGGTAATGTGACTCTTCAAACATGGGAGATTGGTCCTGATGATGTAGAAGCTATTGGTGATGTTAATCCCGATAAGGATGGATCATTTACACCTGGTACATGGATTCCTATTAAGGATGAAGAAGATATTATAATGAATGACTATGATCTTCACATCGTTCTACCTTGGCACTTTAGATCTTTCTTCCTTAAGAATCCTAAGTTTAAAGGAAAGCGTTTCTTGTTCCCTCTTCCAGAACCTGAAGTTGTAATCGCCCCATGAAAAAAGATTCAAAGATTTATGTCGCTGGTCATCGTGGTTTAGTCGGATCTTCTATTGTTCGTCTTCTAGAGCATGATGGGTATGAAAACATTGTTACTAGGACTAGGCAAGAACTTGATCTTATGGATCAAGAAGCTGTAGAAAGTTTCTTTGATTATGAACAAATTGATTATGTATTTGATGCTGCTGCTCGTGTCGGTGGCATCCACGCTAACGATACTTATTCAGCAGAGTTCATCTATCAGAACACTCAGATTCAAAACAATCTAATTCACAATGCCTGGAAAAGCGGTGTTAAAAAGTTTTTGTTTTTGGGAAGTGTATGCATCTATCCTAAGTTTGCAGAGACTCCTGTACAAGAAGAGTCTTTGATGTCTGGAGAACTTGAGCCTACCAATGATGCATATGCTCTTGCTAAGATTCATGGTATCTACATGCTCAAGTCCTACTATAAGCAGTATGGTTTCGAGAGTGTTTCTCTTATGCCTGCTAACCTATATGGTCCTAATGATAACTTCCACCCTATGAATGGGCATGTCATTCCAGCGATGATGCAGAAGTTTAATAACTGGACTGAAGGTAATGATCCTGTCACTTGCTGGGGCACAGGTAGTCCTCGTAGAGAGTTTCTCCATGTAGATGATCTTGCTGATGCATGTCTCTTCGCCATGGATAATTATAGTCAGGCAGAGTTGCTGAATGTGGGGTCAGGTGAGGATGTTTCTATTAAAGAGCTAGCAGAGATGATTGCTAAAGTTACTGGTTACCCTGGAGAGATTTGTTGGGATGTATCTAAACCAGATGGAACTCCAAAGCGTCCTCTGGACTATACAAAACTCTTGGAAAAAGGTTGGAAGCCGAACCATAAATTACTAGATGGTCTTCGTAAGACCTATGAATGGTATATTGCAAACACTGATATTCAAACAAGATGATTGGTATTAATTATGTTGGCAAGATGAAAGAGCGTCTTGCTAATCAAATGTTTCAGTATGCTGCAGTAAAGGGCATTGCTGCTAACAGGGGATTTAATTATTGTGTCCCTCCTTCAAAATTTAAGAGCAATGATGATGAATGGAATGAGCACCAGTTGTTTGTTCCTTTTGAATTGACTGACTTAAATCCTCTTCAAGTTCAGTACATCGATTCTAATCGCCCTATTGTTAGAGAAGAGTTTTATCACTTTGATGAGAATCTGTTTAATAATTGTCCAGACTTTGTTAGTCTCTTTGGATTCTTTCAGTCTGAAAAATATTTCAAACACATCAGGAAAGATATTCTAAAGGACTTTACTTTTACTGAGGATTATTTAGAGCCTTGTAAAAAGATGTTGATGGATGTAACAAATCCTATCGCTCTTCATATTCGCCGTAGTGATTATGTTAATTATTCGCACCATCCTATTTGTGATATAAATTACTATAAGGAAGCGTTAACACACTTCGGTCCTGAACGGGAAGTGATTATCTTTTCAGATGATCCCGAATGGTGTTTGGATGAATCAACTTTCGATAACGATAGATTCTTAGTTTCTCAAACAAATGATCAGTATCTTGATCTTTGTATGATGTCTCTCTGCAGTGATTTTATTATTGCAAATAGTTCTTTTAGTTGGTGGGGAGCGTGGCTCTCTACTAGTAAGAATAAGAAAGTCATCGCTCCTAAAACCTGGTTCGGACCTCCCCTAGATAAAGTAAATGATACAAAAGATTTGTACTGTGAAGGATGGAAAGTGATATGAGTGTAGCTATTATATTCATTGGAACAAACAAGTATCTAGATTTCCTTCCGAAATATTATGAGACTTGCGAAAAACTTCTTTTTCCTGATCTGAAAAAACAATATTATGTTTTTACTGATGGGGAACTTGGTGGTGATGTGCCTGATAACATGACCGTTGTTCCTATTGAGCATAAAGACTGGCCTGCAATCACACTAGAAAGATTCCACACTATCTTAACCGCAGAAGAACTTCTGAAAGAGCATGAATGGTTGCTCTTTCTAGATGCTGATATGAGAGTTGACTCTGTAGTCTTCTCTGAAGAACTTCTCGATGATGATAAAGACTTTGTTGCTGTTCATCATCCATGTCATTATTTGACTGGCACGGGAACCTTTGAAACTGATCCCGAATCTGAGGCTTATGTGAAGGGAGAACCTCTTCAATACTATCAAGGATGCCTTTGGGGAGGTAAAATTGAAGCAGTCATTCCTATGATGAAGCTCTTAAAAGACAGAGTTGACAAAGATTATAGTAATGATATAATTGCTCTATGGCATGATGAAAGTCATCTCAATAGATTCTTTATTGAAAACAACGATAGGGTGTTTGCTGCTGCACCGGACTATGCATTTCCAGAATGCTATCCTAACTATCCCTATCAAAGAAAAATTGTACACCTATCCAAAGATAATTCATCTTATCAAGTATGAGCGACCCAAATGCATGGCAAATGCCAACCTTCTTCACTGCGGACAAAGCAGATGAACTTAGATATAAATTCCCTGGACTTGAACTGGTAAGTCACCAGAATTTCTCGCAGTGTTACCAGGATATGTTTGTTTTGAGTATGACTGATGGTCGTCCAAAAGGAACTTTTGTTGAGATTGGATCTGGACATCCAGTAATTTCTAACAACACTGCTCTCCTTGAATCTCGCTTTGAGTGGAATGGTATTGGTCTTGAGATCAAAGATCATGAAGCTGATTTATATAATCAACATCGTCGTGCAAAGGTCGCTGTAGGTGATGCTACCACTGCAGACTTTGATGCATTGTTTGAAGAAGTTGGTATTGGTCCTAACTTTGATTACTTGCAAGTGGATTGTGAACCAGCTGCGGTCACATTTGAAGCATTGAAAAAGATTGATCTTGACAAATACAAATTTGCTACAATCACATTTGAACATGATGCGTATAATGACGGTACTGATGTTAGAGATGCTTCTCGTGAGTATCTTTCGTCATATGGCTACATCTTGATCGCTGATAACATTTCTGTAGATGATGAGCATCCCTTTGAAGATTGGTGGGCTCATCCTGATCTTGTACCATCCCACACTATTGAAACAATGAAGTGTGTAGATGGAGAAACTAAAAAAGCAGAAGATTATATGCTAGGGAGGGTCTGATGAAGTGCGTACTTTGGGGATATCCTCTACACTCTGACACTTATTCTTATGTTCATGAAGGATTTAAGAAAGCTTTAGAAAGATCTGGACATCAAGTTCATTGGTTTCATGATGATGAATATCCTGAACACTCAGACTTTGATTATGAAGACTGTGTGTTTTTTACTGAAGGATACGCAGATAAAAATATTCCTGTCCTTGCTAGTTGCGTTTACTATGTTCATGTATGCGTAAACCCTGAGAAATATCTTGGTAACTGTAAGAAACTAGTTGATGTTCGCTATCACCAGGATAGTATGGACAAAGATAACTATGAGTTCCATCATGATTTAAATGACTTTGAAGAATTAGATACTGGAGTTTGCGTTGATCGTATCTCTTCACAAGAGAAGGGGTACGATATCGTATATCTTGCATGGGCTACTGATCTAATGCCAGAAGAGTTTGATGAAGAGTGGGTGAACATTCCAAGAGAGAATATTTTCTATTTTATCGGAAGCATTTCTTATGAAGGTAGGTTCAAAAATGCCCATCTAATTCAAGAGTTTGGGACATTGTGTGCTAAAATTGATGTGAGAACTGGTTGGTCTAATCCTTGGGTTAATCCCTTAGATGGCTCAGTCATGAGAGATCTTATGCAAAGATCTTTTATGAATCCAGATCTTAGAAATGATACTCATAAGAGGTGGGGCACCAAAACTTGTAGAGTTTTTAAGTCTATGAGTTACGGGCATTTGGGCATTACCAACTCACCCAAACTTGCTAAATTTGCTGGACCTGAAGTTATCTGTAAAGAAAACATTAGTGATCTTTTTGAAGCAGGATTAAAGTATAGAGAAGATAAAGAATTGATTCTCAGACAGATGCGCTATACAAAAGAGCATCATACATATGTCAATCGTATTAACGGACTCCTTAAATTGCTATGAGTAAACTAACCTTTGGGTTTATCGTCGGTGGTGACGATAAGTATTATACAAATCTCATGAGAGCTTGTGAGTCCCTTGAACGGGTTAAGCAGGATCATGAGATTCTTATCATTGATATGGATAATCGTTTGGATATTGAAGATCCAAAAGTTAAGATTGTCTTCACTGATGAAGACAAACTAAAACAGAGATATCTTAAGAACGGTGATGATGATCGTAATTGGTTCCAACCTCATGCCTGGGCAGAGCGTTATAATCTCTACAAGCATGTAGAGACTGACCATTGCATCTACCTTGACACTGATTGTGTTATTGTTAATGATCGTATTGATGAGCTGATTGAAGAGGCAGGAGAAGATTTTTTACTTACTCAGCACTGGTGGGTTCCTACACTGGATGATTATTTTAGGAATGTGATTGTAGATAGGACAGGACTAACTAAGTATCTTCCTGATGATCATTCTGAGTATGTCTATGGGGCTTCTGGGGCATTCATGTTCCAGAAAGAAAAGCATGATAAATTATTTGAAAGGTATAATGAAATTTTTGAAGATATCTTTAGTCATCCTGGTGCCCATACTGGAGTGACTGATGAGTTAGTTCTTTGTCTTGCCCTCAATGAAGTTGGTGGATACAAATTTACTAACGGATCTTTCAATCATTGTGCTGCAGCTGATCAGCAAGATTTGAAACTGCAAGATGATACCTTTTATGGGAAGAATCCTCAGGAAGATGAGTATAAAAAGATCTTTGCATTCCATAGTGCATGTGAGAATGTAGATTCACTTAAGTATCATAGTCCTGGATTTATTGATCAAATTAAGAAAACTATGTATTGGGAGGATTACCAATGAAGATTGCTTTAATTGGTCCTGGTATTATGAACATCCCACCTGAGGGGTGGGGTGCTGTTGAGATGCTCATCTGGGATTACACTGTAATTCTTAGAGAGCTTGGTCATCGAGTAGAAATTATTAATACTCCAGACAGAGAACTGATTAAGTTTGAGGTAGAACATGGTAAGTATGATGTAGTGCATCTACATTATGATGTCTTTCATGATATCATCGATGACCTAGTTCCTCTATGTAAGAAACTAGTAGTGTCTAGTCACTACCCATATGTTAATACTCCTCACATGTGGGGTAAAGATAACTATGGACCTGTGGTACAGAAGTATGCTGCTAACAGAAACTTTCATATCTTCTGCTCATCTCAGAAAGACTTTAACACTTGGGTGGAATTTGGTGCTAATCCTAATCGTGTTTGGTTGAGTAAGCTTGGCGTCCGTCCTTATCCATATAAGTTTGATGAGTTTGCTAGTTGGGACAGAACACTTTGTTTCTCTCAAATTGTAGACCGCAAGCGTCAGTATCTTCTAAAAGATATTGATAGTGTTGACTTCATGGGTCGCATGGAGTTTGGTGGTAAGTTTGATAGCAAAAACAAAAACTATAAGGGTGAAGTAATCAGAGAGAAACTCAATGAATATATTACATGTTACTCAAACATGGCTTTATTGAGTGAGGTTGAGAATACAACTCCTTTGGTAATCAAAGAAGGATTGATTTGTGGATTGGGTATTGTTTGCTCAGAAGCAATTACTCCTGAGTTGGATACATCCAAACCATGGATTGATGTGATTCCCGAGAGTCAAATAAATAACATCGATTACATTCTTAATGTGATTGAGAATAATAAAAAAGTATCGAAGCAGTATAGAGAAGAGATCAGAGAATACGGCATCAACGAATTCGGTCTTGAAAATATTCTTGCTTATGAATACATTCCGAAGTTGCAATCTTTGCTATGCGATTAAGTATTATTGGTCCCGCAACTGCTATCCCTCCAGTAGGTTGGGGAGCAGTAGAGAGTCTTATCTGGGACTATAAACTTACCCTGGAAAAATTTGGTCATGAAGTTGACATCATTAATATCTCAGATCCTAGAGAAATTATAAAAAGAGTCAATGCGTATAGTCCTGATTTCGTGCATATTCATTATGATGACTGGGTTGTCCTCTATCCTTACATTCAATATCCTTGTGCGTGTACTACCCACTTCGCCTACCTTGAGCAGTCCCACAAGATGAATGGGTATGGTCAAATCTTTGGCCAGTTTCAACAGACTAAACCAAATGTATTCTGTCTGTCAGAAGGTATTAGGAAAGCATATCATATCCTTGGCGATATTCCTGATGATAGATTGTTCATCGTACCTAATGGTGTCAATCTAGATCTGTTCCGTACTACTGATACTCCAGAGTTTCCTGATCGTAGTATCTACCTCGCTAAGGTTGACTATCGTAAGCGTCAGCATAAGTTCCAGTCTATTGATAGCTTGTTCTTTGCTGGTAACATTGCAGATAAAAAATTTAATCCTAACAAGAACTATCTTGGTGAATGGAAGAAGGAGTATCTGCATGATTATCTAACTGATTATGGTAACCTTGTCCTTCTATCTGACGGTGAGGCACATTCTCTTGTTATTATGGAAGCTTTTGCTTCTGGTCTTGGTGTAGTAGTAAGCGAGTTTGCTCAAGCAAACCTTGATACTGATAGGGAATTCATCACAGTCATCCCAGAATCTAAGATTGATGATGTAGAATTCGTAGAGTATGCTATAATTAAGAATCGGGAGTACTCGGTATCCCATCGTGAAGAAATTCTAGAGTATGCAAAAGAGTTTGACTGGACATCAGTCTTACAGAAGCATTATCTTCCTAATGTACAGAAAGTGATTGCCAAGCATGGACAAAAATAAATCAGTACACAAGTTAAAAGATCTGCCTCATGTATATTGGTTGAACCTTGACGGCAAAGAAGATCGCCGTCAATGGATGGATAACCAGTTTGCATATTGGGAAGTGGAGAACACCAGAATCTCTGCTTACGATGGACGCGATGATGATCTCAGTGACATCATTGCGGGTAAGTACCCTGACAACATGTCCTCTGGTGAAATCGGATGTGTTACATCCCATCTTAAAGCTATTCAATATTGGTTGGACAATTCCAACGAAGAGTATGCTATAATGATGGAAGATGATTGCGATCTTGAGGTGGTCAAGCACTGGCCATTCTCTTGGAAAGACTTCTTCCGTAATGCACCTGCTGCATGGGACTGTCTCCAAATCGCAATCATCAATCCTGCCGTCCCTGTGATGCAAATGCACTACAGGTTCATTAACGACTTCTCAACGGCTGCCTATGTTATCAATCGTAGGTATGCTGAAAAGCTACTTTCGCTTTACACTCGTAAAGGTAAGTACAAGTTAGATGGTAGAATTAAACCCCGTGCAGTTGCAGATGATCTCATCTACAATAGCGGGATGACCTACGCAATGCCTATACTCATGTATAAGATTGCACTCGGGTCAGATATTCATAACATTCATGTTGATGTGTATCATCGTCAATGTCATGATGCCCTCTGGAACTTTTGGAAGAATGATGCTAATATGGTTGAGGATTGGAATCAATTCTTTGAACTCAATCCTTACCTTGGCAGACTTCCTCCTGGTTTTGAGGGGAAGTAACATGTATAAATATTACAACTGTCACATGTGACAGTTCGTATCTAAAACGAGAGAATGTCGATCTCTCTATCATCTGTGGGTTAAACTCCACAAGTAAACAAACTTTTAAACAAATGATCATCAAATCTGTATTCGCAGCAACTGCTGCTCTTTCTGTCTCTGCTGGTGCTGCCCTTGCAGGTCCATATGTCAATGTGGAAGCAAACTCAGGTTGGACGGGATCCAACTACTCTGGAACTGCGACGGATCTTCACCTGGGCTACGAAGGCACTCTTAGTGAGTCCGCATCGTACTATGTCCAGGGCGGCGCTACCCTGGTCTCTCCTGACGGTGGCGAGACTGACACTGTTCCTTCTGGTAAGGCAGGTCTGGGTCTTGCAGTGACCGATGCACTGGGTGCATATGGTGAAGTCTCCTTCGTCGGTAGTGGCGACAGCGACATCGACCGTGGATACGGTGCTAAATTGGGTGTCAAGTACAGCTTCTGATAACCGCTTGTATGCTATGATTGAGGGGTCTTAGGACCCCTCTTTTTTTATGAAAAAACACTTCATAGCATTCATAACGAATCCCGGAACGCTGACCTCCCTCACACTACTGGGGATGATAGCCTTGATAGGGGCATTACATAACCATGCTCACTTTACAATGGATAAGGATGCAGATGCTTATGTGAGACAGTGGTGTAGATCATCAGCAGAAAACAAAAAGATCTGCATCAGTTATGGTGGAGACATGGATTATTGACTTGACAGGATCTTATCTTTCCTATATAATATGTAAAGATTTATAACGGAGTGTAACATGACTGTAACAACCAATGAGCAGGGGCAGCAAAACCTGTTCGCTAAGGAACCACAAATGTATATCTCTAAGTCTGACGCAGAGCGTTATGGTTTTGAGACATATGCAGAAAGAGCTGAGAAACTTAATGGTCGCTATGCTATGATGGGTATTGTTGCAGGATTCATTTCGTATGTTATTACCGGCAACTTCTTTTTTGGTATGCTTTGAATGGAAACTTCTTTACTTGAAATTCTGACTTATTATGTGATTGGAGGTGCCCTTATCATTGGACCACCTGCAATCTTCCTTATCATTGCTATGATGGGAGCTATCCAAAATACGAAAGGTCGTATGGTTGGATACAAAGATCATAAAGAATATGGTGACAGTTCAATCTATGAGAACTCACCATCAGATCAAACCAAATTTTATCTTACACTAGGAGAACAATCATGAAATTCGGATTCACACCTGAGGCAGAGATCCTCAACGCTCGTTTGGCAATGCTTGGATTTGTTATTGCTGTAGGTACTTACTTGACAACTGGACAAATCATTCCTGGTGTACTATAATGATGTTGTTAGCAACTACTTTGCTCGCAGCTTTTATTATTGGAGCAGTGCTAAGTGAAACAGATGCTGACGATGATGATAATGGTCCTCAAGGGGGACTAATGCAACCTATTTGAGATATGAATCGCATTCCCTACCATGAATTTATTCTTCATGGATCTCCAGTGCCTGATCCTACCGATGAAAGTCTGGAAGGAAAAACTATAAGCACTTCTTACGGATATTTCTGCGATAAGAAAGTTATTTTATTTGGACTGCCAGGAGCATTCACTCCTACATGTACAAATGAGATGCTTCCAACATATGATATTCTTTTTGATAAATTCAAAAAAGAATTTGGCATTGATGCAATCTATTGTACTAGTGTCAATGATGACTATGTTATGGAAGCCTGGGCAAAGTCTTTGGAGATCAAAAATGTAGAGATGATTCCTGACGGTAACGCTTCCTTTGCAAAAGCAATGAATATGTGTGTCAGAATGGAACATATGGGATTTGGTCTTCGTTCTTGGAGATACTCCGCTTATGTTGACGATGGTGAAATTGTACTGATGCTACCAGAAGATGGTATGGAAAATAATTTAGCATTAGATGAGTATGATATTTCCAGTCCAGAATACATGTACGAACAACTAAAAAAGTTGTCGTTATAATAACTAAGGACACCTATATAAGGTGTCCTTTTTTGCAGATGGGTAACCATGCAAAAACTAATTAATGTACTGTCAGTTCTATCCTTTATTGGAACTGCAAGCATCATCGGCGGTGGTGCCTATGTCTATCTAAACAAAGATTCTATCGTTGAGAATATCAAATCTCAAGTTGCTGCTGCAGCGGCAGAAGCAATCACCGGAGCATTGCCTGGTATGTTAGATGCTGCTATGCCTGAACTTCCCGGTGTTACTGGAGGTGTTGTTCCTCCTGCTCAACCAGCTCTCCCTAAAACGACTGGACTTCCCATTCCTGGAATGTAAATTATGCCTCATGGATTCGTGACTAAAAATGATATTTTGGCTAGAGTTTATAAAATAAAAACTGAACTCTACGATGGCCAGAAAGAAGATAAGAATAGTGATTGGCACGATGGTGCTCACGATTCGTTAAATAAAATACTTAATCTCCTTCAAGAATATATTCAATGAAAATTGGTGTCGTTGGTGGTGGTAATGCTGGACTGACTGTTGCTATGGTCGTCTTTGCAGAGACATACGGTCAAGATGTAGAGATTGAGCTTTACTATGACCCAGAAGTTCCTATCGAAAAAGTAGGACAGGGGTCATTGATAAATTTTGTGGTTCTTCTTTCAGATGTGTTTGGTATTGATTGGTATCATAATCCAATTGATGCAACATTTAAGACTGGAATCCTATATGAAGACTGGGGAAAGAAGAATGATAAATTCTTCCACTCTTTCCCCATGAACTACACAGCTATTCATTACTCTCCTAGTAAACTGAGAGAGTATATGAAAGATAAAAAAGTATGTAAGTTCATTGAGCAGAATGTTGAGGACTGTAATGATCTTGATTGTGATTATGTCTTTGATTGTAGGGGAACCCCAAAAGATTTTTCTTACTACAACATGCTGAAAAATCCATTGAACAGTGTTCTTCTTGGGAAGAGTAATGATGTAGATGTTCATCAGCATTGGACAAGGTGTATTGCTACACCAGATGGTTGGATGTTCTCTATACCTGATAAAGATCAGACTAATTATGGATACCTATACAATCAAAATTACACATCAAAGACTGAGGCAGAAGAAAACCTAGCAAATCTATACAATATTAAAGGTACAGAGCATCTTCAATTTAAAAATTACTTAGCTAGGAGACCTATTCAAAATGATAAGGTTATTCTGAATGGTAATAGGTTGATGTTCATTGAGCCTTTGGAAGCAAGTTCAGTTGAAACATATTATCGTTGGACTAGTTTAGCTCTTGATTGGATTCTTGGTAAAGAGTCTAAGAGATCAGTTCTACAGGACCTTGTGACAGATGTGGAAGAGGTACAGAACTTCATTCTCTGGCACTACGCAAACGGGTCAAAGTATGCTACAATGTTCTGGTCAGAAGCAGAGCAGATGGCAAAGAATCATTCTTATGATGAGTTCTTCTTTGACTTCATTCGTTCTGCCAAATCCAATAGTAGACATGAACTTGTCTATAACCATGAAGATACCTACGGGCATTGGTATGGGACAAGCTTTAAAAACTGGATTGACAACACGCACCTCTTGACAGATATGTGAGGAAGTGCTAATATAAATAGAGACACAGTTACGAAATGTAACGGTCAACAACACCCCGCAAACCAAGACCTCTAGGGTGTATAAAAGCGTCTTTAATACCTGTATCTAAGGGTGATACAGGAATAGTAAAACCATCATTTCCCTGATGATCTTACTTTTTTGTTTAAAACAATGGCTTCAACTCTTTCAAGGCAACAATCAACCTCATCGTGGGAATCTTTCTGCGAGTGGGTAACTTCTACCAATAACCGCCTCTATGTCGGTTGGTTCGGCGTACTGATGATTCCAACTCTGTTGGCAGCAACC
>Ga0187219_1000294_pt1 | contig 23413 bp, 25 predicted proteins | sample 13SPOviralmetaG_FD_130162 | JGI IMG/M metagenome (GOLD analysis project Ga0187219, IMG submission 130162) | Marine viral communities from the oligotrophic San Pedro Time Series (SPOT) site, San Pedro Channel, CA, USA - 13 SPOT_SRF_2010-07-21... | ecosystem: Environmental > Aquatic > Marine >... | reverse complement strand
TTGTCCTTTTTGTGTCTTTTTTAATACGATTCTTTTTTAATTTAATTTTTACATTGTTATTTAATTTTATTTATTAGTTATTTATTTATTATTATTTAGTTGACGTTCATATATATTATCTAATGAGTGTCGTATTTATTTTGTATTATTTATTCTATTGTATAATTCTTCTACTACTTTTTTAAACATTTCTTGTTTGACACTGTAGAATATATCATCTGACTCTTCATAATTACCATATTCATACATGTACTCTACTAAGTTTTCTTCTATATTATCTATTGTTGTTTCTACTGTTTCTTCTACAACTTTATTTATTATTTTAATTTCTGACATATTATTTTTATTTATTAGATTCATTTATATTATCTGTACTTGTCCGTGTTTAATTTGTATTAATTATCTTTTTAAAGAGTAGTGTATATCTTTATTAAATGTTAACCTGTTTTTAAAGTTTTGTAAGTCGAACGAATCAGAGTGGTCATTTAGATTTATATAACAGTAACCTTTTAAATTAAAGAAGTCAGTTGTATATTTATCGAAGAACTTAGGGAGTTGGTGTAATTGATATGGTAAATAAGTTTTATTATTTATTTTTAAAATTTTAATTTGAGTATTTTTAATAGTATTAGTCATAATTTATTTATTTAATTTAAAGTTTATATTTATATTTTTATTTAATTTAAAGTTTTATATTTTATATATTTAATTTACGTTTATATTATCGGAACGACTTCGTATTTATTTTGTTTTAAAAGTATACATTTTGTTTAGTGAATAATAATTGTAGTGAGGTATACCATCACTTCTCTGAGTGTACAATCAATCTTTCAATATATTGTAAAGTAATTCCAAGTATTATTAGTATTATCAAATCATGTATCATAATAGTGTGACATTAGGTTGTTAAGTAAAGTATAGTAGTAGGCAAGTGTCACAGTTTTTACACTGTATACACTCGACCAAATGTTGGTACATTGTTACTATTAGTATAATTTCCATATTGTTGAAAGCAATTCATAGTTTCAAACTTTTCTTGATTTGCAGAGTAAATTGCATCATGGTCATATGTATATGATTCACCTTTTTTGTTTGTGAAAGTTATTAATACATTTTTACCGATTAGCGACTTCGCTATTACAAATCTTTTTTTTGTTAATGTTTCTTGTGACATAATAATTAGTGTTAAGTTTATATTTTATTTACATTATTATTATCCAACATGTGTCGTAACTAGTCTGTAAAAAAACGTATACATAAGTACATACAAATATAAAAACGTAAAAAATTCTACATATACATAAAAATACAAAGGGGCCTGGGTAAAACAAAACGACTTTACACAGAGCAGCTACGAGTATATAGGTGGGGGCTACACTTCACTTATACATTTATAATACCTATTTTTATGTGATTACTACTTATAGTTATAACTATAAAAAAAATAAACAATGGCATTCAAGATGAAAGGTTTCCCAATGATCGGTGGGACTAAACCAATGAAGATGAAAAAAGACGCAGCTATGAAAATGAAAAAAGAAGCTGCGATGAAAGAAAAGATGAACATGGTTAAAGGACCTGGTGGTTCTATGGTACCTGATTTCGCTGTAGATGGCGAAGGTGCTAACGACATGAAAAGCTCTATGACTATGAAAAAAGAGTCTGCTATGAAGATGAAGAAAGGCGAGGCTATGAAGATGAAAGAGCCGATGAAGATGAAAACTCCTATGAAAGAAAAAGGAGATGGAGTTAAAGTAATGCCTAAGGCTGATTCAAACAACGCTAAAAGATCTAACATTAAGGCGAAGTACAAAGAATTGATTTCAACAGGTACTGACAAGTCCCTTGCAGCTGCTAAAAAATTAAAACAAGCTAACCCTGGAGCATTTTAAAAACTAACAAACTAATTATTAACCAATAAATAAAACCAAAATGACGTATTTGTATTACAAAACTAGTACGTGGACCGACAATCCACAAATAAATGAAAAAACCAAGGGCCAATGGGAACACCTTGCCAACAAAGAAAACTGGCGAATAACCCAATTACCTAATGGTTACTACCAAACAGAAGTAAATCACCCTGACGATGCTGACAAATGGTCAGACGTTACGCGTAGAGAAACTTTAGAAGGCGCAGAGTCCGCTATAGATGGTAGTGTTGAGCATTTTAACAAGAAATTAGAGGCCACAAAAGGTCCTAAAGTTGTAAAATCGTTCAAAAAGTAGTAAAAACCTAATTTAATTTAATATAATGGAATATAATTTACCAAGTGAGTTCGTAAAAGAGCTTAATTTTGGCGATAATGCCAAAAATCGTATAGTTGCAGGTGTTAATAAGTTAGCATCGGCAGTAAAATCAACCCTCGGCGCTTCTGGCAAGTGCGTAATCTACGAAGACGCTCGAGGAAAGCCAGTGATCACAAAAGATGGTGTTACTGTTGCGCAATCTGTAACACTATTAGATCCCGTAGAGAACATTGGCGCTACTCTCATCAAAGAAGCTGCAAGCAAAACAGTCAAAGAAGCGGGTGACGGTACCACAACGGCTACCGTCTTGGCTGAAAGCTTGCTTCAAGAAGTTTACAAAACACTAGAAACTAATAATGTTAGAGAAGTAAAGCAAGGTATTGACATTGCTGTAGCTAATGTTATTGAATATCTTGACTCTATTAAAATAGAAGTTAGTGATGACATGCTAGATCATGTAGCTAGTATCAGTTGCAACAACGACAAAGAGTTGGGTAAGATTATAGCAGAAGCTTACAAGACTGTAGGTAAAGAAGGTGTTGTGCTTATGGAGGCATCAGATACAGATGAAACATACGTAGAGACTGTAGATGGTGTTCAATTTGATTCTGGACTAATTTCCACTAACTTTGTTACTAACACTGACAAACAGTGCTGCGATTTAGAAAATCCACTAATACTAATGTGTATGTCTGAAATACCAAACATACGTAAAATACAAAAAGTGTTAGAGCATGTTATTAAAAACAATAGATCTTTATTAATTATAGCGCCAGTAGCTGATCAAGTTAAGTCTGCGCTTATGATGAACAAGGTTAAAGGTAACATTAAGGTTAATATTATTGATTTGCCTGGCTTTGGCCCTACTAAAAAAGACACGTGTGAAGATGTAGCTATATTAACTAACTGCACGCTGTTTAACGAAGACTTAGGTGATGACCTTGATACTATCACTCCAGAGCATTTAGGTGAAGCTGAGTTTATTAAAACTGACGAAAAGAATACTGTTATAACTCTTGAAGAAATAACTTCAGATATAGAAGAGCGTATTGATCATGTTGCAAAGCTTGTTGCTGATGAAAAAAATGGCTTTATGAAAAAGAAGCTAGAAGACAGGCTTGCTATATTATCTGGCAGCGTTGCTATTGTTAAAGTTGGTGCTAATTCTAAAGTAGAGTTAAAAGAAAAAAGAGATCGTGTTGAAGATGCTGTGTATGCAGTTAAAGCCGCGCTGAAAGAAGGTATAGTGCCAGGAGGCGGTATTGCCCTCTTTAATGCCTCTCAAAAAATTTCGACCGACTCTGTCGGTGAACAAGCCGTTGCTAACGCTATTATATCACCTATGGCTACAATATTAGACAATGCTGGTATATCTACATCTATAGACTTACCAACTAAGCAAGGAGAAGGCATTAACGTTGTAACTGGAAAAACTGTAAACATGGTGGCTGAAGGCATTATAGATCCTGTGCTTGTTACTAAGACAGCACTGATTAACGCAGCTTCAGTAGCATCGACAATAATCTCTGCAGATTGTGTAATCTCAAACATACGTGCAAATGAAGGCAGTTAATTATTACGTAGTTATCGACAAGATAAAACAGACAGAAAAAAAGGTTGCAGGCTTAATTATAAAAGAAGATGCTGACGAAGACGTTAGGTATTCTAAAGGTAAGGTCATATCAACTGGCAATTTAATAGAATTTATAAAAGATGGTGATGTTGTGTGGTACGACAAGCACGCTGGTCATGGGGTAGAATTTGAAGACAAGCTTTATTTTGTTATCAAAGCAAGTGATATTGTACTAGTAGATTAAACCTAAACCATAGACAATAATCCACAAAACACAAACAACAAACAAATTATTTATTAATCATTAAAACAATCAAATTATGAAGATGCTTTATTTTCAAACCGGAGACGGTGTAAATGACGGTGCTGACGAAGGTTACGCAGCTCCAGCTAAAAACTTTAGAGGCTTTAGATTTATCGCTGATACTGATGCTATTGAAATGCAATTTGATAGTATGCTTGGTACAGGTGCTGATATTGCAGCTGTAGACAAAGTAGTACTAAACATTACTGCAGCTAAACAAAAGCAAGTAATAGCAGGTATTACAGCTCTAATAAACGGCGGACCTCACTCAGATGGTATGCTTACTATTGCTGATGATGAGAACTCAGTATATGCACACGCTGATATTACATCTTGTGGTGCTATTACAGTAACTGCTGCTGCTTAATCTTGAATGAGATTAACTAGTCACGATTTACGTGAATTACAAATCCTTAAGTATTACAGGCTCACTAGAAAGTGGGCTTGTAAGACTTACGGGTTAACAGATGCCGAGCTTGAATTACTAATATTTTTAGATTGTCAAGGTCGGTTTACAAGACAAGAATTTATTGATGGTACTTATACCATGAGCTGGGATAAAAAGCGATGGGATAAGTTGAGAAAATTAGGCTGGATTGAAGTATGGCGTCATCGAAATCGAACGACGATTAAATACAGCGTTTTTAAAACTTCGTTTAAATGCAGCCAACTTATAAGTAGAATATACCGTATCTTACTCGGAGAAGAAGATTTACCAGTATCAGATCGTAGTGTATTCTACAATAACAAAACATATACAGATAAAGTCTTTAACAAGGCTATTGACGATATGATTAAAGATCCAACAAGATAATGGCGTTTAAACTAGGTAGCGAAAAAAGACAAATAAGAACATCTAGCAGTACACCTATATTTAGAAAAAAGCTAGGTGAAGGTATAATGGGTGAAGCTAATAGTGATGGATCTATATACGTAAATACTAACGTGCCTGAAGAAGAAGTTGAACGCGTAGTTGTACATGAAGTTCAACATCAAACAGACATGAAAATAGGTAGAACAACTTATGATGATAACGCTGTGTACCATCAAGGTCAAGTTTGGCCAAGAGGTGATGGTTATATAATGGATCCAAGCACAGGTGTAAAATACCAAGAAGGTGATAAAGAATTACCTTGGGAAAACGACAAAGTATAAATTATGGCATTTAAAATGAAAGGCTTTTCAGGATTTAAAAGCAAAGAAAACAAAGGTGGTTACCACAAAGGTCAAGTTAATGACGCTAAAACCGAAGAGATGAACGATAACATTGCTATGGGTAAAGGTCCAGCTAAACCTAAAAGCGTTGTTAGTAGTAGAAAAGGTTTTGTTAAAGGCACTTCTATTAATCCTGACTCAGACGCTCATGTAGGTGCCGTACCAACGTTTAGCGATCAAGTTAGTGGCGCTATGAACAATAGAAAAAACAGAAGATGATAAACAACTTAGTAGGAGGTTTATTTGGTAAGATCGTTGATAACGCTGAAGGTATACTTGATAAAGTTATAACTACAGACAAAGAGCGAGACGAAGCTAAGCTTGCGTTAAAAAAACTTTTACTAGACGCGGAGCGTGAAGCTTTTGCAAAAGAGGTTGAAGATCGCAAGTCTGCACGTGATCTATATAAAGACGATGCTATTATTCAAAAAGTTTTAGCAACACTATTTACTATAGCTTATTTTGGCATTACATTTGTAATGTTTAACTACTTTGTTACAAAAGCTATAGATTTAGGTGAATTTGAAATTAGCTTTATATCAACTATATTTGGTGCTATGAGCGCTAAAGTAAACACAATAATAGATTTCTTCTTTGGAGGAAGTTCAAATAAAAACGAAAAAATAAAAGAAAAATAAAATGGGACAAAATTCAACATCCGTAGCGTATGCCTTTGGGCAAATGGGTAGTGCTTACAGTGACGTAGCTAAACCTATAATTCCTCCTATGGGATTAGTTATAACTGCTATAACTTTTTTAGACGACAATACACCGACTGTATTAACTTCTGAAAAATTAGATAGACACGGGCCTAACTATGTAAATATACAAGACACTAGTGGAGATATTCAAGCCGCAGATGTATTCGCAAACTTTAACGGCGTGTTTGCCACGGATATTGCTGATGGAAATGTAACGGCTGGAAATGATGTAAATCTAGCTACTAATACAGATAAAGTCCAGGTTGGTCAGTATGTTTTACTAGTTGCTCAAGGTGATACTGATACTACTGGTTTAACTATTGACGCTGAAACTCCAATACCAATAACTAAAGGGCCAAACAAACGAGGCGTTAGAGTAGTAGAAGTTGCAGACGAAAACACAATTCTTCTAGATGCTGATATAACTCCAAGCACTCAAGGTTTAATATTCTTAGACAGTGTTCACGGCGCTGGTGGTTTAACAGCTGCGGGTCAAGTATTTCCAAAAGGAGTTACTATATATGGTAGATGGACAACATTTACTCCTTCCGCTGCTGGTGTAATCTGCTATTTCGGCGTATAATGCCTATACTTACGTATATAGACGACATACCGTTGTTCACTAATAAAAGTGAAGCAATAGCTTGGGGAGCAACTAGCTCTCCTCGCCTTGTCGGCTATCATACTCATGAACATGAAGGCCAAATTGGCTACATGGCCGGCAGATTCCATCAAGCTAACTTAAATTTAAAACAAAGATCTAGTTATCAAAACTACATACACGAAGCTAATCAAGCTAATATTATACTGTCAAACAAAATTAATAGCTTAGAACAAGAAAGACAAGAGCTTATAGAGGTGTTGAGAATTAAAAAGCTTAATAAAGCTAGAGGTCTTGACAACATAGCTAGGAATAAAATAAACAATATAGATCGTTCTTTAGTAGAGTTGAACTCTCAAAGAGAAAAAGTTCAGCTTGATAAAAAAACTGCTCAAAAATCTAATCCTAGTAGATTTGAGCTGTTGTTAAATAGCAACAAAATAGAAACAAATTATTTACAAAAAGCTACAGCTGCTGTTAAAGTTGTAGAAGATAACTCTAAAAATTCAAGTAATTTAGTTTTAAACAAAACAAGATTACAGCAAGAAATACAAAAAGTTATACGAGAAGAAGAAACGGTAAAAAGAATTTATCGTAGTAATTATTAATTAAATTAAATAAAATGGCAAAAAGAAAAACACCAAAAGTAAAAGAAGAGATTATAGATTTAACTAAACCAACAAGCATAGAGGATGCAGAGTTAGAGTCTTTACAACAAGTTATCAAGTCTTTAGATATGGCTCACAGAGAGCTAGGCGCGTTAGAGCACAAAAAGCATTTAATAAGCCACGACATAATGACTATAAATAAGTTTATTGACGAAACAAAAAAAGGTTTTGAAGAAAAATATGGCTCATGCGATATTGATATAAAAACTGGAGCAATTAAATATAATGAAAATGGAAGCAACGAAGCTGATAAGAAAGATAACGATAGGTAAAGATTATAAAATAGATTCAATGCATTACTCCGTGGGCCAAGAGGTCTACGGAGGGCATAAAATCTGCGATATAATAGAAGAGCAAGAAAAATACTCTATATATATTAGAAAAAACAAAAGCGTAATGCCATGGAAAGACTTTAATAAGAACATGGCTGTTTCTGTTGAGTATAATCTTGAGTACTAGTGAAGTCTATAAATAGCTATATAGTAGAGCCTATTGGCAGTAGATATAAGAACTCTGTTGATGTTGACGACAAAAAGCTAATAATAAACACTAGCATAGAAGATGCTAAGTATGTTAATAGATTAGCAAGAGTAATATCTTTACCTATGTCTTTTGAAACAGAAATTAAAAAAGGCGACATAGTATTAGTTCATCATAACGTTTTTAGAAGATGGTACGATGTAAAAGGTAGAGAGAAAAATAGTAAAAGCTATTTTGAAGACAATAAGTACTTTGTTCAAAAAGACCAAGTTTACGCTTATAAAAGAGATGAATGGAAGCCTTTACAAGATTATTGCTTTGTACAGCCTTTTGTAGAAGAGTTATCAATGAATAGAAAAGTTGAACACCCTAACAAAGGTGTTGTTGTTTACGGTAACGAAAAGTTTAAACAAGGTGACGTAGTTAGCTACACGCCTTTTTCTCAATACGAGTTTTTACTAGAAGGTAAAAGACTTTTTAGAGTGCACAATCAATTTATTACAATTAAATATGAGTATCAAGGAAACGAAGAGATTTATAATCCAAGCTGGGCACAAAGCAGTTAAAGAGTTAATAAAAGTTGCTGAAGAGCAAATAATAACTAACACTGAAGATGATGTTTCCGCTGATAGACTAAAAAATGCAGCTGCAACTAAAAAGTTAGCTATATTTGATGCTTTTGAAATACTTAATCGTATTCAAGAAGAAGAAAATATTATAGAAGGCAAAGAGCCTGAAGAGAAAAAAGAAAGAGTGTTTAAAGGCTTTGCTGAGGGAAGATCTAAGTAATGTACGAACAGACTCTATATAAAATTGTTGAACCAGTTAAGAGGACTACTATAAGTCGACTTAACAAGAAACGCTTGTGGAAGTATGGGTATAATAAAGAGCATGACATCGTGGTTATTTCAAAAACTGGACGTATTGGACAAATACTGGAGATACAAAATTTGCGAATTGGGCTGCCGGCTGAACCACAAAAACTGCACGTGTTCAACAAAAACAAGTGGCAAAGAATAGAATATCCTAAAGAGTTAGGTAAATTAAAAAGTATATTTGACTGGAGAAATTATCCAGAACAAGCCAAAGATCAATGGTACGATTATATAGACGAAGAGTTTAAACGTCGTGACGAAGGTTTTTGGTTTTATAATAATGATGAGCCAACATACATAACTGGCAGTCATTATATGTACTTACAATGGAGTAAAATAGATGTTGGCGCTCCTAATTTTAGAGAAGCTAATAGATTGTTCTTTATATTTTGGGAAGCATGCAAAGCAGATAATAGATGTTATGGCATGTGTTATTTGAAAAATAGACGTAGTGGTTTCTCGTTTATGAGCTCAGCTGAGACTGTTAACTTGGCTACTATATCGAGTGATGCTAGATATGGAATATTATCTAAAAGCGGTTCTGATGCTAAAAAAATGTTTACCGACAAAGTTGTACCAATATCTGTTAACTATCCGTTTTTCTTTAAACCGATACAAGACGGTATGGACAGACCTAAAAGTGAACTTGCTTATAGGGTTCCTGCAAGTAAGTTTACGCGTAGGAAAATTACTGCGAACGAAAAGCAAGAAGAGTTGGTTGGACTTGATACTACTATTGACTGGAAAAATACAGGTGATAACAGCTATGACGGTGAAAAGCTTAGTTTGTTAGTACACGACGAAAGTGGTAAGTGGGAAAGGCCTGACAATATTTTAAACAACTGGCGAGTAACTAAAACTTGTTTAAGACTAGGTGCTAGAGTAGTTGGTAAATGTATGATGGGGTCAACGAGTAACGCTCTTGATAAAGGTGGTGATAATTTTAAAAAGCTTTATAATGATTCAGATGTTACAAGCCGAAACCGTAATGGACAAACAAAGTCTGGTTTATATTCTTTGTTTATACCAATGGAATGGAACTATGAGGGATTTATTGACGAATTTGGACAACCAGTATTTAATAACCCACATAATGATGTGTACGGACCACACGGTGAATTAATTGATATTGGAGTTATAAATCATTGGGACAACGAAGCTGATGGCTTAAAGGGTGATCAAGATGCTTTAAATGAGTTTTATAGACAGTTTCCAAGAACAGAAGAACACGCTTTTAGAGATGAAACAAAAAACAGCTTGTTTAATCTAGTTAAGATTTACGAGCAAATAGATTATAATGAAGGTATAAGAAACTCTGCTGTAGTAACTCAAGGTAGTTTTCAGTGGGTAAATGGCGTTAAAGATACTAGAGTTGTTTTTAACCCTGATCCTAACGGAAGATTTAAAGTTAGTTGGGTTCCTAATACAAATCTTCAAAATAGAGTGATAGTAAGAAATGGAGTTAAATATCCTGGAAATGAACACATGGGCGCTTTTGGCTGCGATAGCTATGATATTAGCGGTACTGTTGATGGTAGAGGATCCAACGGATCTCTTCATGGACTAACTAAATTTTCTATGGAAGATGCTCCTGCTAATACGTTCTTTTTAGAATATATAGCTAGACCACAAACCGCTGAAATATTTTTTGAAGATGTATTAATGGCACTAGTGTTTTACGGTATGCCATTACTTGCAGAGAATAATAAACCAAGACTTTTGTATTATTTAAAACGAAGAGGATATAGAGGTTTTAGTATGAATAGACCAGATAAAGTTTGGAATAAGCTTTCAACCACTGAAATAGAGGTTGGTGGCATGCCAAACTCTAGTGAAGATATTAAACAAGCACACGCGGCTGCTATTGAAATGTATATTAATGATCACGTTGGTATTAAAGAAAATGGTGACTACGGAAGTGTTTATTTTAACGAAACGCTAAACGATTGGGCAAAGTTTGACATAAACAAAAGAACAAAACACGATGCTTCAATAAGTAGTGGTTTAGCGATAATGGGTTGTAATAGACATTTGTATTCTCCAGTATCTAATAGATCAATACCAAAACTAAATATAAATATAGCTAGATTTAGTAATGACGGCTATACATCAAAGATAATTAAATAAGTATGAAGTCACCAAACAATTATTTTCCAAGTCAAGCGGTAAGCGACATAGAAAAAGTAAGTTATGACTACGGTTTAAAAATAGCAAAAGCTATAGAAGCTGAATGGTTTTACAACAATAACGATGGTCAAAACTATTATTCAAGAAGATACACTTCAAACGGAGATACGTTTAGAAGCCTAAGACTTTATGCTAGAGGCGAGCAGCCAATACAAAAATATAAAGATGAGTTATCAATAAACGGTGACTTAAGTTATTTAAACTTAGACTGGAAGCCAGTTCCTATAATACCTAAGTTTGTAGACATCGTAGTTAACGGTATGTCAGACAAAGACTACTCGGTTAAAGCTTACTCTCAAGATCCTTACGGAGCTAGTAAAAGAACAGAGTATATGGAATCTATACTAAAAGACATGAAGCTGAAAGAGATAAAAGATTTTTCTCTAAAAGAGCTTGGTGTTAACATGTATGAAAACGATCCTCAAACATTGCCTGATAGCGTAGAAGAGTTAGGCTTGCATATGCAACTTAGTTACAAGCAAGAAGCTGAAATTGCGCAAGAGCAAGCTCTAAGCGTTTTATTAAACGGTAACAAGTTTGATTTAATTAAAAGAAGATTTTTTTACGATTTAGCTGTAATAGGTATTGGAGCTGTAAAAACTTCATTTAACACTTCCGAAGGTATAGTTTTAGATTATGTTGATCCTGCTAATCTAGTTTATTCTACTACTGACTCACCGTTTTTTGAAGATATATATTACGCTGGTGAAGTTAAAGATATACCAATAAACGAACTAGCTAAGCAGTTTCCATTTTTAACAGAAGAAGACTTAAAAGATATATCTAGCAAAAACTACAAAGCACACAAAGGTAATAACTACTCAAGAAAAAATCAAGACCAAAACATAGTTCAAGTTTTATATTTCAACTATAAAACATATATGAATAATGTTTATAAAATAAAAGAAACAGCAACAGGTTCTAACAAAGCTATTGAAAAAGATGATAGCTTTAATCCTCCTGAAAACGAGAACTTTGAAAGAGTATCAAGACAAATTGAAGTTTTATATGACGGAGCTTATATTTTAGGCGCACAAAAGCTTTTAAAATGGGAGCTTTGCAAAAACATGATTAGACCTAAAAGCGATTATACTAAAGTTAAAATGAACTACAGTATAGTTGCTCCTCGTATGTATGAAGGAAGAATAGAAAGTATAGTAAGTCGTATAACTGGTTTTGCAGATATGATACAGCTTACACATTTAAAAATACAACAAGTAATGTCTAAAATAATACCTGATGGTATTTATTTAGATGCTGACGGGCTAGCTGAAATAGACTTAGGTAACGGTACAAACTATAATCCACAAGAAGCTTTAAACATGTTCTTTCAAACGGGTTCTGTTATTGGTAGATCAATAACTCAAGACGGTGATAGAAACCCTGGTAAAGTACCAATACAAGAAATACGAAACAGTAATGGCGGTAGTAAAATGCAAGCTCTAATAGGTAACTACAACTATTATTTGCAAATGATTAGAGATACAACCGGATTAAATGAAGCTAGAGATGGTAGTACTCCTGATAAAAACTCTCTTGTTGGATTACAAAAGTTAGCAGCTCAAAACTCAAACACAGCTACAAGGCATATACTACAAGCTGGTATGTTCTTAGTGTCAGACACTTTAGAGTCTATGTCGCTTAGAATATCCGATGTGCTAGAGTTTTCACCTACTAAAGACGCGTTTATTCAAGCTATAGGCTCTCACAGTATTGCTAGTTTAGAAGAGTTAAGTCAAATGCACTTGTATGACTTTGGTATATTCTTAGAAGTAGCGCCAGACGAAGAAGAGAAGCAAAGACTTGAAAACAATATACAAATGTCTATACAGCAACAAAGTATAGATCTTGAAGACGCTATAGATATAAGGCAAATTAAAAATCTTAAGCTAGCTAATCAAGTGTTGAAGCTTAGAAGAAGAAAGAAAATGCAGGCTGCAGCCGCTGCTCAAAAAGCTAACATGCAGCAGCAAGCCCAAGCTAACGCTCAGCAACAACAAATAGCAGCACAGCTAGAGCAGCAAAAGCATGCTAGCAAAGCTCAGGCTGATATACAAATAGAACAAGCAAAAGCTGAGTTTAAATCTAAAGCTATGCAACAAGAAGTTGAGCTTAAAAAGCAATTAATGGCTTTAGAGTTTCAGTATAACACACAAGTTCAAAACATGCAAGCTGAAAATTTAAAGGGTAGAGAAAAAGAAAAAGAAGATCGCAAAGACGAAAGGACTAGAATACAGGCTTCACAGCAAAGCGAACTTATAGACCAAAGAAAATCAGGTGCAACACCTAAAAAGTTTGAGTCATCAGGTAATGATATACTCGGAAGCGGATTTGGTTTAGAGGCCTTTAGCCCTAAATAATTAACTAATTTTATATTATATTATGGAAGAAAACAACGAAAACGTTGTTGAAGAAGTTGTTGAACAAACTAATGAGACTGTTGAACAACCTCAACAAGAAGAACAAGCTGTAGACAATAGTAAATTTGATTCTGCAGAAAACGATAGCGTTATTAAAATAGATTTAGATAACGCGTTAAACCAAGAAGATGAACAACCAGAAGAAACTAACGATGCAGAAGCTGACGACACAAGAGTGGTTGGAAGCGATGAAAGTGCCGATACCGCACAGGAACTTGAAGAAGTACAGTCGGAAGAAGAAGCACAAGAACAAACCGTTGTAGAAGAAACGGAAGAAGAGCATCAACAAGAACAAAGTCTTGATGTTAGTGTTAGTGAATCTGGTGATCTACAAGTAAAAGTGCCTGGCAACTTAGAAAAGCTAGTAGACTTCATGGAAGAAACTGGTGGTAGTTTAGAGGATTTTGTTAAGCTAAACCAAGATTATTCAGAAGTAGATAATGATACTATACTAAGAGAGTATTATAGAAAAACTAAACCACATTTAAGTGGAGAAGAAATACATTTTTTAATGGAGGATCAATTCAGCTTTGATGAAGAGGTTGATGAAGATCGAGATATTAAAAGAAAAAAATTAGCGTTAAAAGAGCAGGTTGCGAACGCTAGAGCCTATTTAGACGGGCAAAAGTCTAAGTATTATGAAGAGATTAAAAATGGCTCTAAGTTGACTGAAGATCAGCAAAAAGCTATTAATTTTTTCAACGATTACAACTCTAAGTCTGAACAGGCTAAAGTTCTAAACGAAAAACAAAAATCTGCGTTTAAAGAAAAAACTGATCAAGTTTTTAACGACAAGTTCAAAGGTTTTGAATATAGTGTCGGTGATAAAAAATACAGATTTAAAGTTAGTGATGTTAATGCTGTTAAGCAAAATCAAGGTGACATTAATAATTTTCTTGGAAAGTTTCTGAGTAAAGATGGCACAATAGATAATGCTGCGAGTTATCACAAGTCTTTATTTACAGCTATGAACGCTGATGCTATTGCTAAACATTTTTATGAGCAAGGTAAAGCTGATGCTGTAAGAGACAGTGTTAATAAAGCAAAAAACATTAATATGGAGCCAAGATCTACTCATAAAGAGTTTGGTGATGGTGAAATTAAGTTTAGAGTACTAGGCGATGATAGTTCAGATTTTAAGTTTAAAATTAAAAAAAAGTAAATAACATTTAAAATTTAGGAATTATGTCACAATTATCATTCGGTCCTAATTTGAACAGTGTACCTGCACCACAGCGTCAGGCATTAGCTTCAAATTACTTGGACTTTACAGGCGGCGCTAATGACTGGGCGCAGCAATATTTACCAGACCTAATGGAAAAAGAAGCTGAAGTATTTGGTCCTCGTACCATTTCTGGTTTCTTATCTCAAATAGGTGCTGAAGAGTCTATGACATCTGATCAAGTTGTTTGGTCTGAGCAAGGTAGACTACACTTATCATACACTGGTCGAGTAACTAGTAATGCTGGTGGTGCTAACATCGGTACAGGTGCTACATCTCAGATTACTTTACAAAACGACATCGATGGCAATGCTGTTGGTGCTGGTACTGTTGATCACGGTGTTAGAGTTAACGATACTATTATCGTTGCTAACGCTAACGGTGTTTTCAAATGTTTAGTTACGTTAGTAGCAAACAACGTTATTGATGTAGCTGATTATTCAGCCGCTAACTTAGCTGCTACAGGAGCTGCTGATGACACAACTATATTAGTTTATGGTTCTGAATTTAGCAAAGGTCAGTCTTACCACGTAGGTACTACTGGTGCTGCTACTGACTCAAGAGGCGCTAATGAGCCAGACTTCAAAACTTTCACTAACAAGCCAATAATCATGAAAGACTACTACGAAGTATCAGGATCTGATACATCTCGTATTGGTTGGGTAGAAGTTGCTTCTGAAGCAGGAGCTAACGGTTACTTGTGGTACTTGAAAGCTGAAGCTGACACAAGAGCTCGTTTTACTGACTACGTAGAAATGGCAATGTTAGAATCTGAGTTTAATGCTGCTGCTTCACTTGCTGATGGATCAAATCTTTTACCTGGTTCAGTTGCTGGTGCAAGTCAAGTAGGTACTGAAGGTTTATTCGCTGCTTTAGAAAGTAGAGGTAATATCACTGCTGGTATTGACGGTGTTAACCCTGCTACTGACTTAAACGAGTTTGACGCTATCTTAGCTGAATTTGACAAGCAAGGTGCTATTGAAGAAAACATGATTTTCTGTAACAGAGGAGTATCTCTTGCTATCGATGACATGTTAGCTTCTATGAACGGTTACTATGTTGGTGGTACATCTTACGGAGTATTTGATAACTCTGAAGATATGGCTCTTAACTTAGGCTTTTCTGGTTTCCGTAGAGGATCTTATGACTTCTATAAGTCTGACTTCCGTTACTTAAACGACAAAGCTACTAGAGGTAGTATTAACACTGCTGCTGGAGCTAGCGCTATCAGAGGTATATTTATCCCTGCTGGTACGTCAACTGTTTATGATCAACAATTAGGAACAAACATTAAGCGTCCGTTTTTACACGTACGTTACCGTGCTTCTCAAACTGATGATCGTAGATTTAAGACTTGGGTTACTGGATCTGTTGGAGCTGCTACAGCTGCGTTAGATGCAATGCAAGTTCACTTCTTAACTGAAAGATGTTTAGTAGTACAAGGTGCTAACAACTTCGTGTTGATGAAGTAAATCAATTTAGTCGAGGGCTAACGCCCTCGGCTTTTTTTAATTTTTATTATATTATATTATGGCAAAGAAAAAAAATGCAGTAGAAACTGCACCAGAGGTTGAAGTAGCTCAACCAGAAATAAAAGCTACAAATAAAATGACTCAAGTTAAAATTAAGCCTGAGTCAAAAGAACCTAAGTGGGAAATAAAAGATAGAATTTATTATTTAAAAGGTAATAAAAAACCTTTAACAAGATCAATAAAATCTTCTGGCATTTACTGGTTTGATGAAGAAAAAGGTTACGAAAGAGAAGTAAAATATTGCGAAAACCAAAGAACTGTTTTTGTCGACGAAATGCAAGGTGACCAACGTATGGCTCACATTATTTTTAGAAGCGGATCTTTATATGTTCCTAAAGAAAAAACAGTTTTGCAGAAGTTATTATCTTTGTACCACCCACACAAACAAAGTCTTTATTACGAACACAAACCTATTGAAAACGCTAAAAATGAGCTTGATATTCTAGAGATGGAAATAGAAGCTTTAGATTTAGCAAGATCTATAGACATTGATTTAGCTGAAGCTATAATGAGAGCAGAAGTTGGCTCTAGAGTTAACGAGTTAAGTTCTAAGGAGCTTAAAAGAGATTTATTGCTATTTGCTCGTAAAAATCCTAGTTTGTTCTTAGATTTAGCTACTGACGAAAACGTTCAGCTTAGAAACTTTGGTATTAGAGCTGTAGAGCTTGGTATAGTAAAGCTTTCGCAAGATCAACGTACATTTAATTGGGGCTCTAACGATAGAAAGCTTATGACAGTTCCTTTCGACGAGCATCCTTATTCAGCTTTAGCTCAATGGTTTAAAACTGATGAAGGCATGGAGGTTTACTCCAACATAGAAAAGCGCTTAAACGCGTAATCATTTATAGAAGAGTAACCACTCTTCGGGGTGGTTACTTAACTATAAAAAATATAACATGCCGATAAATATTAACTCAGTATATCAGAAGGTATTAGATATTGCTAACAAAGAGCAAAGAGGATATATAACTCCTACAGAATTTAATAGTTTTGCTGATCAAGCTCAAATGGAAATATTTGACACCTACTTCTATTCTTCAGAAGCGTATGGTAGAGCAAGGCCTAACGATACTGAACATTCAGACAGGCACGATATTATCCAAGAGAAAATAGAGTATTTTGAAAAAGAAATATACGGTGCTGAAATAGCTTTTCAACCAGACGATTTCAGAAGGTATCAAATGTATACTCCTACTGATTTTTATAAAATGCAAACGGTTTTAGTTGCTGAGTCTGATACTAATGAGTTTTCGCCTGAACAATTTTTACAAGGTGAAGATACTGGTATTAACGGTGACTTAGCAAGTCAAGGTTTGCCTAACGAATATGAAACATCGGTACCAGGAATAGCAACAACAAGATTAAACTCTTCACAAGAACCTCAAGAAATACCAGGTGAAAATAATATTTTTGGACCTAAAGCTTTTGCGGTTAATGAAGCAGAGTATGTAAGTAAAAAAGAGCTCATAAATATAATGGGTAATAAACTTACAAGGCCAACAATGAGAAGACCTGTATATACGTTTGAAGGTAGAAAAAACGACTTTATTAGAGTATTTGGAAAAGACAACTATCCTAATAACTACAACACGCAGCAAAGATACTTTTTGGATCCAAGTGTTTTTACATCAGGTGATGGCAGTGAGTTTGACACTCCTCCAGGCCACGGTAGAAGCCCTAGATTTAGAGGCTTTGATCACAACGGCGTTTTAGATCACGCTAACGTTGCTCCAGAGCTTTTAATAATTTCATATATTAGAAAGCCAGCAACGCCAAGATGGGGTTATGTAGAGAATAATCTTGGTAATACAAGTTATCCTATTTATAACCAAGGTACTTCAATCAACTTTGAACTTCACCCTTCGGAAAGCTCTACTTTAGTAAATAAAATACTAGAACTTTCTGGTGTTAAGCTAAAACAAGCAGATATATCTCAAGTAGGTAGAACTAAAGCTCAAGAAAAAGAACAAATAAGAAATAGATAATATGGCGCAAGACTTTATATCAGATCAAGATTATTATGGTAATGCTTCATTAGACTCTGGAAACTCAGCTAATGTTTTAGCAACTAAGTATCAGCACACAGACTTTCACTCTTTTTTAAACGGCTTCATGGTCGCTTACGTAGGAGAAGATAAAATAATAAGAAAAGCAAACAGAACAGAAGTTTCTTTTTTCGCGCAAAGAGGTTTGCAAGAATTAAGTTATGATACTTTAAAATCTATAAAGGCTCAAGAATTTGAAGTGCCTAATGATTTGTCTTTTATATTACCTAAAGACTACGTTAACTATTCTAAAATATCAGTTGTAGACTCTAATGGTTTATATAGACCTTTATATCCAGAAAGAAAAACAGGTAACGCGTTTAGAATGGTTCAAGATTCAAACGGTCTACCAAGCTTTGACACCGGTGATGATGGCCTAGATGAAGGTGGTGGTGCTGATGGAGTTCAAGATCTAAGAAGAATGACACAGGTGTCGACTAATGTAGTTACTTGTAGAATTAGATCTACAGCTGCTACTACTAAAAGTAATCCAGTTTATCATTTAAGTGGGTTTACGCTAGGATCTATAACTGATGTTAGAAGAGGGTTAATGCTACAAGCTAATAGAGACATGTCTAACCCTATGTTTGATAGTCTAAGAGATTCCAACGCAGGTATAACAGCTGTAAATAAATCTTTACCTTTAATTCCTTTAGCAGGTGAGCCGCTTATAACATTAAACAAGTTTATTGGTAATCCTATTGATGAAACAGTAACTTTTGTAACTTTCACTTCCACCGCTTCGTCTAACTACAAGACTGGACAAAACGTTAATAGTGAAACGGTATCTTATGACCCAGAAGCAGATAATGATTTAATGGATGTTTATGGAAGAAGATATGGCTTAGAGTCTGAAAGAGCTCAAGCTAACGGATCATACTATATAGATCATAGAACTGGTAGAATAAAATTTGGTTCTAGCTTAGTTGGTCAAGTAGTTGTTTTAGAATATATTAGCGACTCGCTTGGAGACGAGCACGAAATGATTATACATAAGTTTGCAGAAGAGGCGTTGTATAAGTATGTGCAATATAATTTAGCTTCTGTTAGATCTGGCATTTCAGGTAATATATTAGCTATGTTAAAAAAAGAAGCTAGGGCAGCTAAAAGAAACGCTAAGCTAAGATTATCAAACTTTAAAATAGAAGAGTTTGCGCAAGTATTAAGAAATCAAAATAAGTTTATTAAGCACTAAATATGGCTGAGTTAAAAAGAACTTTTGTTAAAGGTGGAATGAATCTTGACCTTGATGAGAGGTTAGTAGGCCAAGGTTTATACCGTGAGGCTTTAAATATAAGAGTTAGTAGTTCTTCTGAAGGTAATCAAGGAGCGCTAGAAACTATTAGAGCTAACGTTGAAATCATAGCATTAGATCGTTGGGGACATCAAGGAGATCTTCCTAATAATACTTTTGGACCTAGACTAACAGGCTTTGCAAGTGCTAAAATAGTAGGCACCTCTGTAGACAAAGCTAACGACTTAGCTTATCATTTTGTACAAGACTCAGTACATGTTAACAATATTTTTCCAGAAGATGGAGAACCAGTAGTAGGCGGGCCAGATGTAGGTGGACCAGTAGTAGATGATCCTGTTGATCCTGTTGACCCTGTTGTAACTGTTGATCCTGTGTTTGTTCCTGGAACACCTAGAAGCTTCAGCTTCAGCTTTAACGACGGAAATTATGATACTAACTGCTTGACCGAAGATGGCATAGGCGATCTTGGTCAACCTGGAACTGGTAGACCTAATTGGTCATTTTTCAATAGTACTGAGCTGAGATTTAATGACGCTGTATTTCCAGCAACAAATGAAGGCGATAGTGTTAACGCACCAACTGGTTTAGTTAATAGTATTAAAATTTACTACGAGCTTGCTCCAGAAAATGATTTCTTCGGTGTAGCAAACCCTTTTACAAGCCACAATGGTGAAGATATTGTTCCCTACGTGCCTAACCCACAAAACGGTCAACTTCTAGTACCTGGAAATGCAAATATATTAGGTTTTGGTAGCGCAGGTACTTACTTTATGGCTCACGCTGAAAGTGCTGAGCAAAAAGCGCAAAACTTTAAAGAGCTTATTGAAGGCGCTAGCGGAGGATTAGTTCAAGTAGATGTAGAAGGTAGCAATGTAACAATTTATGACGTAATCCCTGACTTTAACGGAGACTATAGTATACCAAACACTCCAGGCGGAGCATTTACAGGTAATGATTTTATGTTCCGTGGGCCACTTGCACAATTAACAAGTTTTAATGAAGAAGAAGGACCTGTAGGTTATAACTACCCTGACAATGAGTTTGTATATTGTTGGAATTCATTTTATGATTCTTTTGAAGATGGCACGCCAGGGTACTATGTAAACGAAGACGGTGAAGTAGTAGAGCCTCCAGTAGAGCCTCCAGTTGTAGATCCTCCAGTTGTAGAGCCTCCAGTTGTAGATCCTCCAGTATTACCACCTGATGGAATAAGCGGAAGAAACGTTGTTATTAGATCTGACGCTATATATGAGTATGAGCCTACGCAAAGCATGACAAATAGCGGTGGCGTTACAGACATGGGTCTAATGGACTTGATATTTAACGACGTCTATGAAATAAGATCTGGCGTAAGCGAGTATGGCGTTGATAACGAGGGTAGATCATATATACAGCTTGATGTCGATGGCTTTAACATGCGTAACTTAGACGTTAGAGAAGATATGCGTGTTTATCAGTACGACAATATAATAGGTACTGAAGCTACTGTACAGCCTAACGCTGCTCCTATTAATGACGACATAGACGCTATCTACGTAGACTATGTTGATAGAGTTAATTATCGAATTTATTTAAAAGATAATCAAAACGTTTTTATTAACGCTATAATACCTCCTTTCAATAATGTTGTTTTCAAGTCTAAAAGAATATTAGACTTTGATTACGGTAATAGATACATAACTGGTATAAATGTTTTTGATGGGTTGATATTTTTTACAGACTCTAAAAACGAGCCTAAAAAAATAAATATATTAAGATCTAGAGTCGGAACACTATCTGACGCGCAATCAATATATCCTGACTGGATTACTGATAGAAGATTTTTCCATACTAGACTTCTAAAAGAAAACTCAGATGACAACATAGGTTTTCAAGGCGTGCCTGAGTGGGATTTTACAGGTCACCACCCTGTTGGCGCTATAGCAGCCGATGCTATTAACACTGGTTTAGGTGGCGTAATTGAATCACACTGTACAGTTTTAAGACCAAACCCTGAAGAGCATTTGAAAGTTTTAACAGATATTTCAGGCGGCGCTATAAGTAGTGAAAACAGCATAGTAGGTAAAACAAGAGGTGTTATGACACATCCTTTTCCTATACACCCTAACCACCCAGAAGGTAAAGTTTTACAATTTCCTATTGCGTTTTTAAATGAAGCAGGATTTATGGTTCCAGGAGGCGCTGGTGGCGCTTTGCAAAATACTGGTTATGTTGGTGGAGTGTACAATGTTGAAGTAGATACTTTTTACAACTTTGAATACATACTTGGTGGCGATTTTGCTGTGCTTACTGACGATATTATTGCTGACCAAAGAGCTAGTTTAACTCTTGACGTTCCTGATACTTTAGGTTGGAACGCTTGGGCTAGGGGTTTTGGTAGAGTATATAACGGCGGTTACAATAATTACATATTATCAGATGATCAAATAGGTGCTAGCGGTGGATTCTTAGGCATGTCTGATGACTCTACAAGGTATGGAGAATACGATAAGTTTGACATACAAACACTTATGTTTCCAGTGCATTCATCTCTTCCATTTAACACTGTAGGCGAAGACAACGCACTAGCCGTGCCATACCCTGTATTTAAAAAATACTTAAACTCAGGATTTCTTGATTTAATAGAGCTCTATCCTTTTGGTGAAATTGATGATCCAACCGGAGGACACATACTTACAACTGGAGGTCCAATAGCTCAAGTAGGTGGGTACGCCTGGGATGGCGCGCAGTATAATACCGGTGTAGTTCAAGGAGATTTAGATTTGTTTAGCGAGTACAAAGGAACAGGTGGTATTAGAGGTGCTAACATAGCAGCTGACAACACTGAAGTACTTCAATACTTTAGTCCTGGCGGAAGTTATTCAGGTGACGCGAGTTCTGAAGGCGATATTTTATATCAATTCGGCACAATGTCAGGTCCATTAACACCTAACAGTCACCCTATAGATAAAGCTTACCATTTAGGTGGATTATTTTCTCAAATTAACTTATCCGGGCCTTTAGATAATATTGCTGCTATTAACGAGTATTGGGGTATTGGAAATCCCGCTGGTATGGAAAACTACCTTCATAATGGCAGAATAGAACAAAATGAAAATGGAGCTTTTAGACCTACTGGTCCAGGTAGATTTGTAGTGCAGCCACACGGTTTTCAAGTAGGAGATATAATTGTATTAGAAGGGCAAGGTAACGTTAGAAACAGTAAAGCTGTTGGTAAATATACTGACGTTGATTATTCTCAAGGAGGGCCAAACGCTTATAGTACTCCTCACCAAATACTTGAAAGCGGTAATTTTTTAGGCGGTGGAAATGACGGTCAAGATCTTAACATAATGAATGATGATGGCTCATCTTGGGTAAGATACGCTACTAGAAGGCACGATGGCTTTGCAGATAGAGTTAGAGCAAGAATAGAAAAGATTGAGCATATAAATATGCGACCTGACGGTAGCGCTGTAGTAAACGGTGTGCTTGATGAAAACGGTTGGAAAGATAACCTAGGTAACTACTACAACGACTTAACTGAAAAGTTTATATTTTTAAACAACGAACTAGTTAACGGAACTTTTATAGATGGAACTAATCCTGCAGGTGATGTTGTAGTAGATATTAACGGTAATAATATAAACTTGCCGCCAAGCTTTTTCTCGACAGAGCATCACTTTAGTCAATATGTTGTCACTATTAGAATAATAGAAAACAACGCTAAAAAACCATTAGATCCAACGCTTAGATGTGATTTGAGTAGGAATTTTTTGAAAAAGACTGGAGCTGGAACTTTACAAGCTATAGGTCAAGGTGATCACACTAAAAACGCAGCTTTACTTCCTTATGATGCTCAAGGCAGAAAGTCACCGTACTTCACGACTAATGAAGGTTGGGGTTATGAAAGCTCAACGCCAGACGAAAACGGAGACTATAAGTATTATGGTCCACCACTTCCTCAAGTTTGGTCTGTAGGCTTAGAGTCTGAAGTAGATAATAGCGATAGGCTTAGTGATGAAAGAGCTTTAAGAGAAGCTATGTTAAGATTTTCTTATAGATACCAGTATGAAGATAATGAGTATTCTGGTTTAGCGCCTTTT
>Ga0187219_1000288_pt1 | contig 23614 bp, 10 predicted proteins | sample 13SPOviralmetaG_FD_130162 | JGI IMG/M metagenome (GOLD analysis project Ga0187219, IMG submission 130162) | Marine viral communities from the oligotrophic San Pedro Time Series (SPOT) site, San Pedro Channel, CA, USA - 13 SPOT_SRF_2010-07-21... | ecosystem: Environmental > Aquatic > Marine >... | reverse complement strand
GAAACAGATGATGCAGCATCAGTAACTGATGACGACTTCGCAGAAGACGCATAAGGACTAACTTAATGGGACGACCGATAAATGTTTTTTGGGATTTATTAGAAAATCTAAAAAACTTAGTAGTTTCAGTAAAGATCGGAAGTGCTAAGGCAACACCTCACGGTGCAGTCTTAGCACAACTTTCTGAAAATACATTTGAGGTCGCAGACGATAATGGAAACATTGGTATATGTATGTTAGTTGAAAAAACAACTGATGATTTAAACGAAAATGAAATGTCGATAAAAGCGTTTTGTTTGAGAATATGTAGTTTTGTTTTTATAAAAAAAATTATAAATGATATAATGATTGATTTTAAAAATATCGATTATAAGTGGAGTCTAGAGCATGATTCTACTGAAAACATTATTTTACTTAGGACAACATAATGTCAAAATATTTAAGAATTCCATACGGTGATTATAAACTTGAAGTTCAAGACGGCGGCAGAATAACTTTAGACACTGGTACCGAAACTGGCGAAGTAGTAATTACAGGGGATCTAACAGTTAATGGTACAACTACCACTGTTAATTCAACCGAACTAACAGTTGATGACAATATTATCCTATTAAACGAAGGCGAAACTGGTACAGGAATTACTCTTAATACTGCTGGTATTGAGATAGATAGAGGTGTGTTTAGTAACGCACAAATTCTTTTTAATGAAAATTTAGATGATAGATTAACTCCAGGTGCAGTTGATGGATTATTTCAACTAACTGAAAGCGGCGGAAGATTTAGTGTAGGTTTAGTTACAAATTATATTGACACAAAAGGCCAAGCTTTAAATTTATTTACAAGTGGAGCATATACTGTAAAAGTTGATCCTGCATATAATTATGAAGAGCAAGTATTTCATTATGATGATCCTGTTGCAAATAGTATTGATGTTACATTGGGAGCTAGAGATGACGATAGTGTTCCAAATTCTAAATCAATTATCGATTATGTTGATAGTTATTTTGCAGGAGTTTTCCAAGACAGAATTGAAGAAGGTGTATTAACAAAAACATTTGTTGAAACACAAGACAGAGAATTAACAGGTACTCCGAGTATTGTAAGAATTGGAGTAGATGATAAAGTTGTTGCTGAGTTTTACAATGATAGAATAGAACTTAATAATTTACGTTTATTTGATACAAGGATTGAAACTACATCAAGTAATGAAGATCTTATTTTAAGTGCGCCCGGCACAGGCACTGTTAGTGTAAGAGATGTTTTAGAAATTAGCAAACAATCTACACTAGATGATCCAAGTTTGCAACCTATTATTCCAACTAATGGATCAAGACTTTATGTAAGTGATAGAGGCTTGGGAGGTACAGGACTTTATTTCGTTCATGAAGATACAGTGAGAGATGAAATTATAAGTAATAACAGAACACTTGTTTATAGTATGATTTTTTAAGGATTAAGAATGGCAATCGAGAGCAGCTTTATTGAAACAACAGGAACAGATTTAGTTACTGTACCTTCTAGTGAAAATTGGGCTATAACAACAATTATAATTTGTAATACATTTGCCGTTGATCCAACTAATGATCAGATTGGTAAAACTTCTTTTGATTTACATTTATTACAAGATGGTGCAGTAGCAAGCGATGCAAATAGAGTAATTAATGGTTTAGAATTACAAGCAGGCGAGACTTTTACATTTGATAGTGAAAAGATTATTTTATCTGAAGGTGAAAAAATCTATGCAATTGGCACACCTCAAGATACATCGCCGGGTGCATTGCTAGGCAATACATCAATGTCGGCCTTAGTAAGCTACTTGGAGATAACATAATGGCATTAGCAAGTAAAGCAGTAGATATTTTAGGTTCAACACCGTTAGTAGAAGTTCCGGACCCAATAGTTGGTTGGGATCCTACAAGTGATGTACCGCCTATAAGATATGCTATTACATCTATATTAGTTTGTAATAACGCAACTCCTAACTTTGGACACGAAGAAGACGGTATTACAGGATTTAATTTGCATATTATAAAAAGAGGCGAAGCTAGAGGAACTAAAAATCAAATAATAAACTTTTTACAATTACCTGCAGGTGAAACATTTACACTTGATAGCGAAAAAATTGTTTTAGAGTCAGGTGATAAAATTGATATATTAGGCGAGTCGCCTACTGTTTTAAGTGCCACAGTAAGTTGGATGACAGTGTAATGAGATTAATAAAAAGACAAACAACAAATTCAAGAAGCATAGTAGGGCGTGGTGTTTCGTATGATGTAAATGATCAAATTATAATGTACTCAAATACAGGCGTACAAATGCCTAGAGGCACAGAAGCGGAACGTCCTTTTTATCCTATAAATGGATATGTAAGATATAATACTGACGACGAACAGTTAGAAGCATACCAAAACGGTTCTTGGAGAGAAATACGTTTTAAAGAACCGAATCAAGATCCAGGAATTACTATTCAAACATTTGGCCCTGGCGATGCAGTAGAAACTGATTTTGGAATATTAAACAGCGGAGATACAGATTTTCCGATTCCGGCTGAAGCACAAAACGTATTAGTATTTGTTGAAAACGTTTTTCAGCTTCCTAATACAAACTATACATTAGTTCAAAATCCAACTGGCAAACCGATAGGATGGTATATTAGATTCGGTACAGCAGTTCCTTTTGGAAAATTTGTTACAGTCATACATAATTTCGACAAGTAAGCAATAAATACTATACTAGGAGTATAGTACATGGCACAATTGGGCAGAATCAGTGGTGGAGTTTTACAAGATAACCTAAAACTTCTTCAAGATAATTCAGGTAAAGAATTTCTTTCAATAAGAAGTGAATCAGGAGATACTTCGTTATTGTATTTTGATGCTGTTAATAAACGCATCGGTGTTGATTTAGAAAACCCCAGCAGAGATCTTACAGTTAAAACAAAAATGCAATCTGTAAATAGTTCTAGTGACATTTGGGAATTGCCTGTCTATACTATACAAAATAACGAATTAGAAGTTAATAGCGGCGAGATTTATTTAACTGCTACACCTATCAACGGTGCAGACGCAAGTGTTGTTTTAAGTGGCCTTACAACTGACGATATAAAAATAGATAATGAAAGAATTAGTACTTATAATAGCGATGCAGACTTAGATCTTATCCCTAACGGAACTGGTACTGTTGAATTTCTAAAAAGTATAGACATTTATGGTAACCTAAGCAATACTGGTAATATTGCAATGGGCGGAAATTTAATCTTTGGTGAAGGACCTGAATCGCCTGATAAGATTGCTTTTAATGCTCCGATACACAGCAGTATTATTCCTGATGTAAATGACACCTTTGACATAGGTACTGATCAAAAAAGAATGGGCGAAATACACACCTATTTGTTAAACGGCGAGTTAGTAAATGCTAATACTGCTGCAATTGATAATGTACAATTAGAACATAGAGCAGGTAATAGTATATATGTAGCTATTAACGGAGATGATACAAATAGAGGCGATCACCCTCAAGGACCTTTTAGAACAATTAAACGAGCCTTAGATTTTGCTGATGGAAGTACTGAGGGACCTGTAATGATACATGTGTATCCTGGAACTTATCAAGAAGAATTTCCGTTAGAAGTTCCGTCACAAGTAACTTTAATAGGCCAAGATATTAGAAACGTTGTAATTACTCCTACAGTTGCAACTCAAGATAAAGATTGTTTTTTGTTAAACGGTGAATCAACTTTAGAAAATTTAACAATAAAAGATTTTTATTATAATAGCATTAACGATACAGGGTATGCATTAAAGTTTGCACCTGACACAGTAATTACAACAAGGTCTCCGTATATCCAAAATGTTACAGTAATTACAAAAGGTAGTGTTACAAGCATAGACGACCCTAGAGGATTTGCTTCAGGAGATGCAGGTAAAGGCGCATTAATTGATGGTGCAAGTGTTGCAGAAGAGAGTCGAAATGCTAGTATGTTATTTCATGCTGCTACATTTATTACACCTGGTGTTGATGCTATAACTTTAACTAACGGTGTTAGAATTGAATGGCTTAACAGTTTTACATACTTTGCTAACAGAGGATTATATACTAAAAGAGGAACAACAGGTCATCTAAGTACAGACGGCTCGACATTAGAATATGGAGCAGAAATTCGATCAATCGGTTCTGCAAGTGTATATGGTAATATAGGCGCAGAAGCAGACGGAGACGGCTGTATAATGTATCTAATAAATCATAACTTTGCTTATATTGGTGTTGGTAAAGATGTTACTAACGATAATACTTTAGTAATTGAAGACAATCAATGGATAGAATATAATAACGGTAAAGTGTATGTTCAAAATACTGACCAATTAGGTAAATTTAAAGTTGGAGATGATTTCTTTGTTAATCTCGAAACAGGAGAAACAAGCATTGCAACCGACGGAGTTGCATTAGATGGATTATCTCAAATTGTTATTGGCACAGGTGAAGATCAGTCTATTTTAAATGATAGCTTTGTACAAACAGGAAATATTAGATTTGCAGGAAATACTGCTTTTAGTCTTGTAAATGAATTTAATATTAATAGTATATCAACAGATACTAATTTTAATAGTAATGTATTAATGGATAAAGATGTTGATATTACAGGTAATATTACAATAGATGGTACGTTAAATACATTTGGTAATAACCCAAATGACATAGTTAATTTAAATGTTGAAATAGATCAAGATTTTTATCCTGAAGTAGATAGAGTACATAGTTTAGGTAATGGTTCTAAACTATGGGATAATGTTTATACAGACGAATTTAATATTGACGATATAAAAATATTTGATAATGTAATTACAACTACAATTTCAAATGCAAATCTAAATCTTAGAAGTAATCAAACAGGCTATGTACAAACAGAAGATTTAATTTGGCAAAATAATACTATCGGATCTTATGAATCAGATATTGTATTTTCTACTACAGGAAATTTAATTATCGATAGTGGAACTGTTCAAGGCTTAATTGTTCCAAGAGGAACTAATATTGAAAAAGTCGAAACAACCGGTTCTTTTAGATTCTCAAATGAAGATAATGTATTTGAAGGTTGGGGCAATGATAGAATATCATTCGGCGGCGTTTATAGTACTGATCGACTAACTAGCATTTATTCAAATCCCGGTGATAGTATTGATATTAATGTAGCTGGACTAAAAGTTGGCGAAATTAATAATGAAGGTTTTACACTAAACGGATTACAAAGTGATAGTGTTTTAATTAATAATAATTTAATTACTAGTTCGGAATCAAATGCAGATTTAGAAGTACGCAGAAAAGGCGATCAAAAAGTTACGCTTAATGGACAGGAATATTTTAGAGATAATATTTGGACCAATCCTGCCGACGAAGGAATTCTTTCAATTGTTTCAACTGATAGAGGATATGTAAAGATTGATGGTACTTACGGCGTAATAGTAGGTACTACTGGGGGTGTTGTTACTGATAATGTAAATAATCTTAGTATTGGCTCAGATACATCTGCTTCGGTATTATTTGAAACAGACAATGCAGGCAGAATAGATCAAGCATCAAATTCTCCAAGCGGTGATGGCGAATTTACAACTACTAGTACTAAAACTTTTGCATCCACTACAAGCGGAGTACAAAACTTTTTCTTAGATTTCGATATATTAGATCTTACAAATATATATGAAATTGAAATTACCGGTATTAGATTTAGAGGTAACTTTGACAAAGATAGTCAGTTTGTTGATGTAACATTCCCTCAGCCAGGCAGCACAACTTATGTAACTAGAGTAGGTGAATTTGAAGATGCAGGCGATACTAGTACATTCACTCAGTCATTAGTTTTTAACGCAGTACCTCAAGGTAATAAATTATATTTACATACAGGATCAACTAAAACAAGTTTTGAATCTCAAGTTGTTTTAGATAGTGGTAGTTATGGAATGAATATTAGTATAGATGTACCTGCAAGTATTTCAACACCTCCTGCAGGAATGACAAATAATTGGGAATTAGAAATTAGTTATAGGTATATTACAATTAATAATAAATTTGACGAATATGATGCTGCAACTAATAACTATTATTATATATTTGATCAAGACTCTTCTAATTTGTCAGACAACGATCGATATATTGTTACAGAACAATTTATTGAACCGAGCTTTAGACGTGCTAGATTTAGAGGAAAGGTTATTGTAGGAAGTGATTCAAATGGTTCTGGACTATATAGTGGCCAAGATATATTAATACAATATTCCGATGATGGTACAAATGACACTGGCATGATAACACTAGGAAGAATAGTTGATGCTAATGAATTTGCTTCTTTTGGTACTTGGAAAGAATTTGAATTTAGTTTTGAATTTTTAGATAGTACATTAATTGATTTTAATAATCTTAGATTTAGAATTGTTCAACCTAACGGCGGAAGATTAGGAGAAAATCCTTGGGCAATTACTGACTTGCAACTTAGTATTACTCGACGTGCAGACGAGCCTGCGCCGATAGGAGGATTCAGATATGATCCTATTCAAGGACTTTGCGAAGTATGGACAGGCACAGAATGGGCGCCTGCTACCGGTGTCGAAGAAGATCCGGTGACTGAAGAGTTTATGCAAGAACTGGTCGGTTTGTATAGTGTTGTACTAGGATAATAACAAAAAACGATAAATAATATTAATGCGCAATTTGAAGGCCAATTCAGGTGCAGGACAAACTGTGGTCAGCCCGCAATGTAAAGTGGCTGGAGGGACGGGATCCCCGTATTGAGGAGAAGAGATGGCTGTTGGTCGCATATCCGGTCCGCTCTTAAAGCAAAACTTACTTCGTGAGGGAGTAGATCTAGCTTTTGAGACGGATCTTTTATACTTGGATGTTAATAACCAGCGTATTGGTATTAACAAAACAAATCCTCAGTACGACTTAGATGTTAATGGAACAACACGAGTACCCAATTTAGAAATTACTAATATTGCACAAATAGGCGATGTTGTAATTAGTGGAAATACTATTCGTAGTGAATCTAGTGTATTAGCACTAGGAACATTAGATAATGTTGTTTATCAACAAAGATTAACAATCGACAGTATTGATATTGAAGGCAATAGAATAAGTTCAAACGATTCTAATGCTAATATCGAACTTGCTCCTAACGGCGCAGGCCGTGTAGAGATACATTCTGATATGAATGTTACAGGCGATATTTACGTAACAGGTAATATTACAGCAGATGGTACTATTACTATCGGTGACGAAGATACAGATTATATTGAATTTCAGTCTGAACTAGCAAGTAATATTATTCCCGACACAAATAATTTATACACATTAGGTAGCGATCCTGATACAGGCGGCAAAGCATTTGCTGATATCTATACAGGACAACTTTTTGCAAATGCTGTAGATACAAATGCATTGATTGTAGATCAAATAGATATGAATCTACGCCAAGGAAATATTTTTTATGTTGCCGAAAACGGCGATGATGCTCATTCAGGAACACATCCGCAAGATCCGTATGCAAGTCTTGCGTATGCAATATCTCAATCAAGTGACGGAGATACCATACATATTTTTCCTGGGGTCTATACAGAAACTTTTCCGATAGAAGTACCTGAAGGTGTTACCGTTAAAGGACATTCTATAAGAAGTGTTACAATACAACCTTCAGTTGCAACTCAAGATAAAGATTGTTTTTTACTGAACGGTCAAACTACTGTTGAAGAACTAACTATATCAAATTTTTATTATAATGCAGATAATAATACAGGACACGCATTTAGATTTGCTGACGGAATGAATGTTACATCTAGATCACCGTATATAAGAAACGTTACTGTTCTTACATTTGGTAGCACTAGGACAACTGAAGACCCGAGAGGTTTTAATTCAGGAGATGCAGGTAAAGGCGCATTACTAGACGGCAGTGTAGCTGCTACGACTACAAGAGAAGCAGCAGGATTATTTCATGCTGTTACATTTATTACTCCTGGTGTCGATGCAGTAACATTTACAAATGGCGTTAGAGTTGAATGGTTAAATTCATTTACATATTTTGCAAATAGAAGTGTTTTCTGCCTAGACGGTACTACAGGAATTAGCGGACAAGGTAAAACTGCACTTAGAGTAAGCGATGTAACCGGAGTGTATGTTGCTGGCGAAACAATTGAATATTATGATACTGACGGTGTTACTGTATTAGCAAGCGGAACTATTGATAGTGTTGATGCATCGGGTAAAATTTATGTCGATGGTAAGCAAGTCGGATTTACAACTGCTGAATCTAGAGCAGGCAAAGCTGTAACTGCATTTGGTAATGCTAGTTTAGATAATGGAAATAAACAATTTGGCGTAAGTAGTTTAGCATTTTATGCTACAGGAGATTATGCAAAAGTTACAGTTCAAAACGACTTTGGCTTTAGTACAGATGACTTTACAACAGAAGCATGGGTATATATTGGACCTGATTCAACAGGTACAGGTACTATATTTGATTTTAGAGCAGAAACAGATCCTGACACAGCAATACTATTACAAATTAATTCAAGTAATCAAGTAGAATTGTATGTAAATGGATCAACAGTTATTACAAGCGGCACTGCAATTACAGCTGAAACTTGGGCACACGTTGCTCTAGCAAGATCGGGCGCAACTACAACATTGTATCTAAATGGTACTAGTGTTGGCACTTGGGCTGATAGTACAAATTACGGACTTGCAAAACCTCTTACAATCGGCGGCGATTATGCAGGAAACAACGTATTAGAAGGTAACATCGACGATGTAAGAATTATTAAAGGTGTTGCACAATATACAACAAACTTTAGTGTTCCTATTACACAACTTTATGCTACGCCTGAAACTGTACTACTACTTAGAATGAACGGCGATGATAGTTCAAATGTAATTGAAGATGAAGTAATTTACGAACAAGATATTAGATTCAGCGGCGGTGCAACTGCTACAAAAATTGATCTAGCAGACTACACAGACTTTGGTGCTGAAGTTAGAATGATCGGTAGTGCAGCAGTTTATGGTAACTACGGTATTTGGGGCAACGGTCCAGGAGTTGTTGTTTATGCAATCGGACAAAATTTAGCATACATCGGTAATGGAAAAGAAGTTACCAATGATGCAACAACAGTTATACAAGAAAATGAAGTTGTTGAATTAAACAATGCAAGAGTTAGATATAACTCAGTTGATCACAGAGGTGATTTTAGAGTTGGTGATTTATTTTATGTAAATCAAGAAACAGGTCAAGTTACTTTTACAGCAGCTAATTTTAATGTTGATACTGATACAGGTTTAACATTTACTGACGGTGTTAATACAACAGTAATTGAATCGGATAAAATCGATACTGGAAATTTAAGAATAAGTGGAAACACTATTGAAAGTTTGGCAGGAGATGTTAATCTTACATCAGCAAACGATCAAATCAATCTTAATAATAATGTTAATATTGACGGTAATTTAGATGTAACAGGTAATGTTACAATCGGCGGCAACATTACAATCGGTGACGAAATTACTGATAGTATTGAGTTTGTTGCAGGCATTGCTAGTGATATTGTTCCTTCACAAAGTACAACATATAATTTAGGAAGACCTGATAGATTATGGAATAGTTTATGGGTCGAAAGTGCATATGTTGATGATGTATTAATTTCAGATAACTATATTACTACTACAACATCTAATGCAAATATAGAATTAAGAGCAAACGGTGCCGGCTTTATTGTAATTGATGATATTAATATCGATAGTTATACATTATCATCTACATCTACAGATATTATAGTTGCACCAGGTAGCGAATTCTTTAATATTGATAGTACAGGTGCTATTAAATTACCTGTAGGTACAACACTAGAACGTCCAACTGAAGAACCTGGAATTGTAAGATATAATTCAACACTGACACGTTTTGAAGGTTATGATGGAAGTGATTGGATACAACTTAATGGCGTACAAGACTTAGACGGCGACACTAAAATTACTGCGGAATTAACCCAAGGTGCTAATGATGATATTATTAGATTTGATGTTGCCGGAACAACTGTTGCTACATTAGATGATACAAAGCTTGACGTTATACGTGTTACAGTTGATGACATTGAAATTGATACAAATGTAATACAAACTATAAACACAGATGTAGATTTAGTATTTCAAGCACAAGGCACAGGCAGTGTATTACTAGAAAATTTCGGCTTTACAGAAAATACGATAACTAATACTGTAGCTGATAGTGTTACAACTTTTGTAAATACTAATAACGGTTATGTAAAAATAGCAGGGTCAAATGGATTTGTTCTTCCAATCGGAACAAGTTTAAATAGACCTGATCCAGCTTTTACAGAAGTTGGCATGATAAGATTTAATACGGCAGACGGTCGTGTAGAAGCATTTGACGGAGCAACATGGGGCTCAGTTGCAGGTGCAACGGGTAGTATTACAAGAGTTGATGCAGAAGATATCGCAATTGTTAATGCGATAATATTTGGTTAAGGAAGAATAAATGGCAACGTTTTTTAGAAACAAAGTTATTAAAAATGTAGGAACAAAACCAGTAGAAATAGTCGCTACTGATACTACAAATAGATTTACAGTAATCGGGCTTAGCCTTACTAATCTAACTACGGACTTTGTTTATGTAAATATATTTTTAGAAGATAATACAAGTGTTACAGGATTTTATATTAAAGATACATTACTTCCTGCAAATACAAGTATGCGAGCAGTTCAGCAAGGTGAAAAATTAATTATTGCACCTGAAAACAAATTGCTTGTTAGTTCTAATTTAACAGATTCAGTAGATGTAATTATAAGTTACGTTGAGATAACATAAGGAATAAGCAATGACACATTATGTAGGTAATACGCCGCAAGACGTTTTAGCAGGTATAATCAAAAGATACTTTTACGGAATACGTAGAAATATTGACGGCGAATTATTCCTTATCAGATCAGATCAACTTGCAGCAGGACAAGATAATCCTGTTGTAATTAACGACATCGGCGAAGCAGAAGATAACTTTCCAGACTTTGAAGAAGGTATTGATTTCTTAGATGGTATTGACGAAGATCATAAAATTGTTTATGATAATTTGAGATATCCTCAAATCAAATGGGAAGGTAGAAGTATTACATACTTTATCGACGAAGCTAGTGGTGAATTTACACTAAGAGTGTCAGAGGGTTATGATTTCCCTACAAATATTAGTTCTCCAGGATACGGAGAAGCAGCAGATAATCAAGTAATTAAGCAAAATACAGGTGGAAATGACTATTAATAGTCTAGGAGCAAATAATGGCAGAGTTTAAGTTAGATCGTTTTAAATATAACTGGAAAGGCGAATGGGCCACTGCAACAGTTTATAATAGAGACGATGTAGTACGAGTTAAAGGTAAAACTTATGTATGTTTAGAAGGACATACAGCAGCAACAGAATTTAGAACAGATCTAAATGCTATACTTCCAGGATCGGTTCCACCGCAACCGCAACCTAGATGGAGAGTTATGACAAGTTCTCGTTCATTTAGAGGAACGTGGGAAGTTGATGTAGTTTATGATCTAGGCGACATTATTTTTTATGATGGTAGTTTATATACATGTGCAGTTGATCATACAGCAGTAACTTTTGGCGACGATGTTGCTAACTGGACAAGTTTTGGACCCGGAGTTGAATTTAAAACTGCATGGGCCGCTGATACTGGATACGGCGCAGGCGCACTAGTAAAATATAACGGTATTGTTTATAGATGTATTGTTCCACACACATCCAGCGGTCAGTTAGAAGATAATATCGACGATTGGGCAATATTCCATGACGGATACGAACATAGAGGAGCATGGTTACCTCTAACATTATATAGAAAAAATGATTTAGTTAAGTATGGCGGATCTATATTTAAAGTAACTGAAACACATACAACAGGTACAGAGCCTAATCCTACTGATGAAGAAAATCTTGAAATATTTCTTCCTGGCTTCCAATTTGAAGGAGAATGGAGTTCAACAACTTATTATAATATAGGCGATGTTGCTAAATTTAGAGGTTACTCTTGGTATGCTGTAGGTAGTAGTGTTGATAAAGAGCCTGATGATAATCCTGACGAATGGAAATTATTTCAATATGGTTATAATTATCTCGGCCAGTATAGTTTAACACAAAATTATCGTCAAGGTGATATTGTTCAACGCGGCGGCGATTTATACATATCAGTAGGCGAAGTTGATCAAGGCGATGGAAGTACTAGAGACTTTTTAGACCTTACTAAATGGGAAAAAATTAAACCGGGTGTTAAATGGAATAACACATGGAGAGTAGAAGTAGGATATTATCCTAACGATATTGTTTATCATGCAGGTACTGCATGGAAATGCGTAGAAGAGCATACAAGTTCAACAAACAACTTTCCAGGAGATAACGGTAGCGGATTTGAATATTGGGAAGTATTCATCCAAGCAGGCATACCTGCTGGTATGGAAACATCGGGAGACTTATTAACATTTGGTCTAAATAGAACTGAAGTTGGTGACGGATCAACTTCAGGATTAACAAATATTCCTATGGGCGACCAAGGACAACTGCTATCTATTAATTCTGAATATGATTTATTTTATAGAGACTTTGTACAAGACAGCGATGTAATATATGTTTCGCCCGCAGGGCAAGATGAAGATGGTTATGGTCTAGATCCAGAAAAGCCTTTTAAAACAATTGAAATGGCAAGTGACTATGCATTTTATAATTATACTCCATTAACACCGTTAAAAATTAAAATTAACACAGGTAGATATAATGAAAACTTACCTATTCCTGTACCGGCTGGGTGTGTTGTTATGGGAGACGAACTTAGAAGTACAACAGTTGTAGCAGCAGACGCAGATCCGTATTATGCAACTGACTGGGCATATACAACAGAATGTTTAAGTAGATTACGTCTTATACTTCCTCAACTTGTAACAAATACACCTATTTCAACTTCGGAGTTTAATTTAATAGAGCAAGACACTTCACTAGAAGAGTCAGATAGTACAACTACCACAGTAATTGCAAAACCGATCGATGATGCAAAGGTTTATATAAATTTTAGATTAGATGAAGCAGACGACGATGTACTTAAGGCAGGTAGTAACGATACTACACTAGATGCTGCTTTATTAAAAGCATATGCAATTGTTCAAGCAAACATTAATTTTCTTGCAGAGGACTTTGTATATTACTATGCTACATTAAATGTAAATGTTGATATTGCAGAAACAAGACGCCAAGCAAAAAAATGGATAAGAGCAATTGCTTATGATATGCTTTATCCAGGAAACTTTAGAACATTAAGAATTGCAGAAATTTATTTCAGTAAAGTACAAGGTAGTAAGATTGATAGAGATATGTTCTTACTCCATGATACAACTGGAGTAAGACAAATGACAGTTGATGGAATGGAAGGTAGATTAAATCCTCCAGGTGTGTTTAGTCTTTACCAAAGACCAACAGGCGGCTCGTATTGTGCTTTAGATCCAGGTTGGGGACCGGCAGATGAAAGAGTTTGGATTAATAATAGATCGCCATACATTCAAGGTGTAACAACATTAGGTGAAAGAGCTACAGGTCAAAAAATTGACGGTTCTCTACACAACGGCGGAAATAAATCCTTTGTTTCAAATGACTTTACACAAGTCATCAGTGATGGCATTGGTGCATGGGTATTAAATGGAGCAAGAGCAGAACTTGTTTCGGTCTTTACATACTATTCAGCTATTGGATATCTAGCAGAAAACGGCGGCATAATACGTGCAACCAACGGTAACTGCTCGTACGGTAAGTTTGGCGCAATTTCATCAGGTATTGATCCTGACGAAGTAGCAAAAACAGTATTTGTTGATAATACAAATAACCAAGCACTTGTAAGTTCGGCATTTGCAGGAGAGTTCCAAGATGAAATCTTCCTTTTTGAATATGTACATTGCGGAGAAGAATACACACAAGCAAGCGGAAGTGTTAGAGGGTCTGGTGCCAATGCTAATATTAGATACGAAGAATTTACTGACGGGGCAATAAACCAAGTGCGACTTTTGAACGAAGGTTCGGGTGCAGCAGGCGGTAGTGGATATGCACAGTCAGGAAACAACGCCCAAAACGGCAACACAACACAAATTACACTTGCACAGAGTGATACTGCAAATGTTTCATCAGTATATGAAGAAATGAGAATTATTATTACTTCAGGTGACGGAACAGGACAATATGCTATCATCGACACATTCAATCCAATAACTAAATTAGTTACTGTAAAAAAAGAAAGTGACGGAACACCGGGATGGGATCATATTGTAGCAGGAACAGCTATTTTGCCTGCATTAAGTACAAACACTGTTTATAGAATTGAACCTAGAGTTGTAGTAAGCGATCCTGGATTTAATGACGCAGTAGCTGATTTACCAAATGCAAGAGAATGGAAAGATCTAGAACACGGTGATACTAGTCAAACATTTGCTGGGGTTGAAGGATCTTTAGGAACTGGTGATACTGACGAGTCTGTGACAGCAGCAGAAGCAACATTTAATGTTGATAGAGTTGGCTCAGCGTATGAAGTAACTATAGCAACAGGCGGCGCAGGATATGCAGTAGGCGATAAAATTACTGTTCTAGGCACAGTATTAGGCGGCACAGCACCTGCAAACAACTTAATAATTACTGTAACTGCTACTACAGAAGATTCGACAAATGCAATTAGCGGATTTATTGCAAATGGTACTGGTCTATCAGGTAAGTTTGTCGGACTAGCAGTTCCAAACTTTGTTGGTTATAGTACCGATGGCGAAAACTGGAGTGAAACATTCTTATCAGAAGTAGAAGATTGGTTTAAAGTTAAAAACGGCAACGGCGTATTTGTAATTGCAGCACGAGATAGCAATAAAATCGCAGTATCGTCAGACGGTGAAGCATGGACAATTGCAACATTACCTGTTACAGCTGATTGGAGCGATATTGCATTTGGCAATGGAAGATTTGTTTTAATTGCAAATGCAAATAATATTGTACTTGTAAGTGTAGATGGACTTAACTGGACAGAGAGAACTATCGATGTAGGAAATAACGACTGGATGTCTTTACAATACGGTGGCGGAAAATTTGTTGCTATTGCACAAGATAGAGCTGTAGCAGTATCAAATTCAAATGCTACAAGTTGGACAGTTAGTGCAAATGCATTACCGGCATCAGGAGGTGATCCTTATGAGTTTATAAGTTTAACTTACGGTAAAAATAGATGGTTAGGAATCGATCAAAGAGGTGTTACTGTACAGAGTGTAGATAACGGCACAACTTGGGGATTTGGCGCACCGTTACCAAGTCAAGACGGTTCAACAGCTATGTTCTGGAATAGCGTAAAATTTGAAAATGGATTATGGATGGGTGTTTGTAACACTGGCGGCTTGATCATGGGCGACGATGATACCGAAGGTCCAACTACATTTTGTATTACTTCGTGCGATGGATATTATTGGGACGAACGCGAATGGACTTACGAGAAAAACTATCAAGTTATCACACATGCAAATGTTAATAACAACCCGAGATGGTGGAGCTTTGCAGAGCTTACACAAGCTGAAGGTGTAGCAATAGTTAATACTGGATGTAGAGCAAAAATGAGAGCTGTTGTTACAGGATCACAAATTAGTGAATTTAAAATATGGGATCCGGGCAGTGGATATGTTACTGACATAAATGATCCTGTTTTAACAATTATCGACAACACTTTCACAAGTGCAGTTTTATATAATCTTAGAAGAGGTAACGGTGTAATAGGACAACCTACTTTCCTTAACAGAGGTATTGGTTATAGAACGTCTAGTACTACTGTTGATATTAACGGTGACGGTTTTGCTGATATTATTCCAGAAAGTAACTTTGTCGAAGTTAGAGGTGTAAGCGTTATACCAGGTCCTGGAACACAGCTTAGATTTGCAACAATTGGAATTCCTGAAACAGAAGATCCAAATGATTTAAAAATCTTTACAATTAGTGTTGCAACAGATTTAGGCGACGATGGCACTAATGCTGGAACTAAGAGAGTTAAATTTAGAATTACACCTAGTTTAGAAATTGAAGATGCACTAGCAACTGGTACAACTGTTGAGATTAGAGAAAACTATTCACAATGTAGAATTAGTGGTCATGATTTCCTTGATGTTGGAACAGGCGGCTTTTTAGAAACAAACTATCCTGACATTTATGCAGGCGGCAACTTCTTTACAGCATCACCTGAAAACGAAGTTTTTGAAGAACTTGGTGGAAGAGTGTTTTACGTAAGTACAGACCAAGATGGTAACTTTAGAGCAGGTGAATTATATAGTGTTGAACAGGCTACTGGTATTGTTACTATTAGTGCTGAATTCTTTGAATTAGACGGTCTGTCAGAACTTGCACTAGGTGGTGTTAGACTTGGCGGATCGGGTACAGTTGTTAGAGAATTCAGTACAGATATTAACTTTACTGAAGACTCAAATAATGTTGTTCCGACACAAAGAGCAATTTCTACATTCTTTAACAACAGACTAAGTCAAGGTGGTTCAGAAATTGCTACTAACAACTTACAAGCAGGTGTTGTTCTTGTAGGTAGCGAAACAAATAGAATAGATGTCGCATCAGATGGTGTATTAGAATTACCGAGACGAATGAATTTTGAAGGTGATGAAGTAACCAATCTCGGATTAAACGGCACAATGCTTTCAAACATGTTTGTGTTTAGGAATGTATAAGTTAATTTTAAGTTAAGATAAATAATACTAACGCGGAGTAAAAAACAAAATGGCAGAATTTAAGTTAGGTAGAATTAGATTTGTATGGAAAGGCGACTGGACAACAGGCGACACTTACTACAAAGATGATGTTGTCGCAGTAGGCGGCAAGGTTTATATTTGTGTGATAGGGCATAATGCGTCACCAGATTTCTTTACAGATTTTCAAATATCACCACCAAAGTGGAATCTAGTATCAGATGGTCAAAACTACAGAGGTACATGGGTACCTGATGTAAGATATGTACTAGACGATATTGTAAGTTACGGATCTAGATTGTATATTTGTACCGAAGTACATCTTTCAACAGCAGATCTAGAAGTAGCATCTTTTGGTATTGAAAACGATATAGTTTTTGACTCAGCTGGAAAACCTACAACAGGATCAAAATGGGATATCTATGGCGAAGGATTAGATTGGAAAGGTAACTGGACAACTGATACACGATATAGAATTAATGATTTTGTTAAGTACGGCGCTACAACTTATGTATGTAAATCATTACACACTTCTGCTGCAACTGATGCACTAGGACTTGAAGCTAATTCAAGTAACTGGGATATATTTAATCAAGGATTAGAATATAAACAAGCATGGACAGCAAGTGGTCAAAGATATAGAGTAAATGACGTAGTACAATTTGGTGCAGGTTTGTATATTTGTGTAACTCCGCACACATCAACAAACAGCTTTGCATCTGACGCAGCATACTGGCAAAAACTAGTTGAAGGTTTCCAATTTGAAGGAGACTGGAGCCCGTTTAAAATGTATCAGTTGGGTGATATTATTAGATCTGGTGGTAACCAATATATTTCAAAAACTACGCATACTGGCAGTGATCCGCAGTCAGATGACGGCACTAACTGGACTTTATTTTCTCAAGGATTTAGATTCTTAGGCGAATGGAACGAAGACTCGAGTGTTGAATATAATGCAGGTGAATTAGTTACTGTTGGTGGCTACACATATGTTGCAAAAACAAAAAATACAGATGTTGAGCCAGATCCGTATTCAGTAGATGTTGCACATCCTTGGCAGCTTTTAAATACTGGATTGCGCTGGAGAGGCATATGGTTAGATGATCAAGAATATGCAGAAGGCGATGTTATACGTTTCGGCGATAACTCATATGTTTGTATATTAAAACACTTTTCAGAAGGTGATGATTTCTCAACTGTACAAGTTGGAGCCGAAGGTGGCGGAAACGAAAATTCACGTCCTGATATGGATGTAACAGGCACTTATTGGAATGTGTTAAGTATTGGTTCGGAAGAATCAGTTTTAAATACAAAAGGTGATTTAGTATATTATAGTGGTGCAGGCCCAACAAGATTACCAATAGGTATCGAAGGCCAAGTACTTGAAGTTAGCCCAGAAGGTATTCCAGAATGGGCATATAGAGGTATTGCTACAGACGTTTATTACGTTGCAGAACATGGTACAGACGGACCAGCTCCGGTACATGGTAGAAATCTTGATAAGCCATTTAGAAGTATTCGTTATGCATGTGAGCAAATTGAACAAGGTACTAAAAATCCAAATGCAGCTAGACTATTAGAACTTAATAGATATTTTATTCAAAGAGAAATCGGCGAATGGACTGATTATCAAATTGCTACTAATGTTCTTCCATTTACTTCAGCATTTACATATGCACAAGAAAAATGTGAAAGAGATATGGGATATATTGTTGATGCAATTATCAATGATATCAAAAAAGGTGGAAATGTAAAATCGAGAGAAGCAGCGTTAGAATATGTAACTACTGAAGGAAACTTTTATACATTAGGCCAAGAAGAAGAAACTAATGCAAGTATTGCGTATGGCTTAACACTAATTGAAAAAATATTGAATCAAGAAGCTCCTGCACTTATATATCAAAATGAAAATGGAGATAATTCAACTGCTGTTGTAACTCAGTATTTTGAGGATGGACTAGTAGCTGAAGATTGTTTTGCTGAAATTACAGGATTAGTAGGTATTATTACAGATGCAATTACAGCAGGCGTAGATACTGATATTCCAAAAAGATTAGAAGTCACAACACTTTTAAGAGTATCTACAGGCAAATACTACGAAATGCTTCCAATTATTGTTCCGGCACTATGCTGCGTAATTGGCGACGAACTACGTGCTACAAATGTACAGCCTAGAAAAGCAGAAAATACAACACTAGTAGATATCTTTGACAGTCAGTTTAGTTATAGAGCACTTGAAAGACTAGAAACTATTATTGGTGATGTTGTACAAGGTATTGCAGTTACTCCGACAACAGGAAATTTACAAACGCAAAGTAGAGATTTTCCGTTTGCCGCTGCTTCAACTGCAACAGGTGCAACCCAAGCAGTTACAACAATTAGACATGATATTGATTTTGGCTTAGGACAAAAGTTAGAAAGAGTTATGCCAAATCCTGCAGGATTTGATGAAGATAACGGATTTGCTAGAGACTTAGTTTTAAGAAACCTTGATTTTATTAAAGCAGAAGTTATTGCTTATATTGGAAATAATTATTCAACTATAAAATATAGTAGAACTAAATGTAGGCAAGATGTAGGTTATATTATCGATGCATTAGCATATGATTTAACATACGGCGGAAATTGGCAGTCAGTTAATGCTGGATTAGCATATTATGCAGGTACTGCTGAAGGTAGTCCATTACAAATTGATTCAGACGAAAAAGCTGCTACGCTTGCAGCATACGGTTATTTGAAAGATATACTTGCTCCAATTTCAAGAGCAATTGATGTTTCACCAGTTGAGCAATCAGCAGTACAGCAAGTAACAGGCGAAGCTGGATCAGTAGCAGCAGCAACACTGATCGAAGACAATATGGATGATATAGTTACAATTATTAATCTAGGTCCTGACAATGCTCCGACAATTACATATCCAGATATTACCGGAGCAAGTGCAGGATTACAAGCAGATCATGCAGCTATTATTAATGCAGGAAATTTAACAACAGTTAAATCAAATGTAATTACATTTATCACAACAAACTTCCCTAACTTAACATATGTACAAGCAAAATGCGAAAGAGACATTGAACTTATCGCAACAGCGGCAGCATATGATGCAGTATTTGGATCAAATTTTGCAAGTATTGTAGCAGGTTATGCATACAGAAGAACAAGTTCAGCAAAAGTTTATGGAGATCAATCCGAAGCAACACTAGCTGCTAACTTATATGCAGCAGGACTAGTAAAAGCTAATGTATCAGAAGCATCTGCTGAAGCAGCAATTGACTTTGCATACAAGTTTGCAAACGATAGCATCTTTACAGAAACAGTTAATGAAGGATCTGTAAAACAAGTAACAGATGTTAATAATCACCATGCAGTAAGACAGTTAGAACTAAACAAAGATTTTATTGTTTCAGAATTACATTCGCATATCGATGAATACTTTAGCGATGATGTAACACTTATTGATGCTGCTACTGATGTTATTACTATTTCAGATACAAGCTGGTTAAAAGACGGACTTCCGTTAAGATTTACTAATCCAGCAGATTCGGCAAATGCAGTAGAAAATGCAGGACTAACTCCAACTACAACATACTATGTTAGAAATGTACTAAGTTCTACTACATTTACAGTTACACAAATTATAAACGGTCCAAAATTAGATTTAGATACACATAATACTGGAACATTTAAGGTAAGTGCGCTATACGATTATAGTGAAGCTACGTGTGCAAGAGATGTAGTAGCTTATATTGATGCAATTAAATGGGACTTAACATATCCTAGAGACTTTATAAGAGAATATACAAATGACATAAAAGTAGTAATGCCGTCTAATTATAAAACTAAATTAGCTGCAAGATACTATAAAAATAGTGTATTAGGATGTAAAGAAGAAGATTTCTATTACTTACGTAATGGTACTGGATTAAGACTACAAACAATGGAAGGACTAGATGGAGATCTAGGCCCTGCAAACGAATACGGAACAAGTCGTCCAACAGCAGGCGCATATGCGTCACTTGATCCAGGTTGGGGTCCAAATGATGAAAGAGCGTGGATTATAGCACGTTCGCCATATGTACAAAACTGTACTACATTTGGAAACGCAGCCGTAGGACAAAAAATTGACGGTGCTCTACATGCAGGCGGTAACGACTCGATTGTTAGTAACGACTTTACACAAGTTATCAGTGACGGTATTGGTGCGTGGATATTAAACAATGGTAGAGGCGAACTTGTTTCGGTCTTTACATATTATTCACACATTGGTTATCTAGCAGAGAGCGGCGGACGTATGAGAGCTACTAACGGTAACAACTCATATGGTACATTTGGCTCAGTTGCAGAAGGTGTTGATGCAGAAGAAGTTCCAATTACTGCAATTGTTGATAATAGACTTCAGTATAACGCTACGATTAATAATGTTGCAACTGACCAAAACGCTCTTGTTGCTCTAGAATATGCACATGCTGGTAATGAATATACAGAAGCATTAGCAGAAGTATTTGGCGCAGGTGATAATGAAGAACTTGTATTTGATGATACTGATTTTAGAGATAACGCAGTATTTGAAGCAAGACTTGTTGAAAACAATGCTGATAGTACCGGTGGTGAAGCAGGCGGCGAAGGATATACTGTAGCTCAGAACACTGCACAGGTAGGTACTACAAGTGGCATTACAATTGCTGCTACTGACGGTAGTATTTCAACAGCATACATTGGTATGAAGATCGTACTTACAGGCGGCAACGGCGCAGGACAGTATGGTATTATAGATACATATAACTCAGGTACTAAAGAAGCAACAGTTGTTAAAGAAGTACGAACAGTAAATGCTGCGGATACTGTAGGTTCTAGTAAGTATATAATTGAATATGTAGGTACAACTGATTGGTCAGCAATTGGTGCTACTAGTCCATTCTATGAAGGACAGATATTTACTGCCACAGGTGCAGGTTCAGGCACTGGTAGAGCATGTCTTGTAGAAGCAGGCTGGGAAGTATTTGCACTAGGAAGAGATCCTGTTGCACCTAACGCATCTACAACATATCAGATCGAACCAAATGTGATATTTAGTTCGCCGCCAAGATCGGCAACAACATCTACATTTAATATAGCACAGGATTGGGTTGATGCAAATTACTTTAGAACTAATTCTGAATATCTTGCACAAACACAAAGTTCTACATCGGGTATTGGTGCAGGCGCAGAGTTTGATATACAAAAACAAGGTTCTAAATATTTTGTTAGTTTAACATTAGACGACGGTGGCCCTGCTACGATACAAGGCGCTAACTATGCTAGACTTGATACTATTACAATTAACGGTTCGCTATTAGGCGGCCAAGATGTAACAAATGATCTTATACTAACAGTTACAGCAATTGGAGACAACGGAGAAGTAGTTGCATTTGATCAATCAGGTGATGCACAAACTGGTGTCTGGATTGCACTAAGTGCAGGTACAGCAGCAAATATTAGTGCTGATGGAACTACATGGTCAAGTATGACTATGCCAGCAGCAGGCGGTACTGGATGGAACAAATTAGCTAGTGGTTCAATCGACGATGGTTCTACATTAATTGAAGAAAAATATGTAGTTGCTGTTCCTAACGGTTCAAACAACGGTGTATGGTCGCAAGACGGCATTAACTGGAATGCAGTAACATTACCAGGAGGCACAGGCGCATGTAGTATTGCATTTGGTGCAAATAACTTCTTAAAAATTGATACTGCATCAACTACAGTTGCAAGAAGCTCAGATGGCGGACGCAACTGGAGCAGTGTTGGTAACGTATCTAGTACTGGTTATAGTGCTTTAGCATTTGGCGCAGGCAAATTTGTAGCAATAGCAGGTGGCTCCAACGACATTAATGTTTCAGCTGATAACGGAAATAACTGGGATAGTTATACACTTCCAGGGTCAGCCGAAACTTGGGTAGATGTTGCATATGGTGCAAACATGTTTATTGCAATTGCAAGCACTAATAATATAGGTGCTGTATCTTCAGATGGTGTAACATGGACACAAATTACATTACCATTAACTGCAAGAAAAATTGAATTTGGTAATGGTGTATTTGTAATGACATCAACTGCTACTGAACAAGTAGGAATTACACAGAACGGATTTGACTGGGATACTTATACTGCATCCGATTTAGCTGGAGCAACAACTTTAGATATTATAAGTTTTGGTAATCCAAGTAAAACAGGTACATTCCTTTGTGTTGCAGATGGCTCAACAAATCAAGCACACAAAATTACTGTAGGTGCAAGAACTAAAGGCAGAGCTGGTGTTGCAAACCAAAAAGTGTTTGAAATTAGAATAATCGAACCAGGTGCAGCATATCCTACAAGTCCTGCAAGTGCATACTATCCAAGAGTTGGATTACAGGATCCAGGCAATCTTTTTGATGCTGTATTTGAAAATAGAGTAGGTAATGGTGTATTAGCACAGCCTAGTTTCTATGCACGAGGAACACAGTTTGAACTTGCAAGTGCAAGTATTAATGCTGCTGGTTCAAACGGTTTTGCAGACTTCTTCCAAAACGGCGACTTTATAGCTGTAAGAAGATTAACAAGACGTCCAATTAATGGTTCAAATATTGTGTTCGATAGCTTACCAGATCAAATCTTTAAACTAGTTAATACAATTTCGTTTATTGGTGAAGATGATGGATCATTTACAGCGTTCTTACAACTTTCGCCAGAGATGCCACTTGCAGATTCACCAGTTGATGCAGAAGATGTAACAATACGTATTAGATTCTCGCAAGTACGTCTAACAGGACACGATTTCTTAGATATCGG
>Ga0187219_1000285_pt1 | contig 23733 bp, 11 predicted proteins | sample 13SPOviralmetaG_FD_130162 | JGI IMG/M metagenome (GOLD analysis project Ga0187219, IMG submission 130162) | Marine viral communities from the oligotrophic San Pedro Time Series (SPOT) site, San Pedro Channel, CA, USA - 13 SPOT_SRF_2010-07-21... | ecosystem: Environmental > Aquatic > Marine >... | reverse complement strand
TTCTCAAACTGATGATCGTAGAATGAAGACTTGGACTACTGGTTCAGTTGGAGCTGCTACATCTGCTTTAGATGCAATGCAACTACACTTCTTAACTGAAAGATGTTTGATCACTCAAGGTGCAAACAACTTCATGTTGATGAAGTAATCATATTACTAGGTCGGGGGCTTAGGCTCCCGATCTTTTTTTTTTAATTTTTATTTTATATTATTATGGCAAAGAAAACAACTAAAAAGGTTGATGTAGAACAACCTGAAATTAAAGCTACAAATGAAATGCAACAAGTTGAAATTAAAAAACCTGTTGCTAAGTCTGAAACAAAACCTAAGTGGGAAATAAAAGATAGAGTGTATAACTTAAAAGGAAGTAAAAAACCTTTGTCTTATATGCTTAGAAGCTCTAACATTTATTTTTTTGATGAGAAGCAAGGTTACGAAAGAGAACTTAAGTATTGCGAAAACCAAATAACTCCATTTGTTGATGAAATGAAAGGTGATCAAAGACTTGCTCACATTATTTTTAGAAACGGAAGTTTATTTGTTGAAAAGTCAAAAACAACTTTACAAAAACTTTTATCGTTATACCACCCTCACAAAGATCAAGTGTATACAGAGTACGAGCCTGTAAAAGAAGCTGCTAGTGAAATAGAAGTACTAGAAATGGAAGCTGATGCAATATTAATGGCTAGACAGTTAGATATTGATATGGCAGAAGCTATCATGAGAGTAGAGAAAGGATCTGAGGTAGCTAACATGAGTTCTAAGGAGCTTAAAAGAGATTTATTGCTGTTTGCAAGAAACAATCCTTCTTTGTTCTTAGAGCTAGCCGCTGACGACAATGTACAGTTAAGAAACTTTGGTATCAAAGCTGTTGAGTCAGGTATTATTAAATTATCAAGCGATCAAAGACACTTTACGTGGGGGTCTAATGATAGAAAAATAATGACTGTTCCTTTTGATGAGCACCCATATACCGCGCTTGCTCACTGGTTCAAAACAGACGAAGGTATGGAGATATACTCCAACATAGAAAAGCGTCTTGACGCGTAACTATCCTATAGTAGAGCAGCCACTCTTCGGGGTGGTTGCTTAACTATAAAAAATACATAAATGGCGGTAAATATAAACACAGTATATCAAAGAGTTTTAACTCTTGCTAACAAAGAGCAAAGAGGGTACATTACGCCTCAAGAATTTAATCTACTCGCCAACCAAGCGCAGATGGAGATATTTGAAAAGTATTTCTATGATATAAGTCAAGTATCTAAAGTTAAAGGTAATGATACACGTCACTCTGACTTACTAACATTACTAGAAGAAAAGCTAACGCCTTTTACTAAAAGACAAGCTAGTGTATCTTTGATAGACGCAGAAGGTAGCATGACGCTTCCTTCTGATTTGTATAGAATTAATAGCTTAGTTTTTAATCACGCTACTCTTGGGTATACAGAAGTAAATTTAGTAAGTGAAGAAGAGGCTACGTTATTGAATAAATCTCCTTTAGCAAAACCTAACCTAACTAGACCTATATACGTAAGAAACTCTAGTGGCATAAAAGTTTTTCCAAAAAGTTTGTTTGGATATTTTACTCAAAACTGCGACACAACAGCTAGTAGCGCAAGCGCGTTTGCTGATGCTGGTGGTAGTGTAGCTAGTATACTAGCAGATCAGCTTATTTTTGGTTCTGTTATAACTGCTTCTAATACTAGGGTTCAAGCTATAGCGAATCCTGTTGACCCAGAAACTAGACACGTACTTACTTTGACTCAAGCGGCTGGGTCTACACAAAGCGACACAACGCTTACCTTTGCTACAAATAGTGATATTGTAAAATGTAATTACATAGCAAAGCCTACTACAGCGTCTTGGGGATACAATATAGTTGGTGAATACCCACTTTACAATTCATCTACGTCTGTAGATTTTGAACTGCATCCTTCTGAGGAAACAATGCTAGTTAATACTATATTGAGAATGGCTGGAATAATATTAAAAGCAGCTGAGCTACAACCAAAGAAAAAAAATCAAAGCACATCAACAGATAAAAAAACTAAATAATGGGATTAATAGACGAAACATCAAAACAATATTACGAGGGTCCTGATAATAGTTTCAACACTGGAGATGAAAGCTACGGCAACTATCAGTTCACATCTTTAGAAGATATTATAACCAACTTTACTATAGCTTACGTAGGTGAAGATAAAATAATACCTAAAATTAGTAGATCTGATATTCAGTTTTTTGCTTCAAGAATTTTGCAAGAGTTTAGTTTTGACACGTTTAAATCTACAAAATCTTTAGAGTTAAAAGTTCCTAACACTTTAGTTGTTCCGTTGCCTCAAGATTATGTTAGCTACGTTAAAATGGCTTGGGTAGATAACAGTGGAGTTGAGCACGTTGTTTATCCTATGTCTAAGACTAGCAACCCTACCTCTTTAAATCAAGATGGAACAACATATCAATATAATACTGATGGTAGTTTAAAGTTGAATACTGACTCAGAGTCTTGGTCTAGATATAAAACTCATAATCCTTCTGAAAACGACAACCACGACTACGATTATGATGATGAAATATATGAATCTAACCAAGGTGGTAGATATGGTATAGATCCAGCTTTTGCTCAAACTAACGGCGGGTTTTACATAGACGATTTAAAAGGTAGAATACACTTTAGTTCTAATATATCTGGAGAGTTTGTTGTCATAAAATACATAAGCGATAGCTTAGGAACTGACGCTGAAATGCAGGTTCACAAGCTGGCTGAAGAGGCTATGTACAAAAATATAGCTTATTCTATAGTTTCAACTAGAGCAAACATGCCTATAAACCTTGTTATGAGGTTAAAGAAAGAAGCGTTTGCGTCAAAAAGAACTGCTAAGCTAAGACTATCTAATATAAAGGTAGAAGAATTAACACAAATACTTAGAGGTAAATCTAAGCAAATCAAACACTAGTAGATGGCTGAGTTAAAGAAAATTTTTATCAAAGGCAAAATGAACAAAGACCTTGATGAAAGGTTAGTTCCTAACGGCGAGTATAGAGACGCTAATAATATACAAGTCTCTACGTCTGATGCAGATGATGCTGGAACAGTTCAATCTGTTCTTGGTAACAAAAAATCTTCTAGTGATCAAGATTATAAAGCTTCACTTTTCAACCACATAAGCGAGTCAAACGTTGTTGGTAGCGTCGTTGATGAAGCTAACAATTATATATACTACTTTGTTAGAGATTATGCTGAGCCAATACCAGGCAAGCATAAAGATGATACTAACTATCCAGACGCTTTTCAAACTCAGCTCATAGGTACTCAAGTTGATGCTATAATTAGATACGATCAGAACTTAAATACAACAACAGAAGTTTTATTAGACGCTTGGAGAGTTTTTGCTAAACTTGATGATCCAAACGGTACTGGCGTTAGCGCTTCTGACGAGGAAATATATGTTAGAAGAGGCTTGACTAACGGTTCAGATCCTTACAATGTGCATGGGCTAGATATTGCAGAGGGTATGATTGTTTCTTTAATGGATTCTTCTGGAGCAAATATACTTGCTACTCCTTACGCCGTTGTTCAAGATGTTATTACTGACTCTACTGACGCAACAACTGGCGAAGGTATATCAAAAATAAAGTTGTCTAGGCCTATAGATCACTCAGACAGTATTAGCTACACTCAAGAACAAATAAACGAGCAAGGCATAACAGTTGTTTTTACCTCTCCTCAAAGAATATTAAATTTTCAAAAAAGAAACAAAGAGAAAAGTTTTATTACTTCTATAAATATAATAGATGATTTTTTACTTTGGACCGATGATATAGGTGAGCCTAAAAAAATAAACGTTAAAGCATCTTTATTTGGCACTAATAACAAGAGGCATACATTTAGAGTAAAATTAACTAACACCGGTAGCTACACGCAAAGTGGAGGTAGATTAGAGCACGACGACGTCACTGTAATAAGAAAAAATCCTACAATAGCACCAATAGTAGTAGCTAGTAGCACAGCAGACGACACGCAAGATGCTTACCACTTATTAGCCGAAAGCGTAGACACAGACGCCGGTTTGGTTACTGGTATAAATATTTCGAATACAACTGCAGTAGGAGATATTATAGCTTTTCAAATAGTTGGTGGTACCACCTTAAACGCTGACACTGTGATATCGTTTCAAGGCACTATTAGTCAATATAAGTTTTATGGTAAGGTAGAATCTTCAAACGTTGGAACTGGCGCTATATCTGTAAAAATATCAAGTCTACCTAGTGCGGTAGGCGGTGTAGCGTACGCAGATTACACCACACTACAAGAAACATACAACGCTTTTATATTTGAAGAAAGTAGTATGTATCAAGATAAGTTTATTAGGTTTGCTTACAGATATAGGTATATGGATGGAGAGTATTCTGGAATATCGCCTTTTAGCGAGACGTTATTCTTCCCTAACACCTACAGTTATACGTCAGACTCTGGTAAAAATCTAGCCATGCAAAATATCACTAGATCTGTTAAAATACAAGGGTTTGTTCCTCCTAGCATGCCTAAGTCAGTTGATTCTGTTGACATATTGATGAAGGATTCTACTTCACCTTCTATATATAAAATTAGAAACTTTAAGAAAGGTGGCACAGAGTTTTCTTCAGCGGCGTATGGAGACGTTAAAGGTTCTTTTACCTTAAAATCTGAAGTGTATGGCTCAACTATACCTAGTGATCAAATACTAAGATCTTGGGATGCAGTTCCAAAAAGAGCTAGGTCTCAAGAAATATCTTCAAACAGACTTATATATGCTAATTATTTACAGAACTATAATTTAACAGATGCTGAAGGCAAAAAGGTTTCTTTGGAAATGCAGCCTAAAATCTCTCTCTCTCCGCAGGGTTTTGACTCTATTTTACAGATTACTGACAACTTGTTTTCTAATTATCTTTATCAAAAATCAGAGTTTGTTATCGATCCGATTAACTTTATATTAAAGACTCCCGGAGAAACCGGTGGCTTTGACAGGTTTGACAACGGAAATAATATGCAAAGCCTTCCTATGTTTACTATGGCTCAAACTCAGGGCTATAGTATAGACGGTAGGGTTTACGATGGAAGTGCTGATGAGGAAGCTATAGAAGCTACAATTTACAAAGTTAAATCTCATTATTTTACAGATACAAACACAACAAGAATACTTACTGGAGAATATAGATTCAGTTCAAGAGTAGTTTGTAACACTTTTATACATCTTGGCACAGGTTTATCTAACAGCGCTAGCAGCTTTTCAGGAGCTATACCCAACAATAACAACAATATAGACGCTGACGATCCTAGGCAATTTGGTATACCTGAAGCAAGAATTGAGTTAGTTTATTTATCAATAAACGTAGCACAACAAAAAATAGGTATCGCAGTTGGTAAAGGAAACAACGGGGTTGTTGTAGACGACAATGGTAACGAGGTTGCTTCTGCTTGGGGTGCAGCGGGTAAATACTGGAATAGAGCGTCTATATTTGTTAGCGGAACTGATAATAGTGCAGGCGATGGTTACCTTCCAGGAAGTCTTGGATTTACTCACGGTAATCAAGATGCAGAGCTAGGAATTTTTGATCTTCCTGACGTGCCGGTAACTGTAACCCACGACGATCCTGTTGGCAGTAAGAATGTTGACCCTTCAGCTAGCGCCATGTACGGTTTTGGGGTTAGGCTTGTTTTTAGTGGTAAAATGTTTTATGTTGACGAATCTAACTACGAGGTCACAAACGACAATGGTGGTAAAAGATACGAGATTACTAGCGACTACATAACTAGTAGACGTAATTACGGTGGTGGTATTGGTGTAAGAGAAGGAGTTTTAATTTTTACAGACAACACTTCTTCTGCTGTTGAATTTAAACTTGAAAACGGAGAAGATGTATTTGGCTACAACACAAGAGAGCACAAAGACACTGTGATTACTAACGCCAGTCTTCCTAGTGCGACGTTTTTTAGATCTTTTAATCGAAACGTACACCAATATGACTCAAGCACCAATAGCATTGGCACTGGTTTTAAGTTTGTTAATGAAACATCTCCTCCGAGCGACTCTAATAACAACAACAATTTTACTTTTGCAAGAATACAAGACTCAAAAAATTCAAATTTATCCACTTATTTTAAAGTTACTAAAGCACCGTCTTTGTCTTTGGGCACTACAACCGGATTTGGTAAACCATCAATAAAGTCTGACAGAAAGTACGAGCTAGGCGTAGTATATAGAGATGTTCAAGGAAGAGAGTCTACCGTGCTTTTAGGCGACGCTTCTGAGTTTTCTGTAGAAAAAAGCTATAGCACTAGTGTTATAAATATAATGCCTATAATAAACAGCAAGGCGCCATACTGGGCTGATTCGTATAAGTTTTTTGTAAAAGAAAACAGCTTAGACTACTACAACTTAGTTGCAGACAACACTTTTTTAGCAGATGAAGCAGGTGCTAATATATGGATTTCTTTTAACTCTATAGATAGAAATAAAATTTCTGATGAAACTGTATTAGTTTTAAAGAAAAGACATAATGTAGTTAATGACTCTTCTGCAGCTTTATTAGGCACAGCCGACAATATATCGTGCGAGTATCAAGTTCTTGATGTAAGCAATGAAGCTCCACAATACGTTAAAGACTCTGTAACCATTGCTAACGAAAATTGGTCTAACGGAAGGTTTTTTGTTAAAGTAAAAAACGACAGCCTGCTAAGGTTAGCTTTTGCTAGCGCTACTTTTACCTTAGGCCAAACTATACAAGACGACACTCAAGCTTCTTATGTTCACAATCACCCCGCTGTCTTTGAAACTAAAGCAAGTAAAGAATCTTCTGCTGATACATTTTTTGAAGCTAGCCAGGCTTTTCCCGTAAGACTAACTAACAAAAATGTCCACGAATACATAAAGCAAGGCTCTACTATAACTGGCTTTAGCGTAGATAAATCTGGCAATGCTTACGAAATGTCTGATTTAGCTATAGATAGACCTAGCGGGTATTCCTCTGACAACCCTAGTAGTATTTTAGATGGAGCTGTAAAAGTAACAAACGTAGAGCTTGAAAGCCATAGTACTCAAAGATTTTCTCAAAGTGAGTTGAAGTCTCAAACTAAAGAAATGATTAAGATTACTGTTGACACGCCGCTTACTTTGCAAGCTATAGATCCTGCGACGTCTGCTGATGCTTTTGAGCAATCTTGTGTGCACTTAGTATTTAAGCACCCAAATGTTTTTGGTTCTACTAGCGCAAGGGTAGTGAAATACTTAACGCACGAAAACACGTCAACAATATATCTAAACCCTCTAACACACCCTGTGCCTCAAGATAAAAACGCGATATCTTTTATAACCATACCTTTTTATAATTGTTATTCATTTGGCAACGGTGTTGAGTCAGATAGAATAATAGACGGATTTAATAATCCAACTTTGTTCGTTGAAACGCAGTCTGGTGATAAAGCTTCTTTAGTATTAGAAGACTATAGAGAAGAATATAGAAACCACGGTTTAATACACTCTGAAATTTACAACTCAACAACTAGTATAAACAAGCTAAATCAATTTATAGCTGCTAAAAGTATAACTAAAGATCTTAGCCCAGAGTATGGTAGTATACAAAAAATATACTCTAGAGATACAAACATAATTGTTTTTTGCGAAGACAAAGTGCTAAACGTTCTTGGTAAAAAAGTGGCATTACTAAGTGCTGATGGAAATACTAACCTAGGCTTAACAGAGTCTATATTTGGAACAGAAATACCTTATCAAGGAGAGTTTGGAATATCTAAAAACCCTGAGTCTTTTGCTATATCTGACTTTAGAATATATTTTACAGACAAAGCTAGAAAAGCGGTTCTTAGACTTTCTAAAGATGGCATTACGAGAATATCTGGCGCTGGTATGAGCGATTGGTTTAACGATAACATGGGTAGTGCCAAAAATATAATAGGAAGCTTTGATAAAAGAAAAAACGAGTATAACTTAACTTTACTTGGCCCTTTAGAATCTTTATCAGATTCATACACGTTAAGTTTCAATGAAACAAGTGACGGTTGGGTTAGCTTCAAGTCTTTTTTACAGAAAAACGGACAAACACTAAACAGTGAATACTACACTTTTTCTAACGGTGAAATATGGAAGCATCACTCTACAGCGTCTGCCGCTAATAATTTTTATGGTACACAGTATTATTCTGACATAACAGTTCTTTTTAACGAGCAGCCAAGTTTAGTAAAAAGTTTTAAAACTATAAACTACGAAGGCTCTGACTCTAGAGTAAAGCTACAAGCATCTGATGGTCAGTACTACAATAACAATAGTAAAAAAGGTTGGTACGTAGAAAGTTTTAAAACAGATCAACAAGAAGGATCTGTGCCAGAGTTTATAAATAAAGAAGGCAAATGGTTTAATTATATTCAAGGTGATGCAACAACGTTAGACAATATAGATTTTAAAGAAGCTAACATACAGGGCTTAGGATCTTTGTCTATAAACTCTAGTGTAACAGGTGCTGGAGGTAGTCAAGATATAACATACTATCAAGGCTTTACGTTAACAGGAGAAACTTTAGGGGTTGATTCAACTAGTCAACCTTTAGACGCTGTTAGTAGTTCAAACTTTACTGTTCAAAACGTAACTCCTGCTATAGTTCAAACATGCGCTACGACTAACGCTAGCAACGAAATAACTTTAGCAGAAGCTTCGCCGCAAATATTTATAGGAACTAGTGTTGAAGGAACAAACATACCGCTTAATACAGTTGTAGAAACTATAAGCGGGACAACAGTTACTTTAAGTAATAACGCAACTGGAACTGGCAATGTAGAGCTGTCGTTTATACAAAATCCAGCTGACTCTACTTTCACTATAACACCTTTACCTAACTATGCTATTCAAGCTAGTGATTTTTATTTTGGAACCGGCACAAGCTCTGCTAGCTCAGGAACAACTTTTACTAGTAACGTTAATGGTGTTCAAATAGAAGAAGAGTTGAACGAAGAGTTGTGGGAGCAAGAGTCTGGTGGATTTTCTATAAACATACCTGGCTCTGAGTCTAAGTGGACAGCGTACTCTACAAATCAAGTAGCTATAGTAGCTGATCTTGAAGGCGGTGAACCTTTTGTTAGGCTTTTAGAGACGAGCGCTTCTGGCAACTCTGCTTATACCCTGCTTAGAGCTTCAAGCTTAGCCAGCGGAAGTTTAACATCAAACTTGGTTTCAGGACAAAACTACATTTTAACGTTTGACGCTAAGGTCGGTGAGTATACACATACAGATGGTCAGACATATCAACCGAATGTGGTTGGAGTTTTAAATCCTAATATCACTAACGTTAGTAATCTTATTGTAACAGGCAACATAAGCTCTACGCTTAGCAGCTTTTCAATAAGTTTTACAGCTGGCTCAAGCGCTCCGTTACTACAGTGGCAGCAAATGAATAAATTTGATACGGGTGAAGTTGTCTATATGAGAAATTTTAGTTTAAAGACAACTAAAAATAGAATAAAATCAATAACATTTACAGACACAGCTACCCCGCTAGAATTAAACAACACTGTATTAGCAACTATAGATTTTAACTCTGTTTCTCTAGACGCTAACGAAACTATACAAATAAAGCCTAAAGGCTTAGTATACACAGAAACTGTAGAAATAAACTTTTCTTTAGATTTAGAGTTTAGTGGAACAGCTGGAGCAGGTCAAACTATAAATATACTTTCTGGATCTGGATCTACAGGTGGTCAATTAACGCCAGGCTTGGCTAATCCTGGAATAAGCTTAACAGTTCAAGCGGTAGACGAACAAGTTAGGCATGTAATAGGCACTTTTATAAACTAGCGATATGGCATTAGCAACATACAACTCAAAAAATAGAATTAAACCCGGAGAGGAGCAAGAAGCTTTTAAATATGAATTTAAAGCTAACGAAGGCTATTTTTACTCTGTGTTAGAACCTGTTATAACTTCAAACTCAGGCGCTGAATACTCGGTTACCGTTGTTGATGAAGTGTTTGGTTTAAAACAAACTCTACAAGAAAGAACGTATTTACTCAAAATAACAACTCCAGGTAGAATAGAACTTATAGATCAGGACAGTATAAAATTTAAAACAGAACTGCAACAGTATTAATATGAGCTTAGTAAACATTACATTAACATTTGCAAACGAAGTAAATCAATCTGCGCAAGTTGGAGACACTGTTTATTTTTGCACTCCATTTACCGACGGTGGATTTAACACAAATATAGGCACTGACGTTAAAAAAAGTGGTACAATAGCCTCTGTGGCTCAAAAAACAATAACTGTTGATCACGATGTTAACGTTCCGTTTCCTCAAGCTAATGATTTTATATTTTTTAGCAAAGACGCAAAGGCTAATACATCGTCTATGTTAGGTTACTTTGCTGAGGTTAAATTTAAGAACGACTCAACGTCTAGCGTAGAGCTGTTTTCTACATCGTCTCAAGTAGACGTAAGTAGTAAATAGAGTGCTAAAAGTGTAATTATTTAATAATTGAAACTATAATATTATGGCAAGAATAGTAAGCCCAATGAAACTTTTTGGTATTGGCAAAAGGAAAAAGAGAAAATTAGCCGCTGCTACAGCTGCTGCAGAAGCTACTTTAGCTCCTGTAATGCAACAATACCAAGACTCTGAATATGTTGATCCGTATGCTAGCATGGAAAATATCTATGAAGATTTAACTGTAAATACACAGCAAGCAGAGTTTCAAAAGCAAATGGCGCTTCAACAGCAAGCTGATACTCTTGACGCGCTTAGAAGCACAGCTGGGGCTAGCGGCGCGGCTGGTTTAGCTCAAGTGTTATCAGGGTCTTTTGCTAGACAACAACAACAAGCTTCAGCCTCTATAGGGGAGCAAGAAAGAAAAAATCAATTATTAGCTTTGCAAGGTGCTGAGCAATTGCAAAGATTACAAGCTGAAGGTCAGTTAGCTGGTCAAGCTTTTGAGCAACAAAAGTTGGAAAATATATTACAGTTTAAAATGGCAGACGTTGCAGCCGCACTAGGAGCTGAAACGAACTACCAGCAACAATTATTTGACGTAGGCGGCCAAGTGTTAGATTTAATTGGAGACGTTGCAGGCGGGTATGCTGGTAAAGGAGGATAATAAAAACAAACAATATGTCTTTAGTACAACAATATAATATACTAGCTCAAGCAAGAGCTAAAGAAGCGGACTTCACTAGCGTCACCGGCGCTGCTGCAGATGCTATATCTAAAACAGCAAGCTCTTACATGAAATCTCTTGATGAGCAACTAAAAAAAGATCACGAAGCCATACAGACAGATGAAGAAAAATTAAAAGTACTTTCTGAAAATCTTCAAAGCGGCGTGGTTTTAGATGACATACAAGACATATCTAAAAGAAGAGAAGAAATAAACAGGAAAAAACGTAGGCCTTTTGTTGGTAGAGAAAAAAAGTTAGATTTTGACAATCAGCTAAACGACATAGACAAAGAAGTTAGAAACTTAGATTCAACTATAAAGGCGGTCTCTGGCATGATACAAGAGTATGGCAACGCTGAGTTCAGTTATATTGAAGACCAATTGCCTATTGCTGAAAAAGAAACTTGGAAAAATATTGGTCAAGGTAACTTTGACAAAGTGGTCGTAAAAGGCAAAAACGATAAAGGTGTTACTGAGTACTACGTTAATGTAGGCGGAGAAAACGTGCCTTTGCCAGAGTTTAAACTAAGAGTTCCCACAGTAGAACAAAACAAAGAAGCTACTGCAACTTATAATAAAATCGCAAAAGATTTGTACAACGCTGGTAAAGCAAACCTAAAAAAAGGATCTCAAGAGCTTAACAGCACCCTGCAAGAACTTGCTTATAGTGGTATTGACGACTTAAGAAAAAACAACGTGCTTGGTTACAGATCTTTAATGTTGACAAAACACGAAATGGGTCGTGGGACTTGGGCACAAAATAAAGCTATAGAGTTGGCGGGCGAAAATGCTTCTCAAGAGAAAATTGACAAAGCGTTAGACGAAGTTAAAATTGGTGTTAGAAACGGTGATTATGACGATGAGTATCAAGAAGAAACATACACTGGCTTAGTAGAAACAGCCTTTAAAAATGGACTAGCTGAAAGAGTTTTTACAGATCCTAAAACAAGTCCACTTGGAAGTGACACGCAGCGATTTGAAGCTGCAGAGTTTACAAATACATTTAAAAACTTCTTTGAGCAACCAACAGCTAATCGTATTAACTTATCAGGAGGAAATACAGCTAGGGTGGTAGGAGATAAAAATGCACCTCTTGAGCAGTTAAGATTCAACGTTTATGACAAAAACCAAATGCCTATTGTTGAAAAAACTGTACCTAACCCAGACTATGACGAAAAAGATCCAAACAGTCAAGCGGAACTAAATGTATATTTAACATACTCTATAGACGACATAATAAGTCTAGCTGGTGATCCAGAGTTTAATTACTACGGGTATTTAAAAAATATAAAGAACCCTAAAAAATAATATTATTATGTATGAATTAAATGGAAAGCCTATCTCTCTAGAACAACTACAGAGTATGGCTGATGAAAATGGGGTAAAATTAGAAGATTTAATATCTTCATTTAAAATGCAAGGCCTTGTGGAAAAGACAAACGGCTCTCAGACAGAGGATGCAACTGCGGAGCCAAACGTTACGGCATCCAAGCCGGTAGATTTTTTATCGGAATCCAAAAGCTATAAGCCTTTTAACCCTCTAGATGTATCTGGTGACTTATCGCTAGCCGTTGATCCTACAGGCGGTGTTGGCGCTGCTGTTGAAATGGCAAAGAGTGTTGTTACAGACGAAGAGTTTAACCAAGTACAAATAAACAAAAAACAAAAAGAAAACGAAACCTTAGCTCAAGACAAGGCCGACGCTATAGCTGATGGCCCGTTGTTGTTTTTAGATTTTAGCCAAGAGCTTGGTGGTGTTCTTCCTGGGGTTGAAATGACAAAAAAGCCTGAGGTTAGGCCAACAATAGACGGGCAAGCAAGGTCTGCTGAAGGCTTACCGTTTGTAAGTGAAGAACTTGATGGTTACTGGGAATACACAGAAAGACGCTCTGGATCTCAGAGAGAGTACATAAATTCTCTTTGGCAGTCTAAGTATCAAAACGATTTAGAAGCTGCTAGTAATGATAAAAGCAAGCTTAACGAAAAAGTAAAAGAGATTAGTGCAAACTACTTAGACTTAGACGTTGATAAAGAAATAAGCGATTTAAACAAAAAAATAAAAACTTTAGCTGATGGTCCAGTTAAAGATGAATTAATAAAACAAAGAGACACTAAATTTAAAAGTAAAGACTACGTGCCGCTACTTGACGAGGAAGGTGGCACTAAAGGTTTTATACAAGAAGAATACGAAGAGCAAGCCCAGGTTGATGCGGATGACTTTGAGTTAGACGAGCTAGAGCAATCAAGATTAAACTTATACTACGAGCTCGTAGAGCTGGGTAGTTTAGGCGCTCAATTTGATGGTAAAAGACCTGTTAAAGACGAAAGAATAGCACCTTACATTGGAAAATCAATTATAGGCATTAAAGGCGCTCAAAGCGCGGTTGAAAAAGTAGGTGGTGCTGTAAGAGAATTATTTGGCGCAGAGGATACTTACTATGACGATGTAAAACTTCTTGAATTTATATATGACAATGATAAGCTTCCGGCTAATCTAACTAAACTTCCAGGAGAATCTCAGATAGCTCAAAGGTTTAATGAAACTTTAGGTAAGTTTAAAGTAGCTAACAGAGCTATTGAAATAAAAGCAAATTTAGCTGCGCTAGAAGAAGAAAGTTATTCACTTGAAGGTTTAGACAATCTATCTAAAGGTTTATTTAAGCAAACCGCATCACTTACAGAAGGCAACGATGAAACAGTTCAAATATTTTCAGATTGGTTTAGTGAAGCTACTGGAACTACATTTGATAAAAATGAAGTTTTTAGACCTGGATCTAGCGAAACAAGAGCAATATACGAAACGGGTAGAAATATAGCTACAGACTTAACGCCTTTAGTTTTAAGTATATATGCTACTAAAAAACTACCAGTAGGTATAACTACAAAGTACGCAAAAGCTGGTAAAGGCATGATTGAGCAAACAAGTAAAGCTGTTACTTTTGAAAAACGAATGGCTGTTACTAAAAACGCTATACAAAAATATGCTCTTAGAGGTAATAAAAGTAAAGCGTATGAAAAAGGTGTTAAAGTAGGTTTAGGTGCTGCAGACGAAATAGTAAAGCTAGGCGTAGCTGATGTAGTTGGCGGCGGCTTATTTAATTCAGAAGGCTTTGTTTTTAACGATCAAACTGGAGATGTTAATTTAATTTTTCCAGGAGCTTTAGGTGCTGGTAATGTTATGGCTCAAGGTATTCTTAAAAAAGTAATGACAACTAAAATACCTATATTAACACCTATAATAGCTAACGCTAATAGATCAAAAACGCTAAATGCTTTTATGGGTGCTAATGTATCGGCTGGTGTTGGTACTGGAACATTAGTGTTTGCAGAACGAGTAGACGAGTACTACAGAGAGCTAATAAACGATAGAAAGTTTTTTGAAGCTAAACAGCTAGAAGAAAAAGATCCTGTTCATCACTTAGTAGAAAACTATATAGGTATGCTTATGATTGGCGGACCTAGAACTTTAGCTAAGTTTGGCAAGTCGATGCAAAGAGATGTTTTACGATTGTCTAATAAATTACCTGGCACCGACAAAGCCGGTAGACTATTGGGCTTAAAGCATAGCGCTGAGCCTAAAGATATTGACGGCGCTGTTGAAAACAAAATAAACGAAGTAAAATCTAACAAAAATTTAAACAAAGATCAGAAAGAGCAGCAGACAAGTGAAATTAGAAAAGCTGGTAACAAGTTGCAATACTTGCACGAGTACAACACGGCTATTGAAACAGCTAAGTCGCACGGCAACTACATGCAGTTTTTATCTAATCAGTCTGTACTTCTCAATAAAATAAAACAAGGCGCTGATCTTAAAGCTAAAGAAAAAGAGCAGTTAGCTAACTTAAAAGAATATGAGTTTGATTATATAAAAGCAGAACTTGGTGTTCGTAAAAACTCTGTTGAAGGGCAGTTATTTGATTTAAGAAAAAAGAACTTTGAAAACATAGTTAATGCTTTAAATGAAAATAATATACGACCTGGAAGTTCTCAGAGAGAAAACATTATTGATCTCATGGATCAGTACTTAAAAGTAAAAGATAGAAAAAGAAACTTAGAAGGCACTGTTAACAAAAAGCCTGAGCTAGAAGGTCTTGTAAAAGAAAAAATAAATAAAATAAATGAGCAGCTAAAAGAAATTACAGACAAAATAGACGTAGAAACAAAGTCATTTGAGTCTGTGTTTGATACGATGATTAAGGGCGAGGTAGATATGGTTAGGGCTGCTGCTAGCGAAATGGGTATTAAAGGTTTTAATGTGCTTAATGGTAGTGGTTTTGCTAGGTTTTTAATGTCAACTGGTAGATATACTCCTGAAGCTGCTATAGCTGAAGCCATGAAAAGTTCTGGTGTTTATGATCCTGTTAGAGATCAGATATATCTTAATATGACTAGAATAAAAGAAACTCGAAGCTTAGGTGATCCGCTGCATGAGTTAGGCCACGCTATACTTAGAAAATCTTTAAAAGGGCCTGATGGTAAAATAAGTAGTGAAGGTATAAAAGTAATAGATCAATTTAGAAACTCTTTAACAGCTCAAGAGCAACAAATTATTAACGAAAGAGTTAAAAGAAACTACAATCCCGACGGAACTAGAAATAAAAACGAATACTACGAAGAGTATTTAATGGCTTGGTCTGACGCTGTTAAAAACAGAGAGATCACATACAATGCAACTACTGGTCAAAAAATATCTGACGTATTATATCCTGTTCTTTCAAAAGCTGGACTTGGAGCTAACTTTGCTAAAACCGATATAAACGGTGAGAACATGTTTTTATTCATGCAAGCGTTACAGCGTAGTAGTTTAAAAAAAGGTTTACGTAAAGACATCATTGAGTTTGGTAAAAAAGCTAGAGAAGGTGACGTTAAAGGCGAAATGCTTCAGTCTAAAAACATTACTAAAGAACAAGCAGAAAAAGTTGCTACTGACTTAAACAAAATAAATGAAATAAAGAAAACTGTCGATGTTTTTGCAGAGAAGAAAGGTTTAAATGCTCTTGAATTACTAGAAAGTGATCCAATTTACCAAAGAGCTTCTCAAAGAATAAAAGACAATATTAGCGAGACGACAGGTAGATTAACAACAACTTTGACTAAAAAGCTGTTTGATCCTATACCTGAAGACTTTACTAGGCCTTTAGGTGACACTAAAGACTTGGCTAGACAAAACTTTCAAGAGTCTTTAAAGTCTGAGCTTGAGCAAATGGTTATAAAAGAATACAACGGCAAACAAGAGTTAGAAAAGTTTATAGTAAACAGAGGTTTTTTAAGAGCTCAAAGCTTAGCTAAAAGACTAGGCGTAATACAAGAGGTTGCTGAAGGCGCTGGCAAAGAAAAGCAAATAGCAGATAAGCCTGGCATGGTTAAGCAGGGTAATGAGCTTTTACTAAACATGGCTGAGGGCGCTGGCCCTAGAGTAAGAGAGGCTACTCAAAAAGTATATAGAGAAATAGCAGAAAGTGTTGAGACTCAAAAACTAGCCGGTAAACCTGAAGTTGAAATAGTACCAGGTAGCTATAAGCAGGTTAGTCCTAAGTATTTATCAGAGCTGATAGAGTCTTTTGTGGTTGGTAAAAGAGTTGAAGTTAAAGGTCAAGAAGTTATTGGCGATAAAGCAATGGCTGATCGTATTGTAAAGCAAATAGAAACAAAACAACAGCTAAACAACAACGAAATAGCTATACTAAAAAAGTCTATAGGTGATAATTGGCTAATGTTTGACGCTGCTCTGCCTCAAGGTTTTACTATAACAGGTGAAGCTACAATGGGTAGAACAGGTGGTTTAAAACCTTATTACAATGAGATGACTCAAAGAGCTACTCAAGAAACATTTGGCATAGCCGCAGCTCCTTCAGGTAGAAAACCTTTTGTTAGAATAAAAGGTATGAATAAAGAAACTTTCATGCAACCGTTAGAAGCTATTACAAAAGGCTCAGAAAGCGGACCATTAAAAAGCATGCTAGTTGAATATGTTAGAGCTTTTGAGAATCAAGCTATGAGATCTAAGCTAGATCCGCTAGGCGAAGCATTCAAACACTTAGCAGACGGTAGATCACCATATTTATTTAGCGTTAATGAAAAGACAGGTATGTCTGTAGCTGACTTAATGCAGCGAGGCGTAGCAATAGGCTCTATAAGATTACAAACTAAAGGCTTAATAGAAGCTTTTGGTAAAGCTAATTACAAAAAAACAGCTAGAGAAAAACATCCAGCTATAGTTGATTTAGTTGAAACATTAATGCTTAATAGAAATGAAACGTTAACTGTCGGCGGATCATATCAAAAGTCTATTAAAACTGACAAGTTTACACCTAATGAAATAAAAAATCAACTAACAGAAGGTGGTATATATAGAGGTAAAAAGCTAAACGACGCAACAACTCGTAAAAAATACGTTAAAGCAGCTTTTAATATGGGCTTGAAAATGCATCCAGCTATAGAGTCTTCTTGGATAGAAGCTTCGTTAGCTTTAAAAGATGGTTATAAAGGTACTGTTAAAGTCACAGATTACGCTACTCAAAGAGCCGCGCTTAGAAATAGATCTTTTACTCCAGCTGAGCTTCAAAAAATGGAAGCTGACATGAAGAAGCTAGGTATTGACGTTGAAAATTTAGTTAACGCTACACCTATGGAAATGAAAGGCTTTGTTAAGCAAACGCTAGAGTCTATAGGTAGAGAAACGTCATTGCAAGCTAAAGAACAAATATTAGCAAATGCTAAGGTTAGAATCGAAAATATAAACAAAGCTAATCATGATATGTTAAAATACATGAACGACTTGTATCAAAAAGAATATGCTAAAGAAGGCATAGATAACACTTTTGTACTGTTGAATGGCGCTTTGCAAACTAACATTGTATCTGGCAAAAGAGCCATGAGCACCTTTGAGTATGTCTACCTAAGAGAGGGTAAGCAGATGGGTTTAGCTAAGCCAAGCATGTTTTTGCCAAAAACTACAAAGCTACCAAAAAGACCTAACCCAAAGTATAACGAGCAGTTGCAAGAGTATTATAAATCCTGGGAGCAATGCGCTGAGTACAAGGAAAGATACAATGTTAGGTTAAAAGAAACTAAAGATAAAGCTGAAGCTAGAGAGCTAGCAATATCTGACCTTCAATGGAAGAACGAGCATTTAGGTGCTTCTGCTACAACAAACGCCGAAACCTCATCTTATATATATTCTGGTGGTAAATCTATAACACTAGATAATATAAACAACGGTCACAGAACGCTTTGGGCCCCTAAATATATAGCTGACAAAGTATTAGATGCTAAAATAAAAGTTGGCGATAAAATGATCGACAATAAAGTTAGCTTGGAAGGTGAGCTTCGTATATTAAAGTTTGGTCAAGGTAAATTGTTTGGACCAGACAGAAAAGTTGTACATTTTACAGGTGAATCAGCTAGTACATATATAGCCAGCAAAAACAGAGTTGCAGAAATAATTAACGAAACACTGCTAGCTGAGCAAACAAGTATTGTAGAGGTTGCTAAGCCTAGCAAAATTTTAAGTTTTTCTAAAGACTCTAAAGAAATAAAAGAAAATATAAAAATATATGACAAAGCTATAAAGCTTGGCCGCATGCCTAATAAAAAGTCTAGAGGTATGTCTACTTTTGACTTTGACGATACGCTTGCCACTACTAAATCAGGTATTAGATACGAAATGCCTAACCCTTCTGGAAAGCCTGCACCTCAAAGAAAAGCAATATTATTAATGGGATCTGCTGGAGCTGGCAAGACCACTGTTATAGAGCAGTTAGGCTTAAGAAAGCAAGGGTTTAAATATATTAACCAAGACGTTGCTTTAGACTGGTTGTCTAAAAATAATGGGCTACCAAAAGATATGAACAACTTTACTAGACAGCAAACAGAAAAATGGAGAGATCTTCAGTATGAAGCTGCTAGCGCCGCTAAAGATAAAGCTTTAAAGTTAAGAGGTGAAGGTGATGGCGTTGTAATTGACGGCACAGGCGGTGATATTAGAGCAATATCTAGAAAGTTTAAAGATGCCGGTTATGATGTTCAAGTAGTACATGTTAATTCTTCACTAGAGACAGCTTTAGCTAGAAATAGATCTAGAACCGAAAGAAGACTAACAGATACTACCGTAAAGAATAGTTACGAAAAAGTTCAACAAAGCATTAAAGGTACTAAAGAGTTAGTAGACTTTTTTCCTAAGTCTGTAAGAGAGTTTGTAGAAGTAAACACTGATAATCTAAAGCAAGGAGAGCCTTTACCAGCAGAGTTTGTTAAAAAAATAAATGACTTTACTAGTGGCTATATTAAAGGCAGAATAAATGCTGAGCAGTTTGCAGCTGAAGGCGCTAAGCTTTTAGAACAAGGTGCTAAATATGACTTTAGCGAATTTAATAAAGTTGTAGAAGGAGCACCTGGCCCACTACTAGGTAAGGCTATTGAAAGAGCTAAAAAGTTTGGCAATGAAAATATGTTTGTTCTTACGGCTAGACCAGCCGAGTCAGCTGGGCCAATACGTGAGTTTTTAAAGAGCCAAGGTTTAGACATACCTTTAGAAAACATAACTGGATTAGGAAACAGCACAGGCGAAGCTAAGGCTATGTGGATGTTAAAAAAGTTTTCAGAAGGTTATAACGACATGTATTTTGTTGATGACGCTTTGCCTAATGTTAAAGCTGTTAAAAGTGTTTTAAATCAGTTAGATATTAAATCTGATGTTCAGCAGGCGCTAAAGTTTAGTAGAACTAACGACGTTAATAAAAAAGTAAACGACATATTAGAACAATCTTTAGGTATAAAGTCTAAAAAAGTATTTACAAAAGCTGAAGCTGCTATTAGAGGTAAAGAAGCTAAGCGTAGAAAACTGTTTATACCAGATACTGCCGCTGATTTAGAGCTTCTTTTAGAACCATTATATGGAAAAGGTAAAGAAGGTATTGAAAATAAAAAGTGGTTTGAAGAAAATTTTGTTAGAAAGTGGGAGAGAGGCATAAATGACTTTAATAATGCTCGGCAAACTATCACTAACGACTACATGTCTTTACGTAAAAAGATGAAGGATGTTGTTAAACAACTTCCTAAAGCAGTAGAAGGCACTAGCTTTACCACTGATATGGCTATGAGAGTTTATCTTTGGAATAAAGCTGGGTATGAAGTCCCAGACTTAGCGGCGTCTAGTAAACAAAAACTAATTAGGCATGTAGTTAACAATCCTAAACTAAAAGCCTACGCTGACAACGTTGCTAAACTTACTAAGCTAGAAGGCGGTTTAAAAGAGCCTACTGTTGAATGGTATGCTGAAACTATTGCTAGCGAAATACAGGGTTTAGGTGAAGGTATTGGCCGTAAAAAATATATTCAAGAGTTCATTGATGCTAAAAATGAAATATTTACTGAAGCCAATCTAAATAAAATGCAATCAAAGCTTGGTGAAAACTGGAGGGAAACTATTGAAGACATGTTTGATCGCATGGAAACAGGTAGAACTAGAAGTATGAAGATCGGTAAAATAGGTAATCAAATAATGAATTATCTAAACGGTTCAACTGGCGCTATTATGAACTTCAATACTAGATCAGCTACGCTTCAGCTAATATCTACGGTTAATTTTGTAAACTCTTCATTTAATAATCCACTTAGGGCTGGACAAGCTTTTGCTAATCAGCCGCAGTATTGGAAAGATTTTATGTTTATCATGAACTCTGATATGTTAAAGCAAAGACGTCAAGGCTTAGAGATAAATGTATCAGAAGCTGAGCTTGCTACCGCTGCAGCTAACACTAAAAATCCTGCTAAATCTGCTTTAGCTAAAATATTAAAAGCTGGTTATTTACCTACTAAAGTGGCTGATAGCTTTGCTATTGCCGCGGGTGGGGCTACGTATTATAGAAACGCTATAAGAAAGTACACTAAAGAAGGCTTGTCTAAGGCTGAAGCTGAAAGAAAAGCTTTCATAGACTTCCAAGCTATAGCTGAAAGAACTCAGCAGTCATCAAGAGCTGATTTACTATCTAAACAGCAAACTTCTTTTGAAGGTAGATTAATACTTCCATTTGCTAACACTCCGATGCAAATGAATAGAATTATGATGAAGGATGTGTTAGACATCTCTAAAGGTAGATACAAAGGTTTTTACGGTGAAAATTCTTTAACAAGCAAGCTAAGTAGAATAGGCTATTATGGTTTTGCTCAATCTCTTATATTTGCTGGCTTACAATCAGGCGCTTTCGCTTTAATGACAAACTCTGATGACGATAAGAAAGTAGCTGAGTCAAAACTTAATATGTTGAATACTGTTGCAGACTCGTTTTTAAGAGGTATGGGTATACAAGGCGCTGTGCTTAATGGAGTTAGACTTGCTATTCAAGAGTTTATAAAACAAGATGGTAAAAAGTATAACGCTGATTATAGTGAGGTTGCTGAAAAACTGCTTAATATATCGCCAACAGTTGGTTCTAAGTTTAGTAAGCTTGATGCGGCAGGTAACACCTATAACTATAACAAAAAAGTTATACAAGAAGAAGGTTTAACTTTAAATGGTCCACTGCTAGAAGCTAGCACTCAAGTTATAGAAGCTACAACAAACGCGCCTTTAAATAGATATTATAAAAAAGGTAACAACATACAAAACGCTTTAGATGACAGCTACTACAACTGGCAAAGAGCTCTGTCAGGTATGGGTTGGAACGTGTGGGGCTTAGGCGAGGGTAAAGACGAAAGTAGAGTTAGAATTAAAAATAAAGGCAAGGAAACTGAGTATACTAAATATTTAACTAAAGAAGACTTACGTAGAGAACAGGTTTTAAAAAAGAGAAAAGAAAAAAATAAAGCAGGTAAAAACCAGTGTGGAGCTATTGTAAAAGGTAAAAGATGTAAAAACCAAGTTACTAAGCCTAAAACACGTTGTCACTTTCACGATTAACGTGTAATATTTATTACTATGAAATACATATATTTACTACTAATTGTTTTATTTTCTTGTGCATCGCCTAAAAAGTGTTGTTCACAGATTAGTAAGTCATTTAAGTTTTCAACATTTTATGTTGCGGCAAACGGTGGTACATCAATATCAGATCAAGAAATATACTCTGTAGATGGTAGCACGCTAGTGTACGACACTATATTTACGCCGTACGACTACTCATTGTCGATGGGTATACGTAAAATAAAAAGGTTTGGCTATGAAAATAGAACCACATTTAAAGATGGTACAGAGTCTTCATTTTCAGATGCTGCTAACGTAGGCTTAGAGCCTTTTGAGTATTTGTTTCAAGTACAATACAAAAGGCAAGAAAGTATAGAATACTTTGATCAACATCATTTTTTAAGATATGTTGAACCAGTATGGCTTGCTAAAGTAGAATATATTAAAGATGGTTTTGCAGACATTGAATATTTTGAAAGCACACAAAGACTGCGACTGCTTGGTAACAAAAAGTTATCATTTAATCTAGGTGCAGTTCAAAGACTTGCAGAGCCATATGGCTACGATCCACTTGAAGAGTGGTCATTTGCTAGCAATAGAATACATTATACATGTTTAGCTATAGAAGAAGGTTATAGCGTCGATGTGTATGAATCAGAATATAAAGATCCTGATGGTAACATAGTAGCTACAAATCCACAAGTTTGGAACGAAGTAGTTATGCCAAGTGTTTTACAGGATTATGTAGAAAAGAAAAGAAACGAGCTTGACAACCAGTGGCAATATTCGCTAGTTGTTGGCTTTGACTTTTACCATTATACCAAAAACTTTTGGCTACACAGCTGGGGTAACTTGATGCCATACCACTATGACGATGGCAATGAGTTTTCATACCACAACTTTAATGATGGCGAGCAATGGTACGACTACTCTGGTGGTCTTATATTTGGTTATAAACTAAATAAAAACCTAGGCTGCTTTGTTGAAGGCAAGTATAACAAATATTGGAATCGTGAGTGGTATGATTTCAAAGCAGGTATAAACTACATTATATTCTAACAATGGCAACTGAAATAGGTAAAGACACAAAAGTAAAATTAAGTTTAGAAACAATAATATCATTAGGTATTGTATTAGTCATGGGTACTGGCATGTGGTTCACGCTTCAGGCAGATATAGCCGAAGCAAAAGAACTACCATTAGCACCAGACCCAGAGGTTACGCGCATGGAGTTTGATATGAAAGATCAAATGATACGTAACACTATTATGAACACTCAAGAAGACGTGCAAGAGATTAAAGTAACTCTTGAAAAGATTGAGGATAAACTTTATAAGTAATGAAAAAGATGTGTATAGCATTACTATTTAGCTTAACAAGTTTGTTGGCTTTTAGTCAAATAGAGGCCTTGCACGTTAACGCTGGCTGGAACAAAGCAAACGACGTAGAGTGGTTTAGCAAGTTGAAAGACTGTGATATATCAGAGCTATTAATAGAAAACGACAACAATCAAGCTAAATATAAAATAGCATCAGTACCAACAATAATAATACTAGACGATGGAGAAGAAGTTAAAAGATTTCAAGCAGACCTTAGTTTCAAAATGGCTGCAACTAGAAAAGAAGTTGAA
>Ga0187219_1000284_pt1 | contig 23844 bp, 21 predicted proteins | sample 13SPOviralmetaG_FD_130162 | JGI IMG/M metagenome (GOLD analysis project Ga0187219, IMG submission 130162) | Marine viral communities from the oligotrophic San Pedro Time Series (SPOT) site, San Pedro Channel, CA, USA - 13 SPOT_SRF_2010-07-21... | ecosystem: Environmental > Aquatic > Marine >... | reverse complement strand
TTCAATTAATGTAGGATTATACTCTTCCCAAAAATCAACAAAACGTAAAAACATTTGCCATACATCTGGGTTGTACATAGGTTGACCATTGGTTAAAAAATTTAATTCTTTACCATTTAAATAGTCTTCAATCATTTCATGTACTTGTGTACCTTCTTCCCCAGCTTTTCTTACAATATATTCAGCAGAATATCCTACTTTTTTTAACCAATCTTCAAAAAATTTACCTTTTGGATAAGTACCTAAAACATAGGTAATTGAAGGATAATACTCACCATTACGTCTATAATAGCGTGAATCTGGTAAAGTAATTTGTTTTGAATCTGCAGAGATTTCTAATACCCTATTATAGGATTTTTTAATATTTCTTTTATTCATATTAATGATAATTTTTTCTCCATTAAGGCGTATTGAGTGAGTGGAGATGACTTTTGAATTAAATTTGTGAATTGGGTGAAACCCATTTCACTAGGATCTTTTCCTTCAAGTTCAACAAGATGAACTTCCTTACCTTCATTCATAAACTTTTCAGCGAATTTAATTGATTTTTTTAACGCGTCATTGTCTAATGCTATATATATTTTTTCTACTGTTGATGTTACTATTTTTTTCATTAAGTTAGATTGTATGTTGTTACCTAATAATGGTATAGCATTTCTTTTAATAGCTATAGCGTCAAAGGGTCCTTCACATAGTACTAACGGTAATTTCCAATTTATAAACAATTCAAATGGTATAATATCACGTGATGTTTCTGGATTACGATATTTCACATATGGTTCTTTTTCGAATGAACGACCTGTAAAATAGTTTAAAATTCCTTGTTCGTCATAAGATGGGATAATTACCATATTTTGATATCTACCTGATGTACAATACCCAATATTATATTTATCTATATCATCCTGAGTAATACCTCTATTTTTTAAATATGATAAAGCCCTTCTACCTTCAATATTAGATGTAGTTATATCTTTAAATAGTTGAAGTTCTTCTGGGAGTTTTAAATTTTTATGAGTGACAACTATATTTCTTTCAGTTTCATTGCCTATTAACTTATATAATTCAGTAAACTTTTCGGGTGTAGCTTTGGTTTGTTTAAATAAAGAAGATATTCTAGTACCTTTTTTGTTGCAAACCCAGCAATGCCATGGATTATATCCTTTTTTATTTTCTGAAAAATTGATTTCTAACTTAGGTTTATGATGGTTACAAAAAGGACACGTATGAGCTTGATTACCCCTAGCTGTTCTCTTTCCAGTTCCTAATACAGAATTAACTAAATTAATAAGTAGTTCATTTACCATAGGTAATAATATACATAACTAATTTTAGATATCAACGTTTAGTTGAAATCCTTAGTAAAAAACTTTCCTAAAATATTATCATTCCAAAACTCATCGGGTTTTTCTAGGGTTTGATAAATGAATAAATATTTTGTTTCGTAATATGTTAACAATTTTTTGGTAGGACAAGTTTTAATAATCCATTTTTCCCAATTTTCTTCAGGTTCTGTTTTAACTAATTCTATTAGTTCTTTATTTGAACCCCAATATCCTTTCCAATCGGATTCTTTAATTGCTAATTTATAAGAGGGTCTACGTCCTACAACACCTTCATATTGTTTTAAGTCTTTTTTTCCCATTTTTACTTTTCTAGTAAAATATAGAATTTTTTTACCTATATAAGATTTTCCTGTAGGTAAATGAGTTATTTTATAAACAAACCCATAAGTATCATCAGGAAATTGAGAGATGTCTGTAATATCTTGCTCTTGATATTGCCAATTTATCATACGTCGAAATTTACTATAACAGTGGTATCGGTGAATTGTGAAACTGGTAGAGGAAATGATAATTTTCCTACAGCTACTAATTCTTTAGCCCCGTTATATAAACCCACACAAGTTATGTAAGGTTCAAAAAATGAAGCTGTTGCATAAGGGTAGTAAGAATCATTAGCAGCTCCTTCTATTGATTGGGTTAATAATGTTGGATTGGTTGAAGATCCAAATTCATTTTCAGCTATTGTACATTTATATTGTTGTTCATATATAGTAAGTGATGAACTAAAATTAATATGTGTTTGGTTTAGTGAATTAGGATTAAATTGAATTAAATTTCCTAATTTTTCACAACTGTGGGTAGTAAAAACTGCAATACCATGAGAATAAAATATTTGACCTACTACTGTACTATCTGAACCACTAATAATGTTACCATCTCCATCATCTGATAGGAAAAGAGGAGCACCGTTATTTACAAGAACAGATCCTGTATAAGTAAATTCAAAAGTATATGGGATTATTTTTTCTCCATATAAATAAGTTGGTATTGATATAGTAGTTATTTCATTCCCACTTCCAGTTGGGAAATATCTTTGTTGAAGTAAAGTTGATTGAAGATAATTATCATATAAAGTACCATTTATAGGACCTTGTAAAACATCATCTTCTCGAGTTACACCAGGTACTATACTCCCTGTATTAGCAAAATCTCCTATACTTGAAGATAAGTAATTTTTATAATAAAGTTGTTTAGCGCTATTATATACTGAATTTCTAGATGATGAATATTCAAATCCAGTTTGGAGGTTTGCAGATGATGTATAATGGACATTTCTACCACAGTAAATATTGATCCCATTTTCAGATCCAGTAATAGCCCCTCCCGTAAAAGAGAATCCTTTATCTGCTATAAATGATGTTATTGTAACATCTTTGGTTGTGAATTGTTTCCAAGCACTCATTCATTAGAAGTCTAACTTGATTCTTACAAGTAATTCTTTTGTAAAGTCTTTTAATAATGGTCTAGATAGTTTTGCTACTGCTACTAATTCTTGATTATCATTATATAAACCTACTGTAGTAATATATACTTGAGGATCGTTAATAAATGAATCATATAATACAGCTCCATCTGAACCTGATATAAATGATGGGTTTGTTGAATAATTAAAGTTTTGGCTTTTTGCTCTACAGAATATAAAATCAGATGATAGTTGTTCATTTGAATTTAAAGTCCATCCTGGTGAGACTGATGTTAGACCTCCCATTTCTAAAGCAGTATATAATTTTTCTGGGTTGTTATCTTCAGCATTTGTATTTCTACCAGTCCCTAAATTAACACCACCATCAACAAATCTACCATCTATAGCTTCCCCATTTAATAATATGGTTCCAATATCTGGCATAAACCAACCATATGATCCTGAGTTTTCAGACCAACCATTATCATTAACATCAGTGTTAACATTTCCTGCTGATCCTGTTACTAAGTTATAAATTCTTCCCGCTTCGGAAAATACTGCAGCTCCACCTAATTTACTATCATCCGTAAGATATAAAGTTTGTGTTGAACCTGATATAGCTAATGTCATTACCCCAGGAAGTAATTCTTCTTTATATCCTGATCTTTCTACTGGTAGAGCATAAAAATATGATGATGATTGATTACCAAATACAAAATTAGATTCTTCATCTCCTAAAATTAATGATCTATATTGACCATAATTTGTTCTTGTTGGGGATAAACCATCTACATTTGGATTATATAATAAACTACCACTACCATCAGCATCACAATAAGCAATAGCAAATTGTACGGATCCTGTAGTTTCTTCTTCAAAATAAATATTGTAGTAGAATTGACCAGTAGCACTATTAACTTGAACTGATGAAGTAAAATATTCAGTTATAGTAGGTGTATTGTTTGACCACACAGTACTTGTTACATTCTCAGTACTAATTAGTAAATCTCCTTGGTCTAAAGGGGAAAAAGTTGCTATGTTATTTGTATTTGCTAATGCCATGTCTTTTTAATTATGTTTTGGTAATTTGAATTGGAACTTGAATTCTTGCTCCTGAATCTCTACCAATTACTGTTAGTGTACTATATAATGTATTTGCTGAGTTTCCACCTTGTCCATACAATGTGTTAATTCCTGTTGCTGTTAATACACAACTAGAACCAATTACAGTTCTAGATACATTAGTACCATTTGTCTGCATTGAAACATCATTTAATCTTTGAGCATTCTCTGTTGCTACTCCTTGACCTACAACTCCATTAGTAGTAGCAAACTGCCTTACATCACTTACAGTAAATAAATACCCTGAAGATTCTTGTACTGAATTATTACCTAAGTAATTTAATGTTTGAGGTGTAACTGTAAATGTTGATGTTTGTTTCATTTTTATAACAGAAACACCCGCTGTAACTACAGGCATTTTAGCTGTATCTCTTGGTAGAGTTACTAATTTATACTTCATCATTTGGGTTTCATCAGGAAATGCTTCTAATAAAGGCATATTTTGAATAGCTTCACCGTAGTAAGCTGAACCTGAAGGGTTTTCTGGATTGTATAAAGTATAGTCGATTTCATCATCTGCTAAAGCAAATGATTGAATATTAAAAGAACCATCACCCTTTGCTAAGAGCTCTCTTCCTTTTGTAGTTAGGATAGCATCAACTGTTACTACCTGATTATTTAAATATCCCATGTTTGTTGTATTTTAATTATAAATATATGAATTTTTTATTTTTATTCCAAATTATTCTAATCTTCAGGTGCTCTTCTAGTATCATTATCTTCATCAGCTCTAAATACATTTTTAGCACTTAAATTATTTATTATAGATTGTACGTTTCTTTTCTGTTGATCTGAAAAATCATCAGGAATTAAATACCCTGAAGGTGATATTGTTTTGACTCCTTCTGATCCTGTTGGTGCTTCTTGATAAACAATTATTCTATCATCTGCTTGAATTCTTTTTCTAAGTGTAAAACCATATATTTTTCCATCTGGAATTGGTAAATCGAGTGTTCTTGGATCAGGGTTAACTATTAGTTTATCGTAATTAAACCGTGATTGTGTAACTGGGTATAATTTAAAGAAGGTAAATGCGTCTGAGCTTATTGTCCAAACAGATGAAGAAATTAAATTTCCTTCACCATCAGGAACATCAATATTATTTTCATAATCTGTATTAGGACTATCATCTACTATAGTAAAATCTTGAGTAACAAAGTTAGGTGTTTCAGTGGAGTTTGGATTTGAATTATAAATAACTCTAATTTCATCCCCTTTTTGGAAGTGTGTGGGTTGGCTAAAATCTTCATAAGTTGTAATTCCTCCTAAACTTCCTGAGTCTATGTTTGTATCTATACCTGAAAGATTATAATTTTGAGTAAAATAATTTGCAATATTAGATGCATAATTTTCTGGTAGTCTTTGATTTAGAGAAGTAGCAGTTTGGACATTAGGCAATCCAGGAAGTGGGGCATTATTAAATTGATTAAACGATCCTGTTGAAAATATACTTCTAGAAACATAATTATTATAGTTATTTACTAAACTAAGTCCATTTCCAATTCCAAGTAAATGTCCTTGGATATTAACCCCATTTACCATCCCAGCACTAGAAGAAATATATCCTTCCCCTCCTCTTATATATAAAGCAGGTTCTATACTAGATGTTAAAAAATTAAAAGCTGAACCTGAAGGATAACCTTGTGTATTAAGAAATGCCGCATCCCTTAAATAGTAGGATGATGTAGTAGGAGACTCAATATTTACACCCGGTATTACTCCCTGGAGTTCTGCCCAAAGTGAACTATTATAACTCATAGTAAGAGCATAGGTTGTTGGAGTAATTTGACTTGTTCCTTTTACTTGATATTCTAAACCTCCTTGATATATTTTATTACTACCTATTGGTAAAGAAGTATAATTAATAGCTACCGATCCTGATTTTTTAACTTTACCTTGATTATATGCTATTAATGCTTTTCTATCAACTTCAAAAGTACTTCTAATATCCGTTAAATTATCATTACTACCATCAATTTTTATAGTTACTGGGGATTGAGGGGCTTTATTTCCTGTTACATCTTCTAACGGGCATTCAATAAGTGTATCAACTCTAAAAGTATAAGTATCATATAACTCTTCATTTTGTTTTGATGTTTTAAAATGAGCAAAATAAATAGGATGTTTAGAAATTGTTCCTACAGATGAATTTACAGACTTCATAGTACCTCTTGAGCTATCTCCATTCCAACCAGGGCTTACTACATCAGTTATACTTTTATTATGAACTAATACATTATTAGCATAAAAATTATGGTTAGGTTCTACACTTAATAAATTGTATACAGTAGTAGTTTCATTTATTGTTTCTATTAATGATATAGTTGTTTGAGTGTTATAACTAGTTTTACAAACATCACCTACAGTTAAATCAGCAGCTATAACCCAATTTTTTCCTTCAACATAAAATGGGTGTTTAGATGTAGTATTAATAACATTCCCATCATCAAATGTTAATTTAATAATAGATTCTACTTCACTTATTTTTAAGTCTCCTACTAACCCACTTTCAAATTTTCCACTATCTTCATTGTATGTTGCTATAGCTTCACCAACTTTTACATCTTCTATATTTTTAGTATTATTATATATTTTATTGTTAGAACTATAAACCATAGTAGTTATTTGTGTTCCAGCTGTAAAACAAGTTTCTTGAAGACCAATTTGGTTTGATCCTGAAAATAAACTTCCACTAAGATATCCATTTAAATATTCAATTTGACTTCCTGAAGGGGTAAATGTATTATAATTTGCACTTTGTAATCTACTTCCTAAATATCTAGGAATGATTGATGATTTTTGAGTGTAAAAACTATCAGGAATATCTGCCTTTATAGCTTTATTATTTTGGATAGGTATAACATTTGAAGGTACTCCTGATGAACCTGTTGATGAACCTCCTTCATACTCTACTACTTGTAAATAAGTATTTGGTCTACTTTGAGTAACATTATTAATTAATGCATTAAATGGAGTATTATAAAAATCTTCAAATGGGGGTAATTGTGGGTTAAAATTCACATATTGTAAAGATTGTGGTCCACTAGGCAGCCATAAAGGAGTTACTGAGCCACTTAATAATCTTGAATTATTAGGATCATAAGAATATCCTATAGATTTAAATTCTGTATTAATTTTTTCATTAATAGAAATTACACCCTCTACACTATTTAGACTTTGTCTAAATAAATTACCAGGTAAACCACTATAATCTTCTACTGCTGGGAATCCTAAGCTTGGTGTATTTGTAAGACTAAAATCAAAATCAGGAAGATTGGCTATAGTATTTTGATTATCGATAAGATTTCCAAATTGATCATAATTCTTTCTATTAAAAAGTAAACCATAAGGAACCCAATAACCACTATCACCTGAAGATCCAGACCAAGTTGTACCTTGGATAAGTAAACTACCACTTCCATACCCAAACCCATAAGCTTTATTTTGTTGGGTTGTTAACCAACCACCATTTCCAAATTTTGTTGAGGTTGTATCAGGGGCATTATAAGTTAAATCATTATTAGATACATAAATTGACATTGTAACAGCATCTACTACATTAAGGGATGCTGATACATTTACAGTACTAGTAAATCTTACAGGTCTTTGACCATTAGTTGAACCATTAGGCATTCTATATTCGAGGAAATTAAAATCAACACCCGCACTTCTGTTTTGAAGGGTTATAGATTCTCTACTTCCTAATAAAGAGGAAAGTATAATATTACTTTCTAATCCACCAGCTAACCCTGAATTAGCAAAATCTAATGTTGGGTTAGTAATAAATCCTGAACCTGAAATATCAAATTTAAAATAAGGACCTATATTATTATATTCATATGCTGGAGTAGCGGCTGTACTAGCATAAAGTCCTCCATCAAATCCACTTGCTGATACTGGTGGTAAAGGATAATCTGTAATTCCTCCTAGATATTGATTAGCACTATTAAACCCAAATAAATCTCTTGGTTCATCTGATACTGTTGCTAATGATTCATCATTTATTCTATAAGCTAAAGGAGGTAATAATATACTGTAAATGAAAAAATTCTGAAAATCAATTTGAGATTGTTGTAAGAATATAGCTGCTTTACTAAATTTTTCTTGTAGTGGTAAACTTGATACATAAGTTAACCAATCTTTTATATTATTATCAAGGATATCCGAAGCTGCCAATCCAGCTGGATATGCAAAAACATTTGTATGTAATGAAAATGATGGATAAGTGTTAATCGCTCCTATATCAGAAGAAAAGGCTCCCCTACTCTGAGATACATCTACCACATAACTAGTATCTAAAACTTGTGAAGGTGCGAATGGGTTATCTAGTAATGATTGAGTTGTAACTGTTAAATTACTACCACTAAATTCACCATTATAAAATTCTTCTTGTGATTTATGTATTCTAAAAGCACTACCTGATATTGTGTTATCTCTTTCAATCCAAGATTGAGTTACATATGGGTTTAATAGGGTGGATTGAAAACTGATAACTTCAATATCCTCTGTGTATGGTTGGACTAATAAATTTCTTATTTTAGTAATAGTAGGATCACCTACATTATTTACACCTCGTATCCAAAAAGAAATATCTTCTTCGGGAAGCATTTCATAGAAAGATGAAGTTGCTATTGTAGTAGGTAGTGGAGATAAAGAAGCAGAGGATATTATATCCGATCCAATTTCACCCCTAAGTGATGAAGATACTAAAAACTGAAATCCAGTATTTGGTAAAAGAAAATCTGAATCAACAGATGCCATGAATTGGAATCTTGTTTTTAAAGGAGTTGTTAATCTAATCCCTTTATTATCAGTTCCTGAACCAAAATTTGATATTTCAATACCGTTTACGCTATTATAAGCACCAAAAGCTGTCGCTAAGTTTTGATAAGATCCAGGAAGTAATGATGAATAAGCTAATTGTGTGTTACCATAAAACCAACCAGACTGTGTTACTTCTCCATTGTAAATATCTAAAACACCTCCTGTACCACCTTCTATAGTACCTATATCCATACTTCCTGTAATTTCCAAATTTCTATATGAAATTGGACTATTCATACCGGAAAGTGTAGGTTGACCTCCAACTACAATTTCTTCTTCTGGGGTGTATGCTATTATTGTATTAGGATCAACTGTTATGGGAACACGTCTATTACGTTCAAGCATATGTTGTTTAACTATAATACCTGTAGTAACACTAGTACGTGCTGGAACATATGATTTAATGGCTTTAAATATTGAATTATCAAAGTATTTAATTAACCTTAAATAATCCCAAACATTTCCTTCTGTATATTTTTTAAAGTAATCATTTGCAATTGATCTTAATTTAGGGTAATATGTTTGACTGCCACTAAAAGCAAATCTTGGATCTGCAAGTGTATCTGATATTACACCATAACCAAAAGATGCAATTATATCATCATTTACTTCATCTTGAGGTGAAAAACCAACTTCTAAACTTGAAATATCTTCAGTATAGCTTTCACTAATTAAATAATTTTGTTGAATACTTCTGTATTTTGATAATACATTACCGTATACTTCCCCATCTTCAACTTGTATTTTATTTGATACCCTGTTTCTAATTCCGATAGAAGGTTGATCTAAGAAATATGTTTCAACGTTTGTTTTACTATATGTTCTTTTAACTGTAGACTCATAATGAATAAATTCATAACTTGATGTTAATGATATATCTGCTGGGTTTACAAAAGATTGTGTTACTATATAAACAGGGGCTGATCCTGTTATTGCAGGGTGAGAAGAGGATATTTCTTCTATATAGCCTGTTAATGCTGATGCTGTAAATACGTGTTCTAATTCATTACCTAATGGTGCTCTAAAGTTTACAATATCAAACGATGATTCTGAGCCTGTAATGTTATTACCTTCAATACTTTCAGGATTCATTACAAAATCATTGAATACAGTTTTTTCAATATCATTCGAGTAATATCTAAATTCTTGAAAAGATCCTGAGAATATTTTACCTCCCTCATTTAATACATTAACTCCTACATTAGAACCTGATATGTAACCACCAACATAAACACCATCGTGTTCTGTTACTCCAAATTTATTCCAAGAGTCATTTAATGAAGATGATGGAGGATTTGATAAATCATAAGTAACAGATTCATAAAACCCACCATCATAACCTTCAAAGAAATCAGGTGCTTGTGAACTTAAACTAACCGAACCTGTCCACCCAATTGAATTTCCATCCCACCCATTATCTAATTTATTAGCAGCAAATAAAGTATATGTTGCTGATTGAGAAGGATCACTAGCACTAACGTGAGTATTTCTTTGTAATAATACTGTCCACCAACCTCCATCAAAGAATGGTAATTCAATATCATCTGATATTGCTACTCCTCCTTCTGATGTAGAGCCAGATAAATAAAATCTTAACTTACCATAATCATAATAATCACTAAAACTAGATCCAGAATATGTACCTGAGGGTTGATCTTCGTAAAATAAACTAATACCCCAATCAAATTTATTATCTGCAGTTCCGTTTGATTTTTTAACCGCTATTGATTGGCTGTAATAAGAACCTCCAAAACTTGAAGATGGGTGACCAATAGTTTTAAACCTAAGGGCAATACCATCTGGTACTATATATTCATTATCTGCTACACGATTACGTTGTAATGGCATCCAAGGCACTTTAACCGATGAGCTTGCTGCGTATGAATTACCTACTGGAGTATACGCGTAACTATAACGTTTATACCATAAATCATAGTCATCTGTGTTGTCTCTATTTTTACCTCCAAATTCATTAATTCGAAGAATAGTATTTGGAATACCCCAAATATTAATTAACTGTCTTAAACCACTAATTGTACCTTTTTTCTTAGTAAGGTAAGCCATATTATGGTAAAGACGTTTATAAATTTCTTTACTTACTTTATCTATAGCATAAGGAAATCCTGGGTCTAAAATTTGTTCAACATAATCATCCCATGAATATCCAATATCCCAATAATTAAGAATTTGACCTCCATTAACCGCTATGTATTGAGTAATTAATTCACTACCTGTTGGGGGTACATAAGTACCATTATCTTCACCTATTAAACCTATAAAATTATCTTGGTTATCATAATTATTTCCAAATGTTTCAAATCCTAAACCTTTAATAGCTTCTGCAGCTAGATCTAAAGGTAAGCCTGTATCTGGGTTATTTGTTGTATTATATCTTTCACTTAATGCTTTAGTATATAACCAAACCTCATCAAAAGATTGACCAACCATGTTTGAAAATGAAACATACTCGTCATTTTCAGAATTTTCAGTAATGAATGAAGGTATAGTATACCATAACCAATTTTGATTATCTTCATCATATAATGAAGCTGATAATATGTAGCCTCCATAATATTGTGAATTTTCATCATCACTACCCATCCATTCTATTACTTCTGTACTACCAGTAGGCATTAAAGTATAAGGATATGCTGATCCTGTTTTAGGGTAGGCAAATGATGAGGAATTATAATATAAATAATTTTCGTATCCATCAAAATTTTCAACTAAATTTGAAATATTTGTTTGTAAACTAGCTAAACTTTGAGAAATAGCACTAACATTAGGGTTTGATCCTGTGGTTGTTACAATAATATCAATATCAGCTTGATATGCTTGAATTTGTGAAACTTTTTCATAAAAATTATTTATTCTTTCTTTAGCAGAAGAAAAGTTAATAAATTCATTAAAAGTATTATATGAATAATTAGGTGTAATTGTTACACCTGTTTGGTTTAGATAATTTAATACAGAATCTAAAGATTCTGAAGAGGGGGTGTTTAATAAATCTGTTTGTGATTTTAAAGTGGTAGAATTGTTAACTAAATCTTGTAAAGAAATATTAATATTAGGTCCTTTAATATAAGTAGCATTATCTAATAAATCAGAAAAATCTTCATAAAAATCTACAGACCAGGCTAAGGTTTCACTTTGTTTAGTAACAACATATACACTATCCCCTACATTACTATTAGCAGGTATAGGAGAAAAAGTTTTAATTAAAATAGAAATTCCCTCATTTGGGTTTTCATCTAAAAGACAATTAATACCTACAGAGTAAATATTATTAAAAAAGTTAATATAAAATTCATCAAAATATCTTGTTGAAGCTAATTTATTTTTTAATTGTCCATACCCTTCTATAATTTTAGAATTATTAATAGTATTAGATTTTAACCTAACTTCAGTTCTATCCCCAGATATTTCTGCTATATAAAAAGTATTATTATTTGAGGAACCTAACTCATTAGTAAGAAAATTATATAATGTATAAATTTCTCCACTATCTACCCCTAAATCATAAGCATCTCCAGCAGGGTTAACTTGTACTAGGCTTGTTGGTAAGGATCCAGTAGAGTTTTCTTGTTGTTGTATTCCTTCAGAATCCGTAAATGTTGTTGGTACAACTGGGGGGATAGTATTCTCTGTTATTTCCCATCCTTCATAATTATAATTTTCTACAATGATGTTTTTATTAATATCATAAATAAAAAGTTCAATAGAAGAACTTGGATCTTGGGGAGCAAAAGTACCTTTAATTATTTCAGCAGGAATTATTTGTGAATTAGAAAACTCAAATCCTTCTGTTGTGATGGTTGACACAGGCACAGATCTTGTTGATGCACTAACATTAATATTTCCTATTTCAATATTAGAACTAACCTCTATCACTGGGGGTGATAAAGGTTTAGAATAATTTTTATAAGGGTTATTTTTCTTTGCCATTTTTTCCTCTAAACTATTTTATAATTGATTTGAACTTCCTCTTCTTCCTAAAGTTGGAGATGATCCTCCACCTCCACCTCCGCCACCTCCAGATGCTCCACCACTACCTCCACTTGGGGGTGGTAATGGTACAGAATTATTTCCACCTCCAGATGGAGGTGTTATCGCACCACTTGGAATTACTCTAGGGCTTACTTCTTGACCTGCTGCATCTAATATAGTTCTATCAGATCCATCATCACTTCCCCCAAATTCTGTGTTTCCAAGAGCATTGGCAAAATCCTGTCTAAGTTCTAAATTTTCTGTTCTCAAATCTGCTATTTCTTCTAATAAAGCTTGTATTTCTGCTTCCCTTGGGGCGTAATCTATATATTCACCACTAGTTTCAACAAGATACAAATGGGAATTAGTATCTCCAAGTTTAGGTATTTCATAAAAAAATCTTTCATATAGTTCAAAAAAATCTCCTATAGTAGCTAAATCTAAGCTAAAAAAAGAAGGATCTTGGGAACTTACTAATTCAGTGAAATCCGTATTAATTGTATCATTAAAAGCATCTTTATCATAAACCCTTCTGTTTAAGATTGATTGCCTTGTAGTAGTTGATGTAGTATCTAATTTTTTTATTGCCATTATCCTTTAGCTATTTTAAACATTATATTTTCATCAAATACTTTAGTTACACCACCCACAGCGGTTTTAACTAATATAGTATAATATCTTTCAGGTTCCAAACCATTACAATATAAATCAAAATAACTTGAAGTATCATCTGCACTAATTCTTGTATATTCTGAGTCAAAATCAATTACAAATTCATTTGTTTCTGTATCTTTAACAGCATATAATGATTGTGATTCTGGTAGATAATAATTTGTAGTATATAAAGAAGCTGTTAAAAATGCTCTATCCGGATATTTTGGAATAGCTGCAAATCTTAATCTAGGAATACTTTCTGAGTAGTAAGTGCCTTGATTATTGTATATTGATATAAAACTTTCTACTTGAGGTAATATTGTATTTTTAGAAGATCCTGTGTTGAATGTATAATCATTATATCTAAACTCTAACTGAGGAGGGTATATTGTATTAGTATCAATTGAGAAAAATCTAAAGGTTGCATTATTAGCTTTAGTGTTAATAAACTCATTTTCTTTTGGCTGTTTAACTAAAAACCCTTCATTTGCAAATCCAACTGTTGGGTCTAAAGAATAACTATACCATGTTTCAACTGTATTTGTTACATCAATAACTATATCTTTAATATCTGAATAATTAAATGTTTGAGATTGGGTAACTGGATCTAAAGTTAGATTAGAACCTGTATACCAATTTCCCCCACCTTCATATTGACTTCCTGAGAAAGAAGCTGTTACATATTCTGCAAATCCTGTTGTTGGCCATTCAGTAGATCCTGAATAGTCCTGCCATACCCAACTAACACCATTTGTTACTTCAGGTGAATCATTATATCTTCCTGTCCCCATACCCCAACTACCAGATGTTGGGTAAAATTCTAATTTTTGATCTAAATTTAATCCTGTTACTACAGCATTAAAATTTTTTAAATATACTTTATATTCTCCATTAGTAACTTTATTTGTAATAATTTCAGAAATCTGACTGGTAGGGAATTTAATCAAATATCTACTTGCTTGCCCTAAGCTGTTTAGTTGGTAAGTGGAAGCCTCAATTATTTGATCTAATCCTGTATTTTTACTAGGATAAGAACTATATAAAGTTGAATCTTTTTCGGGGAATATTTTATATATAGCCATTTTATTAAATTAAATTATTTTCTGCTTCATCTTTAAATTTTATCATGGTTTGCATGTAAGTATTTTCAGGTGTATAAGCGTTCAATGTAAAATCTTTATCTTGTCCTTCTCGTGTTTTTAATGCTGCCCCTCCAGGTGTTGGACTTAGAGGTAATGGAGAAGAACCTACAGCCTTATACTGTCCACTAGGAATATTAGTTGAATTAGTCCTATTAGGCCCACCTGATCCTCCTTGTTTTACTCCTGCCTCACTACTTTCTACATCTAAACCTGTTATAGTTAATGAAGAACTTAATTGAGATTCTTGAGCTTGAGTACCTTGAACAAAATAAGGATTATATAAATCATATTTTTGGACAAAATTTGAGGGTTTATCATTAATTGGACCACCTTCGGGGAATGGGTTTTGAGTATCTAAATTAGTTTGGTTAAAACTATCAATCAGTGAAGGAGGAGTTCCCTTTACTGTATTTTGAGTATCTAATTGTAATGTTTCTTCTCTTGTTGGCATTTTTATAATTTTTATAGTGGTACTACTCTACCTTTAATATCAGAATTAGGATATTTAACTTCAAAAATCATAGGATCAATTGAAGGATAAACTACACCATCAATTGTAGCTCCTTCAATATCATAAGCATAATTACTATATCCTAAAACCTCATCAGATAAACATTTTATACTAACATTTTTAACAGTTTGTACTCCTTCTACCTTATCTAAAAGAATATATAAATCACTAAATAAAATAGGTTGATTGATTTGCCATTTATCTGTAGCAAAAAAGTTAGTTAAAGATTCAATACATTTAGTAATAGTTTCATTATTGTTAAAATTAGGTAATACAATTATATCAAATGTAACTTCTATATTAATAATAAAAGCATCTTTAATTTTAATTGAATCATTAATCATTCTATATTCAGCTAAATATGTTGATAGATTTTGTTTTATTAAATTGGAAGCTGTTGATAAATTACCATTTGTATCATAGGTTAAAACATATAAATCTAATATTGTTGGTAATTCTCCTGGTTTATATTCATTAATTTTTACGGGGGTTGCAAATGCTTTTGATATTGTTCCTAGGTTAGAGGGCATTGATAAAGTTCTAATCAAATAATCTTCTTTAGTTACTGTACGTAATTGATTTTGGAAATTACCTACGGCATTTAATCTTAATTCTTCAACAGTATCACCGTCTTGACCACCATCCGCTGCTAAAGGATTATTAGAAGAGACAGAATTGAATATTTGATTTGCTAATGCTGTATTTGATAGGTTTGGATTAATAAATGTAAAATTAGAATCATTTAAAATTGTTAAGGTACCAGCTTCTACATTAGATTCAACCCCTCCACCAGTTAAATATCTAAAAGTTAGAGTTGTGTTATAAGGAGCTATACCATAAGTATTTGTAAATATAAAATTTAATGGAGAAAAAGCAGTTGTAAGTTTATCTCTTTCAAATGGTAAACCTAATCCTACATTATCAGGATTAGGAACTATCTCTTCATCATTATTTTGAGTAGCACCTGCTCCAAATTCAACTTGTAATGATCCTGAATTTATAAATCTTGTTACAAATCTTCTTTGTACTTGTTGTAATTTAAGTAAATAAGGAGCATCTGCCTCTTTATTATATGTTGGGTCATTTACATTTGTGTTTCTTATCGTATCAAATACGTTTTCTTGCGCCATATTTGGAACTTCATACCACTCATTACCATCGCTATCAAAGCAATCTAAAACGCCTATAATATTAGTAGTATTAATGTTTCGAGTATCAAATCTTTTAGCAGATGCAAATGTAAAATCTGTACTATTAATAGTTGCTGATATGGCTTTTCTTGTTTTTCTTAATAAAAAGTATGTTGGATTTCCAGATGATACTTGATAAACTGATACTTCTGTAGGATCTAAAGATCCTGAGGCTGAAAAATCAATTGGATCTTCAATCAAAAATTTTATATTACTATTTGTGTTAGAGGTAATTTGAGTATTTTCTGGGATTATCATACAATAATCAAAGTCAGGAACATATTCTCCTCCTTCTAATTTTGAAGGTAATTGTTGGTAAAAATCAATATTTACAGTCGCTACAGTTGTTACTTTAGGTTCATAACCTAATAAATAAGCCATTTGGTATAAATTCTCTTGCTGTCTAGCTTTTTGAATAAATGTTTCTTGAATTTGATTATCCAAATAAAATGATAAAACATCACCCACATAAGAAGCCATTTCCATAAATAGCATACCTGTGGATGTATCTGTAAAATCATTATATGTGTTTGGAAAATATGTTTTAGAGTAATTTATTAATGCATTTCTAAAATCATTAAAATCTCTATCAACATATCTTATATCTCTTTTTAAATCAGCCATTATTGTAGTAATATATTTATATCATCAGTTATACCAAAATTTGCAACTGCATATGTTAGTATAAAATTAATTGAATTTGTATCTGGGTTAGATGTAAATTTTATATTTTTTATTTCTATTTGAGGGAAAAAAACATTAATATCACCTTGAATCATTGCTTGTAATTCACTTGTTGTGTTATCACCAACATTTTGAAATAATAAATTTCTTAAATCAGCACCAAAATCAGGATTAAATACTCTTTCTCCTTTATTAGTTAATAAATAATTAATTAGGTTAGATTTGGTTTGTTCTCTTGTTGTAAATGTAGGTACAAAAACAGCAGGCCCATTTAAAGGAAACCCAAACCCAACAGCTTTACGCTTAATTGAATCAATTGGATATTTATTATTTAATATTCTAGCCATTTATTATTTTTTCATCAATCCTGCTATTTGGGACATATCAACTTCTCCTGGGGGTAGAGATCCATTAATTGAATCTCCTCCTTGAGGTTGAAATTTAGGTTGAACTTGGGCAGATGTAAATTGTCCACTCATATCACCTAAAATATTTTGATATGCTTCTCTTTTTTGTTCTGAACTCATAACAGGTTGTTGTGGGACTTGTTGTTCTACAACAGGGGTTGTTGATGGTGCAGATGTTATAGTTGTAACTTTAGGAGTCTTAACAGCTTCTAATAAAATATCCTTCAATTCTTCTTGAATTGCTTCTCTTACAGATTCTTTAATTAATTTTTTTAATTCTGATGACTTCATTTTTTGTTATAAATATTAAATTATTATTTTTTTTAAACGGATTATTATACTCTTATGGTTCTTAATTGTACTGATGCATTATCTACAGATGTTCCAAACCTAATATCTTCTATAGTAATAACAACATTATAATCTCCTAAAGATGGTTCGCCGGGTGTAAATAAAAATACTGAGTTTGTGGCTGGTGTTTTATCTTTTATAAAATAGCTTTTTACTCTTGGAGATTCTGTAGACCCAGATTTAACACTTGAAACTGTTACCCTATACTCATTCCCTAAATTTGATCCATTTTTATAACCTGTACTCATTATAAGTTCTAGTTTTTGATTTGGAGCTGTTTTTTTAATAGTACCAAATTTAAATATAGGTGCTGTTGATGTTACTGGTATTTTTAATAATTCTGAAGGGATTATTAATGAATAACCATCTCTACCACCTAACTGATCTGGTAATGGTGGAGAATATTGGTCATTATTATTTTTCCACCAACCTGTGTTCAGGGTGTCAACTCTATATTTAGCTTCATTTATTAATACTTTTACAGAAGAACTATATGACCAAGTTTTATTATTGGTGTTATAAACAACTACTCCCCTATATATATTGCTTTCAGAAGTATTTATATTTTCCATTTTAATTCTCCTTTGAGGGAAGGAAAGTGTATTATTAGCATTTTGTTCTATTGTAAATTTCCAATCAGCAGTTGCATCTCCTGCTCTTTGATAAAGATAAGGATTAGAGGAATTTGGAGAAAGTTGAGATAATAATTCATCCTCACTAGCTAAATTTAATCCTGAATTTGAAAAATCTCCAGCTGTGGCTGAAACATTTCCAACTTCTGCAATTAGATTATTTTTTTCTTGTTGAGTCATATCTTCAGCTAATTCTTGAATACACCCATTCACTAAACTATCTAATTGTTGTAAACTATCAATAGCTTTAGTTGCGGATGATGTTATAGTTCCTCCTACTTCGGGAATTACGCTTAAAGCACCTTTGGCACCTTTTAAGAGATCACTTAATTTATCTAATGAGTCCGCTAATATTGTAAGAACATTTACAGCTAACCCAACTCCCCCAGATGGTGGGATTATTGCGGTGGGGATAGGAATTGTTTTTATTATAGTAACAGAGGTTGTAATTGCATCTATAGTTGAACTTGTTATATTAGCATTTGTCTGTAATGGGGTAAATGCTGCTGTTATGTTCTCTAAACCTGTTTGTATTTGATTTTTTTGTTGGACGATTTTTAACAATTCATCTTTAGGAGGACAAGAATCTTTAAACTTTTCAGCAAGAGCATCAACTGCTAATTCTAATTTAGCTGTCTGTTTAACTACTTTAACAACTGTTCTGTTAATTAATTTATTTAGAGCTTTTGACATTATTTAGACTTACTTACTTTAGATTTATATGTTTCTATTTTATTAAGCATATTTTGGGCTTTAATAAAAGTATCTGTAGCAGGACCCGGGAGAGCTGCATTAGGAACAAAAGGTGTTGGTGTGCCTATGGGAGTTGAAAGTGCTGATGATAATGATATAAGAGAAGTTAATAGTTTTTGTAAATCATTTAAAAATTTATTCCCTAATATTACTGGTTCTGTTGCATTTTTATCTCCTAAGTAAATTTCAGGAGATGCTACTATTGTTTTTGGTGTATCTATATTTACACTATTAACAGCATTTAAATTAATTGTATCAAAGGAAGAAAATAATATAGAATCTGATTTTGAGTTAAATAATAATCTTCCAGAATTTAAAATAATTTGTTCTCCATTAAATAAAGGAGTAGCTATTGGAGAAGAAGAATAGGATTTATAACTTTTACTTGATACATCTATTGGGATTTCTTGAGTTGAAGTTAAATAAATGCTAGATTTATCAGTATTAATATCTTCTACTTGGGGTATCCAGGGTTCACTTTCTTCTTCATGTTGACCATTTTTTAAAATTGTAATAGGTTCACCATTATCTCCGGATTTTGACCAAGGGTTAGAAATATTTGAATTTTTAACAGTAGAACCAAATCTAATACTTTGCCCCCATCTACCTTGGTATATTAAATCTCCCTCAAATGGTTGGAGATTTCTAATTGATAATTTTTCTTGAAATGTATTGCCTAAATCTATTTCAGTACTACCATCTGTTACTCTTCTAACAGTACCAGCTTCGGTTTGTTGATAATCTTGTTGTTGAGATTTAGGGAGAGTATCATTTAAAATAGGATTAGGAATTGCATTATGGTGGGTACTATTCCAAATATTAACAGCTTGGAAATAATAATATACTATTTCATTTACATTTGATTGTACATTAGAACTAGGTAAACCTATAATGTAAACAATTTCATTATGTAGGGGTATGTTAGAATTATTAGGAAATAAAGGACGTGCAAAACTATTAGAACTAGCTACAGGATTTTGATTGGGATTATTTAAAGTTTCAAAAAATAAACAACCAATAGAACTCCATTCCCCAAATTCTTGAAATAATTTAGGATGAGTTGCATCATCTGTAATAGCTACTTTTACCCTAGCTGGAAATATTCCTCCTTTTGGACTTTTTATAGCTGAGGTGGATGATAATGATTGTAAACCTGTTATTTGTTTAGGCATCCTTTTCTTTATTATTTAATTTATCCATCTCAGCTAAAAGTGCTTCTTTTTCTTCATCACTTATACCAAACCCACCATCATCATCTACATTTTGAAGTGCTCTTTGGACGATAGTAGCCATTTTAATTAAGGCTTCATCGTTTTTAACACCTATTTCCATATATTCTTTAATAAGAGGTACTATAAGAGTAGCATCTCCTATTTCTTGAACTAAAGGTTTAAGTTCTGAAATCAAAGCAACAACTTGAGCGTCTCTTTTCTTTTGGTTATTATAAATCTCCTCTAGAATATCTGAGAATGTTTTGTCACCAAAAACGTTTGAATCTAATTGTCCCATAATGTTTTTGGTTATAAATATGTATTTTTGAAGTTATTTTGGAGGAAAATAACCGTGTTCTAAATAAAATAGGTATTTTTCTTTAAAAATGCCATATAATTTATTAGCTATTTTGGTTATTTTTGGTGTTTTCACATCTACCATTTCTCTAATGTAAATGTATAATGCTTTTTTATTAAAAACATCTATATTGTCTCTTTTTCTAAACAACTCTAAAATGGCATCAGCGATTGAAGCATCATTTCCTTTTGGGAATAACACATATATTCTATCAGTAACATACTCTACGTATTGATCTACAAATATAGATAAACGATCCTCATGTTTATAATTTTTAGTTTCGTTTAAATTTTTATTACTGAATTCTTCATCTTCAATTACAGTTTCAATATCACCCTCTCTATTTTTAGATATTATAAATGATGGATCTGAAGTATCTAATTGGGAATAATGATTTAAATCTTGTATTGATATATTATTAATTTTTTTACCGTAATTTTTCTGATTATATACTATGAGCCATCTTTTAACAATAGTACCAAAATAAGAATATGCTTTAGCACCATTTTCTGGGTTGAATAGGTGAATTTTAGATAAAAGAAATACCATTATCTCATGTTGTAAATCTTCTAAATTTTCAACTCCATCTGTATAGTAAAATTTAAATGTATGGATTATATTTTCTGTAAGTTTATAAAAAGGCCAATGTATGTGGTTTTGGTATAAATCACTTCGTTCATCTTTATCAGAAGAGCGATTGTATTTAACAATCGCTGCTTCGGTTTCTTTTGTAAAGTAAACTCTTCCTTGTTTTTGGGATTTTTTTTGCCTTATTATGTGATCCATATATTATTTTTCTCTTTTTAATTGAAAATCATTTAAAATTTCCTGTATTTGTTTTATTTGTTTAAAGAAAAATCCTATTTCATCATCAGATTCAAATGATCCCTTTATATCAATTTTTTTTACTTTTTTATCAGCAATTTCAATTACTCTAGAAATTTTATCTAGATATAGTAAATAACCTACTACTATATCTTCAGCTCTTTCATTTTTTTTAAGTAAATTAAAAGTAGTATATCCTAAAATTAATACAATTACACCTAAAATTGATGTTATTATATAAAAAGTTGTTGGGTTAATTTCCATTATAGTTTATCAAAAATATTTTTTAAACCCTCACTTTGAATAGAACCTAAAGCTTTATTTTTGGTTGATGGTTTTTTATTATTGTCCAATGTAAAATTTTTCTTACTAGCATCCACGCTATTTTTAAATTTAGGTAACCATTCAACTTCAAATTCTATCCTTGCTGCCATCATATCTGCTTGATGTAGTATAAATGGTAGTGAAGTTCTTGGTTTTTGTTCGGGCATATAACCTTTTAAATACTTATCATTAGCTGGATCATATAAACCATCATGAGTTTGAATTGCTATCATCTCATTAAATGTATATTTTATATCATTATCTTGAAGTAAAAATAATCCTCTATCTGGGACTGCTGAAAATGCTAATTCTTTATTAAACATATAATCTTCACCTAATTTATCACGTCTCCACTTATCTGTTTGAGGTATATAAGCTTCATGGTTAGCATCACCCATTTTACCTAAATCATGATTAATAGCTGAGAATACTAATTCTTCAGTAGTAAATGTAGACATATCACAGCCTTCAGATTTCCAAAGTTCAGATTGTTTAAGAGCACATCTAACTACTCTATTAACATGGTCTACATAACCACCAGGAAATGCAGAATGATATTCTTTTTTATGAGCAGCAGGCATAAGCATAATACGCTCTGCATATTTTTCATAAAATTTAGTTAATTGTTCTTTACGAGGGGATGAAATATGAGTATCAATATTATTCATAAATTCAACCCAATTCATTTGGATTTGTTCTGCTGTTAATTTCATAACTTTTATTTATTTAATAAACTTGTGATTAAAATGTAAATTACACATAGTGGAAATGCTAGTGTAAATGATAAGCCTTTTAATATGTTAGATATTTTATCCATTCCTTAGTGGAGATGTTTCTTTTTCAACCAAACTCTCTAAATCTTCTATTTTTTCATAAACGTGTTTGAGTTGTTTTCTAAAATCATCTACATTAGATCCACCTCTGGATACCATAAGATCTAGAGTTCTAACGCCTGTTTTAATGTTAGTGAATCCCTTGTCAATAAGTTCTTTGTTTCTAAATGCCATTTTGTTAATTATTTATTATTATATGTGTAATATACGAATTCCTCCTTATCCATCCACCCTATATTTTTCATCCCTCATTCCCATATTTTCCTAAATATCTTCAAAACCCGTATTTCGAAGGTACTCGGAATTTTTGTGGTATCCAAGTTAAAATAGAAATTCTTGTACTTTTTTCTGAATTTTTAATAGATGGGCGCATCTTTCATATTCCTCACTTGACTGGAAGTATTGTATTCCTAATTCTAGTGCTGCCTCTAACTTTTCATCGCCATAAGTTGATATAGATTCAACGTGATCCTCATTATTTAAATCAATATTTTTTATATAAAACCAAGCTCTATTATAAACTACAAAAGCTCCAGCTCTTTCCATATCTTCAATACTTAATTCATCATTGGTTTCCTTAAAAAATGAGATAACTTTTTTTCTAAAATTGATATGATTTAATATTAGTTTTTTATACATTCCTAATTTATAAACTGGTTTGTCTGCAAAGTCAATGTAAGTTACTTGATCCTTCCCATCATCAGACGGAGGAAAGAGATTAAATAAACTATCTATATTAATCATTTTATTAAATTTATTTTGATTTACCACCTTTTATTCTATATAAAGCATACTCCCAATTTTCCCTTACAGATTTATGGCGGTGTTTTTTTTGGAATTTCATTTTATATAATTGTTTATGAAATTCATCTTTTAACCCTTTTTCTTCTACTTCATAGTAGACTTCAACCAATGTATCTTCGTAATGACCCATTCTAGTAATTTAGTTTTAAAGTATAAACATATGTAATAAATACTAGCAATCCAAGCTATTTTGAAGAGAAGGTGGACCCTATAGGACTCGAACCTATGACCTATTCATTATGAGTGAAGTGCTCTAACCAACTGAGCTAAGAGTCCTTAAGTGAACCCGATAGGAATCGAACCTATAACCGCCTCCTTAGAAGGGAGGTGCTCTATCCAATTGAGCTACGAGTCCGTAAGTTGTACTACTGGCGAGAATCGAACTCGCACGAACATTACTGTTCAAGGGATTTTAAGTCCCTCGTGTCTACCAATTCCACCACAGTAGCAAATTAAGGAGGGCTTCACTCTTTAGCCGGCTTTC
>Ga0187219_1000282_pt1 | contig 23887 bp, 37 predicted proteins | sample 13SPOviralmetaG_FD_130162 | JGI IMG/M metagenome (GOLD analysis project Ga0187219, IMG submission 130162) | Marine viral communities from the oligotrophic San Pedro Time Series (SPOT) site, San Pedro Channel, CA, USA - 13 SPOT_SRF_2010-07-21... | ecosystem: Environmental > Aquatic > Marine >... | reverse complement strand
GGATGCATGGCAATGATGTTTCCTGATCAAGCGGCCAGCTTGTATGACATCATCCGTGGCACACTCAACGAAGGTGGACAAGCGGTAGTGGAGGCAACGCAGAATGGCTGACAACTATATTCAAATCGAGGATATTACTCCTGGAGAGAGCTATGCCTGTAAGTTTCGAGTGACTGTGATGCTAGACGAACTAGGACGTCCGGCACCCAACCTAAGTGATACACCACTTAAAGGTGAAGGTGAATACGAAGGTCTTGGAGTTCTCATGCAGAGAGATCTACAGAGTCGATTGGTTGTACTGCATGATGATGCCTCTAAGCGAGACTTTGTGGTGAGCTTTGATGACATCTGGGACATTGATTGTATTGAATGGCAGGATGAACCTTCTGCCTAGAACTGTGAACCTGATTCCTCAAACGATAAGTATTACTATGGAAAATGAAAACGAACCCACACCACCACCGGTATACACCAACATTGATGATGACACTCTACAACTGATAGAGGTAGCTCTAAACTGTATGATGCAGTTGAGCGATGTTCAAATGGATGAATCTGCACGAGAAAATGTTGTGATGATAGCAGATGAGATTGCCGCACGTTTTGCGATTTCAGCCATGCACGTAGAAGAAGAAGTAACCGATGACGGTGAAACCATATACAAGCCCCGAGGCGGAGTATTCAACGATCTAGATGAAGAACCCGAAGAAGAAGATAAAACCCTAGATTAATACTCCCGTGACAATCATTAAATAAATGATGACGGATTACAGATATAGAATATATGACGCAACTGAGCAACACATCCTTGCCAACAACCTCACACTTGAACAAGCACAAAAGGTTAAACAATACCTACAAGCAGATGCGCCACTCAACACACTTGAAATAGAAAAGTATGTTCCCCACACACCCAAATGACAACTAAACAGATAATAGCACGCCTAAAGAATCAAACACTAGATCCAATTGAAAGAGAAACACTCAATCAATTGCTTCACCATCGCATTGCACAAGAGAAAAGCGCGAAGCGTCCTAAAAAAAATTTTACACACAAAAACAAACGAAATAAGCAGTAGTGATGACTGTATACGCAGTAGTGACTAAGGCCCCGCTGCATGTACCACACTGAGCCACACTGACCCTAGGCCCCGCTGCGACCCACACACGATTGAGCGCAAGTTAAATGACCTCTTAGCTATAGTTAGAGTAGAGCTATACACAGAGTCTATATAGAGTTCAAACTACGGTGTATGAAGCTTATAGAGGGTTGACTAGGATATAGACAATGGTCGAAAGTATTTGAACTATGCCTCTCGTCACCACGAGTCAAACAAAATTTTTTTGCGTATATACGGTGTAAATTGTAATAAGATTAGTCTGAATTATACATCTACCATGGCTCTAGAGTGGTTACATGGTCCTTAAACCACCCGTAAATGGTGGTCAAACTCTCAAGAATCTAGCCCCTGCGGGGCCTCACTCTGACTCACTGCTTACTATACTCACTACACTATAACAAGAGCGACCTTACTCACTGTATAGCTCTAAGAGGGGGTCATGGTTCTCACTACTATAGTCACTATAAGAGTCACTACTCACATCACTTTCACTGTTCAAATCACGCTCACTTTCGAACTCACTGTCACGCTCACTGTCACTTTGAACCTTTCACTGCAGCAGATCAGGGGTCATTTTGAATTTCTCACTCTCTCACTGCAGCGAATCAAGGTCATCTTCTAAGTCATTAAGATCATTGGGTTTTTGATTTCCTCAATGATTTCAAGAGGTTACCTGGGGCCTCGGCTGTAAATTCAGACTTTTTGTGTTCGGGAGAGGTCGTTCAAATTTTTGTCAATAGTATCAAGAGGTTAGAGGGAGAACCTCATCCACCCCGGCTGTAGACTTGTTCGTTCGAATCTTGCATACGTATGCAACAGAACCATCAGGCACCTCGAGTGTATTGAACTCCGGTATCAATGTTTCCAAAACGTTTCCGGCTGTTGCTCTAGTTAGGTGAGCGATATGTTTGGTGTTGCCCTTTCTGTGTTGCCCTTATTGTTCTTACAGTATACGCTCACTCTATGGGTTTGTCAACCTCTTTTTTACCAAAATAACCATTTTATTTTCCTGGGCTTTTTGGCAAATTAGGGGTTGACTTCTAACTCTAAAGAAGGTATAATATGTACATATTAAACAATAAAGGTGAGGGCCTAATATGAAAAATCAAACTTTTGGAATGTTTACAGCCGAGGGAAACTATATGGTAGCCAGGATCGCTACAGCCGCGGAGAAGCTCGCCACAGCCGATGGTGTAGAAAACGCTTGGAGGTTTGCTGAGAGAGAACTCCGCAAGCTGGCCACAGCCGACGGTTTTGGTGAAGCAACAGACACTGATGTGAGAGATCAGCTGCATGATGTGGTGTGTACAGCCGCTGGTGAGCGATGTAATTTTTATCTGTAATTGAGCAGAAAGAGGTTGACACAGCCGAGGGACTGTGTTATAGTGTATATAATAATTAGGCAATGAGGGCAAAGATGTTTATAGTTCACACACAGACAATCGAAAACTACGGGGCACACGCTGAGAGTGGCAAGTTCGCAGATGGCCAGAACTATTGGAAGTTCAAAGGTGGATCAACCTACTTGGTAGAGGACCTGGACCGTGAGCAGGATGCTGTTGCGTTCGTAGCCGCTCTGGTTATGACCAATGACATTTCTTACAAAGAGTATCCTATGGGGAGCCAGACAGTTCAGGAGTGGGCAGCAGACTTGCCCGACGATGGCGGTGAACCACAGAGCTGCAGAGACTACTACCTATCGCAGGTGATCCGAGTGTCACCGCTACAGCCGGCGAGTGCAAAATGCGTCAAAGGCAAAGGTATGGTTTTGGCAAATTAGGGGTTGACACAGCCGGTGGGTTGTGTTATAGTGTATATATTAACTAAACGTGAAGAGGGCAAATAATGCGTAGACCACAAAACAGCAGAGACAGAGCTTTAGAACTTGTCGAAGAGGGTTTCACTACAGCCGAAGATATGCTGACCATGTGCCTCAAGTGGATGTCAACAGACGATGTTGAAGAGATGCTTGACGCTAATGAGTTGAGCGATCGGTTCTTGGATGAGGAGGAAGATACATATGCCTAATTGGTGCAGCAATTCATTGACCATCAAAGGTGATGCGTCCACACTCGTAGCTCTCAAAGAGATTATTGAATCAGATGGTGAAGGCTTGTTGGAGGCTATTGCTCCGATAGGTGAATGGGAATACGGAACAGCCGTAGAGAACTGGGGTACCAAGTGGGACGTGAGTTCAGAAGGTCTTGAGTATACGGACCACGGTGACGGTACAGCCGAGATAAGTGGTTGGTTCCAGAGTGCTTGGTCACCACCGGTTGAGGCATTCAATCGTTTGGTTGAAGACTGGGACTCATGTTACATCGAACTCCTATACGAGGAGAGTGGTATGTGCTTCGTAGGTTGTTGGGACTCAGAAGGTGCTGACGACCATTATGATTATGGTGAGTTCACTAGTGCTAACATCAAAGACAACATCCCCGAATACCTTGTAGAGCATTTTGCACTAGACGAACAGCTCGCAGAGTATGAAGAAGACGAAGGGGATCTACAGCCGGAGGAGGCAAATGGATAAAGATCAATTGATCACAAAGGTGATTGAACAGATTCAAAAGGATCTGGATGTGGGGGACTCCACAGCAATAGACGAGCTGCTGGACGAACTGCCGGAGAAGACGCTGGAAAGTTTTCTGTCAGACGCAGAATAATTTGGCAAATTAGGGGTTGACAAGTCTGCGATTAGATCGTATAATGTATGTAACAATTAGGAAATGAGGGCAAACATGAATCTAGCATATTGTGATTATATCGCAGACCGTATCCAGAAGTTGGTCACACGTGAGATTGGCGACAACGATACACTGATCGAATCAATTGGCAAAGTCAACTATGACTTGCATCCAACAGAGGGATACTTCCAATCAACCAAGAAGACCATCACTTGTCACGATACTAATGGCAAGGCATATGTGGTTACGATTGAAGAAGCACCTTTTTTAGATAAAGATTAAATTAGGGGTTGACAACATCACAGAGTGGTGTTATAGTGTATATATTAATTAGAACAGCTTAGAGGGCAAACAAAATGGCAACACGTTCAAACATCGCAATGAAGACAACAGACGGCAAGATTGTTTCAGTATACTGTCACTGGGACGGTTACGTGGCAAACAATGGTCGCATCCTATTAGAGAACTACACTGACATCGAAAAGATTGAAGCGTTGGTTGCACTAGGTTCGATCAGTTCACTAGGTGAGCAGATTGGTGAAGCGCAAGACTTTGATGATCGTTCGACACAGAAGGATGAATGGACATTGTTTTACAGCCGGGACCGAGGCGAACAGCTTTCCATCCAAGAGTATGATGACATCCCAAGTTGGATCGCTGACATGGAGGAGTACGCTTACCTTTGGAACGGCCAAGATTGGTTGGTTAACGATCATGGCGAAACAGATGCAAACGGCTATCCTGTATTCAACTTCCTAGACGTTATGGTTCCAATCGAACTAGCAGCTATGGAAGCACGTATTGCAGCAAGTCAAAATTAATTCAAAAAAAAGGTTGACAACACCCCTAGATTGTTGTATAATATAAGCATAAACAAACAAAAGCTGGAGGGCTTAAATATGACACAGAAGACATTTGAAGTAGCAGGTACATCAACAATGAACGGCAAGACCAAGGTAAGGTTTGCTAACGACTACGTAGGTAGGTTGAAGATCCTATACAAGAACGGGCATGAGAATGTCGAACTTATCGAGTTAGGTTCAAAACTAACCAAAGCAGAGATTTGTCAGATCCTTATGGCACATGATCGCTTTCAAAGCGAAGATCAACAGAGCGCAATCAGCGAGTTTGTTGTTCGTAATGTCAAGGAACTAACAAAGACGGAGGTCGCTACAGCCGGCGAAGAGATAACGGCTTAAGACTCCGTCAACTAGGGCGCCTTCGTGTTACAGCCGAGGCGATCCAATTGAGAGCGGTGGGGCTCATTGGACATTCATTCTTAGAGATCAGAAGAGGATCATTCTTATACGAACACAGGGCTCTTAGCTCAATTGGTTAGAGCTTTCCGCTCATAACGGAACGGTTCCGAGTTCGAGTCTCGGAGGGCCCACCATAATTGCTCGCATGATGGAATAGGTAGACATAACAGACTTAAAATCTGTGGCCCATGGCGTCCCGGTTCGAGTCCGGGTGCGAGTACCAAAGATCTGCCCTTAGCTCAGCTGGATAGAGCAAGTGCCTTCTAAGCACTAGGTCAGAGGTTCGAATCCTCTAGGGCAGGCCAGTTAAGGTCAGGACGGAAGAGCGTGTCGCCCTCACAGTAAGACTCTTCCGTCCAGAAACAGCCGGCGGCCCAGGACCTTCGGGCATCAGTTTATTATAACACAAACAGCCGGTGGTTGTCAACCTCTTTTTATCCAAAATAAATTAATAAAATGGCAAATAAAAGGTTGACAGATGCTAGGACTGGTGCTATATTAAATGTATAAGTTAAGCAAGAGGGTAACATGCAAAACAAAACTAGAAAAACACTAAACGTTCATTTCGTAAACCGTGGCTATGGCACAGACGAAGGCTTCAAGCAAGTCGAATTGCTGTCCACAGCCGTATGCGAATTCTCAGGCAAGCCACTAGCAGAGATTGTTTCACCGTACGGACTAGGTGGTTCGTTGGTTGCAGAGTACGAAGGCAACAATTGGGTGTGTGACCTTGACTGATCCTTGCGATGATTGCACACACTGGATTGGCAAATTAGGGGTTGACAGCATACGTTTTAGATAGTATACTGTATATATAAATTAGACAACTAGGAGGGCAATCCAAATGTCAACAGAATTACGCAATGTACCAGACTGCCAAGCGCAGAATGAATTGACTCAGACTCGCTTCTGGGGTGGTGAGAACAGAATGGTTTGCATACAGGTCACTCAACGCAAACCCAAAGGTGAAGGCCCTGGAGCATCACAGTTCTTTAATCACTTGTCATTAACCAAGCACCAGGCACGTATGTTGGCAACAGAGTTGATGTTGTTCGCAGAAGGCCGTGAGGTTGAAGAGTGTGAAGAGTTTTTGGACAATTAGGGGTTGACAAACGATCTAATTGATCGTATAATGTATATAATAATTAGGCAATAAGGGCAAACACTATGAACACATCAATATATGAAGTAAGCGAACAGCACAAGCAACTGGCATCAATTGGCCGTCGTATGTGCGACATGAGCGAATACGCAAACTGTAAGGGCATGAAGGACGAAGACTTCAAACTCTTAAACGACATGAGCCACGTAGGTTCTATGTTGACCAAGCTGGGCAATGCATTTGGTCCTAAGTTGGAGAAAGACTTTACAGCCGAGGATATGAATTTAATTGCTCGTTTTGTTAAAAAAGAGATTGACATTCCCCAGATGTGAAAGTATACTGTATATAACAGTTAGGGCAAACACAAACTAATCAATGAGGGTACTTATGAAAAATATTAGAATTATCGACGGCACATACAAGATACGCGGCAAAGACGTAGACCTATCAGGTATGGTGTTTCCACTCGTACAAGAGTTTAAGGTAGGCGCCAAAGGTGGCTACGTAACAGTAGATGGATCGGCAATTGCCGGCTTCCCAGATCGCAACATCAAGATTGCATGTGACTCACCTAGAGCATATGAACTTGACACCAAGTCAAACGTTACACAGCGTGACGAAACAGACGAAGAGATTGTTGCACGTATACGTGATCGTTTCGACATGTTGAAAGACATGACCAAAGCAGTCAAGAAGGGTGTAGTGTCAGCGATGATCGTAAGTGGCCCTCCAGGTGTTGGTAAGTCACATGGTGTTGAAGAAGTACTTGACCGCTATGACACTATCTCAGCACTAGGTGGAGGCACCAAGTACGAAGTTGTCAAAGGTGCTATGAGTCCAATTGGCTTGTACTGTAAACTGTTCAACTTCAAAGAGAAGGATCAAGTACTAGTGTTTGATGACTGTGATGCTGTGTTCGAAGAGCCTCTTGCGCTTAATATTTTAAAAGCCGCACTAGACTCTAAGAAGAAGCGTACAATCCACTGGAACACAGACAGCTTCAAACTACGTAATGAAGGTGTGCCAGACAGCTTTGAGTTCAAAGGTTCAGCGATCTTTATTACTAACCTAGACTTCCGTGATGTCAAGAGCAAGAAACTACGTAGTCACCTAGAAGCACTAGAGTCACGTTGTCACTATATGGATCTAACAATCAAGTCAGAGAAAGACAAGATGTTGCGCATCAAACAAGTAACTGAAGATGGCATGTTGGATGCATACAAACTAGACGACGAAGTCAAAGCAGATGTTATGGACTTCATTGATATTAATAAGAAGCAACTACGTGAACTGTCATTGCGTACAGTTCTAAAAGTTGCCGAGCTTGCAGTTGCGTTTCCAGATCGCTGGGAAGCAATTGCTGAGAATACTGTGATGCAGAATCGCTAATGCCCTCAGCGACCACACAGTACCAAGTGCAGGACAGGCGCCCCTCAGCCCTCTAAAGCCGTCCAGCACATGTGCCCGGAGTAGAACATGCCCTCGTTCAACGCTCCGGGCTTTTTTTTGGCTACAGCCGGTGGAAATTAATTTGATATTTTGGCAAATAAAAGGTTGACAAGCGCACAGTTAGACCTTATAATAGTAAGTATATTAACAAAGCAAGGGCACACAATGAAAAACTTAGAAGCATACGTAGAACAAAAGAACAAGTGGAACGCAATCTTCGGGCATGGAGCAATGAGCTTTCCACTAGCACAAGCAGATGCAAACGACTTGATGAATGCAATCGCAAGTGAACTAAGCCCAGAGAACCTACACTGTGATGGTGAAGCTCCTATGGCTTATGTGCGTAAGAAGACTAAGTTCTTGGACCGTGTACAGTCAGAGCTAGAACAGTACTGCCTAGACAATTGGTTAGACACTCCACAATGCATTTACTAATTTGGTAAAATAAAGGTTGACAGTATACGTTTAAGAGCGTATACTGTATGTATAAATTAAACAAAGCAGAGGGCTTACACAATGACTACACTAACAATTGAAAACACACGTTCAGCAATACTTAATGATTACACTGTTGATGAGATCAAACGCATCATCCAAGAAGCTAAGACAGCAGCACGTGATGCGGCAACAGCATACATTGAACAGTACGGCGAGCATGCCTACTGTGGCTTTGCTTGGGTTAACATCTGGGACATCAAGGGCAACACCAAGCTGGGCAAGCGTGTGAAAGCAGCAGGCCTAGACAAAGACTACACAGGTGCTTACAACATATGGAACCCAAGTGGACTAGGCACACAGTGTATGAGCACTAAGGAAGCAGGAGCGCAAGCAGCTGCACAAGTGTTTAAGGACTATGGCTTCAAGTGTAGTGCTGGTAGCAGGGCTGACTAATACCCGCTAGGGGGTGCTGAGTTACGTAGGGTAGCAGGCAACCTAGACAACTACTAGAGAACGGAGAGAGGTTAGTATTAGTTTACTAACCTTTTTCTTATTAATAATAAAATAAAAAAATCTTTTTCAAAAAAAAAATATTTCTCGAGGGGTGGGGGGCGTAATATATATAATTAAAACAACAAGTTACAAGTGCTTAATCCCCGCTTTTTAAAAGTCCATAGAGGTGAAATCACCACCTCACTTCTGTAAGTACTTCACCTAAAATTTTCGTAGCGCAATTTTTTACACTGCAGAACCCTTTTCGCACTGTATATAAAACTTCTCACTACAATAGATTTCAACTCTAAAATTTTTTGCGCACAATTTTTTTTGCACACAAGACCCCATTTACGCTACACAGTAAAGAGAAGCAACTTACGCTAGAGCGTATAAGCGATAGCGTGTATGAGCTTGCTCGTACTTTAGACCTCATCAACTGTGCGCTCACTGTACGCACACGGTTCAATACACTCGATAAGTATATACATGTACACACTACTACTAGACTTTACACCAGTTACAAACACACAAGCAATAGATGCACTAGTGTATGCACTGTCAATAGAACTGTTTGTACACAATGGATTAGAGTCATATCAACCTAGTTATGATCGATTAGAGTTTGAGTCAGATAGAGACTGTACACTAGCTCAGTTGATACTGTCAGGAAACTCTAGATATACAGTTGCTCGATTGTAATTAAAACATCATCTTTTTGTTAATCTATACGACAGGGGTATTGCACTGCTATGCAATCACTGTTAAAGCATGGTTGTGTCAGAACTGTTTGTATAGTGCGCATATGTATATTGGTACTGTCTAGAGTTATGTGCGTAGTTTAAGACTGAAAATTTTGCTTAAATCTACTTCGTAGCTCTCGAGCTTTTTGCGCTAACGCTTCGCGCTGTTGGGGCTTTAACCGCTTCGCGGCTGTTAGGTAATCGCCAACTTAACTTGAGTGGCTGCATCTGGATCAACACTAGTAAAGTCAATCTGTATCTCATCACCGTTGCTTATGCTAACACTGCCTGCTGAGTTTCCGTTGCCACCTGTAGAGGCTTGGTTAACTATTTCACTGCCCTGTACTTGGATACGCACTTCATTTGAGTTGCCTGTGCCTGTGACAGTTGCATCATATGCTAGACTTCCTGTGCTGTTGGCTGTGATGGTTGCTGTGCCACTTGTGCCTGCGATGTCGTTTTCTATTTCGAAGAAGTCTGACACTATGTTAGTACCATTGCCTGAACTTGCGCTCTCACCCATGTCTGTGCTTGAGTCTAGTGTGAATATAGTTGGTGGAGTATATCCTGCGCCCACACGTACAATAACTCTGTCACCTGGTTCCAACAACAGTTGTGTGCGCTCTAGTACGCCACGTGGAACCATTGAAGTTCTCCATTCAATAAACTCTGAGTCTAGAGGAATGTCAGCTTTGGCTATTGCTATGTTAACATCTGTTGCAGCTTCTTCTGTTCTGTTGAGCACACTTAGAGCACCAATTAGATATTCAACAGTTGCTGGTACTGTGTATATGATGTTGTCTGAACCATCTGTGCTTGTAATGTCTGCTGTGGCCCAACGTCCGTTTTGATTGGGTCCTGCTACTGTTGCTATTCCGTGTAGTGTTACGCTTAGTGCCATTGTGGTGTCCTTATCTGTTTGTCCTTGGGTTGCGTATCTGTGCAGCTCTTACTAGGCCACTTGGCTTGTAGTCCTGCAGGGGATATCGTGCTACCCAATCTGTTGCACCTTGGTGCTTTGTTTTATTTAATCTACTTGCTAGACTTTCTGCCTTCATCTTGGCTTCACGTTCGTTAGTGGTGTGCTTGTATGGAGCAAGCAATGCGTCTTGGTCAAACTCCTGTTTGAGCTTGTTGTTTGTTTTTGAGTATGCTTGTATTGCATATATCTTTGATGGTGGTCTCTTACTCATAGGTCCTGTCCTTTATTCTACCCACTCTACTTGTCCTGTTAGACAACAGTTGGGAGTGTCTGTTAGCGTGTTCACAGCTTCTGTGTGTGCAATCTCCAACCAGTCTGCACGTTCAAACACATTTGTAATATCGTTGATGCGTACACTTTGATCAGTATCAGTACGAGTAATTGTAATACACTTGAGAGTAACATCAACTCCATCTAAGGTTCTTGTTGCACCGTCTTCAATTGTATATTCATAATTTTCAATAGTTGCCATGTTCTTGCCTTATATCGTTGCTATATCTTTGATTGTTATAGTTCCACGCATAGCGCCATGGAAACTACATTGGTATGCATAGTTGCCTGTGGTTGCTTGTGGTATCTGCCAATATAGTATTCCGCTTACTTTGCCCTGTGCGCTTGCTCCAGTTGTTTTGGTACCGTTGTCAGCAACGTGTATCAATCCTGTGTTGTATCCTGCACCGCCTGATGTTTCAATAACAAACGGATGTCCGTTACAGTCTAGTTCAAATGCAATTGTTGTTCCGCTTAGTGCATACACTGTAGGATTGTTTCCACTGTATTGATTGTTGATTAAGTATGCACTAGATCCACTGTTGGTAACTAGTAGTTGTGTAATTGCTGCAAAGCGTTCTGGACCACCTGACAATAAGTTAGTAGTATCTGTTAGTTCACTGATGTCACCTGGTATTGAGCCGCTGAAGTTAACTGTTACAGCATCGCCTGATACTGCTGTAGTAATATCAGTGCCACCTGTGATTGTAAATATATCTGTAGTTGTGTTGGCTGTAGTAGATCCACTGTCTCCTTCAAAGGTTACAAATACATTTTGATCTGGATCACCTCCGCCGCCACCTGAGCCTGTTTGGTCATCTACCCATTGATAGTCTGCGCCGTCCCAACTTAGTATCTGTCCACTGCCAGCTGTGCCAAGGTTTAGGTGTGCATCTACATCTGCGTCTACATATGTATTACCAGTTACTGGTGTAGTTGAAGTAAACTTACTAGTAATAGCATTCCATGATAGTACTTGTCCTGCTGAAGGTGTTCCTATATCAACATCACTGTGTGCATCTATGCTAATAGCATTTAGGTCTGTGTCTACAACAGTGTAGCCGGTTATGTATGATTGTAGATCACTAATCTGTGATTCAGTAACACTTAATGCTGCTTGGTGTTGTGTAACACTACCTTCTGTGATATTAGCGTTAGGAACATCTGCCCAAGTAACCGCTGTAGATAAATCATTTGTTTCTGTAAAGCTAGTAAGGTAGCTGCTTAGGTCTGGTGGTGTATAACGGAACACACCACTTTGGTCATCATAACTAATTGCACCATCGCCTGCAGCTGTAAGTTCGTTACCTATGCTAAAAGAAGCAAGGGTAGCAACAGTTGGTGTGTTACTAAAGTTATTGTAATCTAAATAATATGATCCGTCGAATCCATCTAGTGTATCAGCATCTGTACCTGAGCCACCTGACGTTGCATCAACACCTGGCGCCCATTTAGAACCATCCCACTTAAGAACTTGTCCTGTTATAGGACTGCTACTTGTAGTATCAACATCGCTTAAGAAGTCAATACTAAATGCTGACATATTAATTTCTAGTGTATCACTGTTAGACTGAACTGCTGTTGCTATGTTAGTTCCGCCTTGTACTGTTAGTGTATCAGTTAGTCCTGTTGCAATGGCTGTGCCATCGTCACTTAGTATACTCTTATAAACATCTTGTGCGCCAGCGCCATTGCTAACGGATGTGTCAACATATGTCTTGACAGCATTTTCAGTTGGCACAGCGGATATTGAATTGCCAGCGAGCAAACCATCATTACTAAATTCATTAATAACAACACCTGCACTAAATCCTAAACTTGATAGGTTTGGCGGAGTGTATGTAAACACGCCTGTAGCATCATCGTATGATAAATCAGCTGTACCAGCGGCTGCTGTTGTAACCGAAAACGCTGTTGTAGGGTTTGTCCAAGTCATGCCACTAACACCATCAGTTGTTAAAACATAACCTGATGTTCCTACATCTGTTGGCCACGATTGACTGTTTAATAATAATGATCCAGTTGCACTAATGCCAACGTCTGCAGAATCAATAGATAATGAAGTTGTAGGTGAAATTGCAAGTGTACTTGAACTAGAAATTTCTGGGCCTGTTGAACTATTGTTTTTAACAGACAGTTGACCAGTTGCTCCAAATGTAGCTGCTATGTCATTATTAAATGCTAGGTTGCCTGTCATTGTGGCGCCGCCAGCTGTAAGAATATTAACTGTATCACTATCGCCTTCAGATGATAGTAATGTTAGTACGCCATTAAGTTCACTTAAACTATATGTGACTCCAAGTCCTGTCAGGTCAATGTTGTCTAGGTCTGCCTGGTCAGCAAGTTGTACCCAGTTGCCAGCATGTGCATAATATGCTTTGCCAACTCCGTGTACGTGTGCAAACATTCCGTGATTCTCTGAAGCAAGTGGTAAGTCTTCTATTGTAGGATATACTTCCCATACTATATCATCAGATGTAATACCACCAGACTCTGATGTAATAAACCCTGTGTCATTAGTAAAGGCACTAAGTGCAGTTGGTCGACCTAGTATGTTTGCATATTCTATATTTGCGCCCTGTACACCAAGTGCTGAACTAACCCACTCTTGCGTAGCCATTTTAATATTTTGGCCAGCATTGGTTGTGTACATTCTAAGTGTAGCATTGTCAGCATCGTAAAAAATTTCGCCACTTGCTCCTGAGAGCGTGTCTAAACTTTTTGTAGATCGTTTTTCAAGCCTTAATGAACGTTGTGGTCTCATACTTATTCCTTTTAAGTATTTATGCACATAAGTAATAGTATGAAAATGAAACCTTACTACTTAATACAGTCTTGGAGCAAAAGAGCTCAAAAATTGCAAACACAGTATGTACAGACAGAGATGGCCGAATCTGATCGTTGTCGAGATATACAAGATGCATATCAAAGAAGCCTACAATACTCTGCTAGTTTAAGCGAAACAAAATTAGCAGGCGCTACAGATTGGGAACCTCGAGTACGTTTAGTTAATGATTCAGGAAACTATCTGTTGGATGCTAAAGCAATACTTGCATCTAGTCAGCGTCATCCAGATTATTAAGAAACGCTCTTAATTTAGTACTATCCGTTTCGGCACGTATCTTACCTGCCGGAACACCTTCATCTGGAGTCTCGCTAGGAGTGTTAGTACGCTTTAATGCATTTACAATTGAACTTGCTCCGCCGCCTTGTGACGCTGTTGCTTGATCCTGTTCATCTTCACCTAAGTCAATAATACGTAATGTGTCTAAGTCAAAGCCTAGATCAATCTTTTGTCCTACGCCACTACTGTTACGTGTTTTCATAAGCTGGATCTGATAGCGTCCACGTTCACGCATTGCTCTACTTGTAAAGATACCAAACACATTGTCTGCTGTTTGGATCTTACTAAGTCCACCACTAATGTGCGAGTGATCAAATTCAATTTCTTCAACAGCACCACGATTCAACTGTGCCGCTGTAACAAATACTGTGTTCAATTCCATTGCTAGGTTACGTAGCTCTTCCGATACATATTTGTCTTTGATGTACAAGTTCTCTGCGCTAACTTTTGTACTTGCTGGCATCAATAGATCTAAGTAGTCAATCAGTAATACGTCTACCTTCTTGCCTGTTTTAATTTCATACTCTTTAATGTAACTACGTACATCATTTGCTGTCTTGCCACTAGGCATATACTTGACTTGGAATGCACCCGACTTCTTGCCAATAATCTTAACCTTCATCTCAACATCGTCAATGCTCTTAAACACATCACGACTTGGAATGCCAGTAGTCATACTATCAAGTCTCATACTAACTAGACTCTCTGCAAGCTCTAGTGTCAAGTAAACTACGTTCAAGCCTTTCTCAGCCATGTTAACACCAATGTTAGCAAGGAACAAACTTTTACCTGCACCCGAACCACCTGCAAAGATATTCAGCTCGCCTCTGTTAAAGCCACCAAACAATTTCTTGTCCATTGCGGCCCAGCCTGTGCTTACTTGTCCGTTTGTACTCTTGATGCCTTCTAGTCTTGCTCTTGGATCAGCAAAGTAGTTTGTACCTAAGTCTTTTTGCAAACCAATTTGTACAGCTTGCTTAACTAGATCCTCACACTGACCATAGTCGCCATTCTCTAACAAGTCAGCACTCTTTAGGATTGCCGCTTCTAATGCTTTGTGTTTACTAAACGTTTCAAACTCTGCAAGTAACCAATCATAATGATTCTCTTGTAGCTCGCCTGGATCTTTTAAATTAATATCAGTTGCTGCATTGATCATATCAAACGTAGGCAATGCATTGTGTTCCATAACATAGTTGTTAAGAAACTCTGCTGGTGCCTTCAGTCTTCTATCAAAACTATTTGGATCAAACACAGCCTGACAGCGTACAAAGCTCTCAGCATCACTCATCATCATTTCTAGATATACCTTTTGTATATCATAACCATAGTCTGTGTTTTGTCTAGTTGTCATCTGTAGCCTTCGTACATACCTTTGTTGTATACATTATAGCAAACTCTTGAGCATCTGTCAAGTCATTTACCATAGGTTTGCCCTTGATATTGAGCGAAGTATTTAGTAGCATAGGACATCCAGTTTCTTCGTACCAACGTTCTAACAGTCTTCTAATCCCGCTTCCGTCTGCTTCAACAGTTTGTACTCTACTTGTGCCGTCCACGTGGGTGATGGCAGGATACAGGAATGGATGTTTGCACTTGGAGGTAAACTGCATATAGTTATTATAGTGTCCTTTGAAATTTTTGCTTGCGTGTTCTGCAAGCACCACGGGAGCGAAGGGTCTGAACTGTTGTCTTTTCTTAATGTCATTGACTCTGCTTTTGATATCCCTTCCCCTGGGATCAGCAAGTAGGCTACGGTTGCCAAAAGCCCTAGGGCCAAACTCCGCCCTACCATTCGCAACGCCCACGATTCCCGTTTTCTTAAGTTCGCTAAGTGCTTCTTCAACTGGATAGTCTCCTTTAATTTCAAAACCTAAGAATGCATGATCCATAGGCATGTGTTCTTTCTTTTGTGCTAGTACAGCACCAATAGCTGATCCAGCATCACCTGGGTTGGGCATAATCCATACATCGTTAAAGTACTTGTAGGTTAAATGATTAGCACTACAGTTTAATGCACAGCCGCCCATAAGAACTAAGTTCTTGCTCTTTGTATTCTTACTAGCCCACTCTAATATTTGCTCTAAGGTAAACTCATATGTCTTCTGAGTAGCTGCGGCAATGTCAAACATGTCTTGCTCACTAGTAAGCTCTGGCTTCCAATACTTGCACCCTCGATGTAAGTTGTCTTTGTATCTAATATCAGCACCATCAACGTATTGAAACATTTCATACATATCATCCCATAAGCGGTTAGGGTCACCATAAGCAGCCATACCCATTAGTATGTATTCATCTTCGTTAGGCTTTAGGCCTATACGTTGTGTCATTGCTGAATACCACAAGCCTACTGAGTTAGGATATCCTTGACTGTATACCTGTTTAAGTTTAGTTCCGTTACCTTCCCAAACAGTTAAAGTTTCAAATTCTCCAATGCTATCAATACATACGATAGTGGCATCAGTAAAAGGAGAAGTAAAATAACCAGCGGCAGCATGACTATGATGATGGCCAGTATACTTAATGCGAGCGTTAATGCCATAGCCTTTAAGGTAACGCTTAATATTGTTTTCTCTAAAATTGAAACCTTGTCCTGCTCGAATCTGTCTAAGAGTTTTTCGAAAGGGTCTTTCATACCATACCACTTCATCTGGTTCTCCATATTGTTTTGCGTAATCAATTAATTTAAAATTTAAATGAGCATCATTCTTAATACCACTAAACCGTTCAGCGTGACTAGCAAACTCTAGTCCGTCATTAGAAAATACAGCTAATGCTGCATCGTGACTGTTAGCTGATATGCCCCATGTTATCATTAGTTAGTTTCTCCAAAGTGTTTTTTGTAAATTTGGTTAGCAAAATTAATGTGATGTTGCTCGCTAGGATGCCAGTCGCTTCCTGTTGTAGGTATACTAGGATCATGTATTATTGGACAACTATCATGATCTACTGATAACGAGTACCAATCATTTGGATTAGGTATTGCATAAGGCGACTGTAGTGACTCGTCAAGACCTTGCCTAGCAACTTCAAGTTGATCTATATATGGCTGATGTTCTACACTTAAATGTATAACTCGAGCACCAGTAGCTCTAAGGTGTCCGTCAGTTACAGTTTGTAAAACTAAATTGTTATGAAACCTATCATACATAATTAAAGGATCAAATGTATACCCTATAGACGCCTGTATATAATTACAAATCTTTCCTTCAGTCTCATCAAACGGATCATCAATTTCTAATTGACTTAGTCCAAACAATTTATTAAAGCCTGGTAAGATCTTTGTTAGAAAATTCTGTTTAGCATCAGGTAGATGCGAAAGCGGAACTGCTGTCCTAGCTGGCCACTGTATACTAAGTCTGCTGAAGTATGTCCACATCACTACTACAATGTCGTCAGGCTTAATATTTTTAGCTGACACTGCACACTGCCGGGCAATCTGTTGAAAGCAAGCACCACGTCTTGCATAATTTTCTACAGGCATGCCAAGTCTATCTCCTAGTACTTTAGGCCAAGCATACTTACTAGGTTTGAGTATATGTTCGTCCGACCAATGTGAACTCCTACCTAGTTTGGCTTCTTCTTCTGCTGTAAGAGGTGGCTTAACTACATCAGGAAGTGCATGGCCTTGTGTAATACTACAGCCGAATGTGTGTAATGTTGGCTTACTCATTTGTATATAAACGGATCACGTTTACGTAGTTCCTCTAAGCGTTTCTTTGCTTTGTATTTGTAATAGGGAGTTTTAAGCCACTCCCAAAATCTTTTTATGTAAACCATTTCTTTGCTCTCAGTCTAATTTTTAATGGACTATCTTCTGCACTAGTTGCAATACTATGTAGTGCATAAAGCCTGCCATATATTTGTACAGCATCACCTATATCATTAATATCACTTGACCAGTCTGGCATACTAACGCTCCATCCTAAATCAATTGCCTGTTCAACAAGTTTGCTACCTGCTTGATCTCTATCAGGCACAACAATAATTTGCTTCTGCAGTCTATTTAACAACATAGATTGTTGCTCGCTTATTTCTGATCCACCTAGCGCACACCCTTCTATGTGTATTGCATCTATTTGACCTTCGCATAAAATAGCAAATGCTTTGTTATAACCTTGTTCGTCTAACCCATATACAAAGCCAGGTTGTACTTCTGTAAGATACTTAGGCTTCTTATCTGGATTAATACTACGCCCAGTCCATCCTACTACTCTATCTTCAAAGTAAAAAGGAATAATCAGTCTGTCACGATATCCTAAACTAGGTGACCAATAGTAATTAGTGTCATCTGTATTTAGGTTACGACTAGCCATGTATTCAAGTACAGCTATACTATATTTGTCAAAGTTTGTTATGTCAGTAATTTTAATAGCATCGTCTGGCAACGGGACAGTGTTGAATGAGGGTAGTTCGGCGATACTTGTTTTAGCCTCTACACCTTCATTCTCTCTCATCACTTCCAACGCCACCTTGTTGATTATATCGTCAGGCGCTCCCATCCATTGTAGGAGTTTTCGTAACTTGTGACTAAAAGCTCTGCCCGGTTGCCAGGATGCCTTGAAGCCGCAGTTAAAACAATGATAACTTACGCCTCCATCAGGGTTGCTTATAAGGCCTCCACGACCTCGAGTGTCTGCACCTGTGCCATTATGGTGACAACAGGGTGCATTGAAAGATACCCAACCACTAGGCGTTGTCTTACGCTTAGGTGGCATGTATGTCAGAACTGTATCGTTTACTACACTCATAGTATTATTATACTATATAAATGTAGCTATGTCAATCAGTTTCTTATTAAAACTTTGGAAATTTTCTGTGCTGGATCTGCTGTTGCTTTGAAACGTAAGTAACTAAACACTCCGTTAAAGTTTACAGGAGTTGGCGTAGTTTCGTTGCCATTAAATGTAAGCGTGTTAATATCAGACCAAACTGTATCGCCCATAATTTGATTATCTAATGTTGCCTGAACAACTACATCACCAATATAACTATCTGTGTAAACTGCCGCTGTGTGCAATGCTTCATTGCCGTTAATGCCCGGTTGTGCTGTTACTGTTTCTGTTATCCAATAAGGTGTGCTTTCAGTAACCATTGTAAATGTAGATACGCTATACGAATCACTAGGTCCAGGAAATGCTTCTGCACTTACTTTGATAGATCCATTGTTTTCAAAGTTAGGATCAACGTAAGTAATACTTGCTTCATTATTAGTATCTAATAAATGTATACTATAACTTAGAAACTGCTCTTTAACATTTAATAGATCGTTTGAACTAACAGTAACTTTGAATAACCCTTTGATAGGTGTTGAACCGTCACTAGTAACTTGCACACCATCATGTTGTACTACCATTTGTTTATTCTCATCAAACGCTTGAAACTTGGGTGTATACCCTGTTAGGTCAACTGGCTTTTGATCTGCGTTTAGTAATTTAAATTCTAAGACATTATCAATGCCTTTATATACTTGTAGTTGTCTTGTGTACACTGGTCTATACTCCGTAATGAATCCTGTATCATTAGTAACAATAGTGGTTTTATTTTTGACTAAATATCTAGGTATTAACTGCATACTATATTTATCGATACGAGGCCTATGTTAACAAAAGATATTCAAGAAAACTACCCGTTCATTAGCGTGGTTACTTATGGAGGTAATGAGTACGTTGGTATCATTGCCAATCAAGATCAGTACATTACATCAATGTATATCTATACAGATATTAAATCATTAGAAGAAAAGAAGATGTTTTTAACAGCCGGTGAAGTATGGTGGTGGGAATCAAATCGAATGATTCCAATTAATATCTTTATGCGACAAGAAATGTTACCATTTCAATATTGCATTACTACAATGAATTCAAAAGATGTAAAGGTATCAATGGGACCTTGTGTTAATTTAAATAACTTAACTATTAAAAGAGTTAAACGTAAAAACGTACAGCTAGTTAAGCGTCCAAAGAATTAAATTGTTCACACAATAAATTCATGTGTACTATTACACTCATTGCATAAGCAAAGGCGTGTGCTTTCTTAAAAAAATAATCGCCATTAGTAGGCTTTTTCCAAACTTCTTCGAATATCGTTTGCCATGTTTCGTTGGCAAGATGCCTCTTCGCAGGCCGAATTATCGCTAACACTGCTGCTAGTTGTTCTACTGACGTAGGTTGCAACTTGCGTAATATGTCTCCATGACCGCCGACGTGAAAGACTAAGTTGTTGAAGTCGTCGTGCTCCAATAGTTGCCATTGTGGTTCTCTTTCCATTAGTTGTGTTAAGTGTGTTTCGTCTTTAACATCTTTATAGATGCTTACGTTAAGAAAGTCTAGTTTAAAGTATCCACGTTCGTCTGCTGTCTTATGTTCGATCGTAGATAAGTTATCCACAGGGTTGTGTGGGATCTCAGTTGCATACACTCCTGTGTTATGTTTTTTACCTGTGTTTAACTTTGCTACACGATGTTCTATCTGTGAAAGTATAATGTCTCTGTCTGCAAAGTCTATATCAATATCTGGCATTAGAAATAATTCACATTAATTGTTATACGAAACTTATCATCTGTACATGTTGAACTAAAGTGTGGTTCACTTGGATCAAATAATAATATACTATTTTCAACTGACGGTACTCTAGTACCATCACTAGTTGTTGTATACCCGTTGTTATCATTTACAAAGTACACAGCACCCTTGTGACTAAAGTCATCATCGATATGTGGATCGTGTTCTAGTATAGATTCAGTTCTTGGATACAAGTTTGCTTTGACTCGCATTAAACTCTTTGTCTGTAATTGATTAACTAACGGCATAACCAATTCATCAAACCATTCACTTGTAGGAGCATGATCCCAATAAAAAGGATGATACATATAAAATTCTTTATTGTTGTTTGAATCAGTACTTGCAACATTACGAGACAAGTGCCACGGAAAATGTACATAACCAAATTCGTCAAGGTTACACAATACAGATTTAATTTTCTGATGTGCGTCTTTAGGTAAAAAGTTATGTATTACTTCCACTATAGTTTGCCTTCGTCTCTCATTTTTGCTCTAATTTTTGTTGCACTTATGTTATGTATTGTAGCACCTAAATCATGTTCTGTCAATGTATATCCTACACCACGCCCGTAACTAATATCTACAATATTAGGAACAACCATAATAATATATTCTTTGTTATATGTGAAACCTTCTAATGCTAACTCTTTCTTAATGTTTTCTTGAACGTCTGTAACTATAAAAGGATTATCGTCTTGTGTCATTGTACGTCCACCTGATGCATCTGTGTCTTGTGGAACAGTTCTAATCTGTATACACACTTGTCCTGTTTCAGCAAGAGCTCGTTTGAATAGTTCTGTATGTCCAGCATGCCAAGGTTGCCAGCGTCCTAACATTTGTGTAGTAGGTGCAAAAGAATTAAAGCCCATCGTATTGTTTCCCCATAAAGCGATTTACTACAGGCAACAATGCCTCAGGTGTATTATCAAACCATTTACTAACATGGTAGTCTACTTGCTCAGGAGGTTCAAACAAATCATTTGTGTCTTCATATCTACTTCGAGAAATAGTATCCATCCATACAGTATAGTCTGGTGCAAATACTGTGCGAGCTTCTTCAGTGGGGCACACAAAGTCGGCAACTGCTATCTTGCCTGCCATGACTACTCCATCAGCTAAGTGGCGCATACGCTGTGCTTGTCTAATACGTCCTTCGGGTGTAAAGTCCCAATCGTCGTACATGTGTCTTACTTTATCTGCGTTAAGCCAAACACCGTTAACTAATTCGGCAAATGGTTTGGCTAGTGTACTCTTACCACTGCCTGGCAGTCCGTATATTAAAATTTTCATAAGTTCGATTCCTTTGCTACGTCCTTAACTAGTTGGACATCGTTAGGGAGCCTTTTAAATCTCATTGCCCAATGTTGCGGATTGATTACATGATAAACCATTTCGAGTTGTTCATCATTAAACTTACTTAGCATGTCTTTACCGCTCTTACAATTTAATAATAGCCAAGGACTAATCTTTCCATCTTTGATATGCCATACAGCTCTATTCAAACCAATATGTTCAAAGTAATGATTCCACGGCGCTGGTTCATTTTCACTTGCCCATTCTAACATAGATTCTATACTACGTTCTAATGCTGTAGTTACATCTTCTTTAAGAATAAATTGTAGTACATACTTCTCATACATTTCATCTCTAGCCCAGTGATCTAATTTAACTCCACTAGTAACAACATAGTCAATGTACTTCTCAGGATATAAAGGCTTTACATTATTTAAGAAACTGCCAAACTTAACAAAAGCATTATAGTAAGGACTAGCGCAAAAGTCTTCATACGTCTTTTCTTTTTTATTGCCTGCACTTAGTTTATAGAATCTACTAAATGCATAAAAGCCATAACGTACACGCTTCTCATCTTTTTGCAACGCTCTACGTTTCTTTTCACACATATGGGCAAAGAGAGTTTTCTCTCTTACATAGCCACTTCCACAATATTCACACTTGTATGGTTTCTCAGAGTTTGACATCGATATCATGTTCCTTAGCCAATTGTTTGAGCTCTTTTTTTGTAGATAGTTTAGCAAGTAATTCAACCTCATCTGATTTCATGTTTGGATATAACTTTTCAAGTAGCGATATTGCTTTTGTATCACCTGCTTTTTTCTTTAAGCCGATCCATTGATGATATTCTATTTTACCTGTATTGCCTGCTTGACATAATAGTTGCCATTGTAGTTTAGGATGCCGTGTAGCTAATACATTCCAATTCTTATTATAGTATTCATTAGTTTTAAATATGGCAAGTTCTTGTGCTTCCCGACTACCTTTAACACTTGACACGTATCTGTTGAGTAACCAAAAACTAACTTGCTTACGTTCGTCCTCAGCAAGTTCGTCCCATACTTCTTTTGCACCCATGTCAATAGCTGCTAGTATGTCTTTGATTGGAAGTTTAGGGGCTGCCATTATATGTCCTCTCTCTTTACTACTATATTAGTTGAAAAGATAACTCTTGATTCGTTAGTCTGATTGTAAAATACATAGTGTTCAAGACATGATGGAAATATCATTATTAGTCCATCTTCCATTAGTGGCTTGTATATATTTGGATATTGATCATATGGATCTAATTCAAGATACTTTAAGTGATTTGAAAAACTAGGTTGTCTAAAAACAAACTGTCCTGCATCTGGGTTAGGTTGCTTTAATAAAACTACACACGAAAATGCAGGAACATTAGTACCTATATGATTATGCAATTGCTGATGATCGTATTGATTGTAAACATTAAACCAAGTGTCTAGTTCTAGTTTATAAGGAAACTGAAACATAAAAGAATCTATGTAGGATTCAATATAAGGACCGGGCTGTATAGTATTATTAAACTTATCAAAGAAGTTATCGTATTCTTTACCACTAAACTTTTGAGATGCATTTTTTGATATACGACTTCCTGTACCTTGTGGTGTAAACTCAGTGCCGTCTAGAATCAAAGGAAGATAATGTTTCTGCAAACTATCTAAATCTTGTTGCTGTAGCTTACCAATGCTTACCGGATAACCTTCAATGCTAATCATATCATACCTTTATTACCGTGCCATGTCTTAATATCTTCAGGAGAGTTTATCTCTACTCCATTATAGTATACAGGATTTATTCCTATTTGCCAAGAGTTTTTTAACCATCTTAACTGTTCTAGTTGCTCAATTGTTTCTTCTTTTGGTACTTCTAGTTCTGTGTACATTTCTAGAGAGTTACGTCTGTATCCATATACACCAAGGTGCCAACTACCATAGCCAGTAATTCCTCTACCAAACCAAAGAGCATATTCGCTTGCATGTACACACTTTACTGTGTTAGGTTCTTGTTGCATACATGGAGGCATCTCAGTGTATACAGTTGACACTGGGTAGTATTGTAATAAGTTATGACACTTGTCAATCATTTCTAATGTTACATCAGGCATGTCGCCTTGTACATTTATAAACTTATCATACTTCTGCATGTAGTCTAGTTTGATTGCGCCTGCACATCTTTCAGTGCCATTTGCATAGTCTGTGTCATCTATAATAACACTTGTATCTTGAAACACACTAGCAATACGTACATCATCAGTAAGCACGTATGTTGGTATCTTAGACGCAATACAAGCGTCATACACACGTTTTATCATGGGAACACCATCTAACATAGCTAGAGGCTTTCC
>Ga0187219_1000281_pt1 | contig 23887 bp, 33 predicted proteins | sample 13SPOviralmetaG_FD_130162 | JGI IMG/M metagenome (GOLD analysis project Ga0187219, IMG submission 130162) | Marine viral communities from the oligotrophic San Pedro Time Series (SPOT) site, San Pedro Channel, CA, USA - 13 SPOT_SRF_2010-07-21... | ecosystem: Environmental > Aquatic > Marine >... | reverse complement strand
GAAATGACTTGTTCATTTGATTTAATCTGTAAAGATGCCGACGCACGAGGTGCAAACATTCCATTCACAGCTCCAACATTTGATCAAGTTTATCACTATGAATCAGGCGCGTTAACAATGGGCGGAACTTTGTCTATTGCTTCCCTTGATATACGTTCTTTCGAATTGTCACTTGATAATAAACTAGATAGACGCAATCTACTTGGATCAAAGTTGACAGGCGAGCCAGTGCCGACAGACGTTCGAGAAGTTACCTTGTCTATTACTTGTGATGTTACAGATAACAGCTTGTACGCTGATAGCCTTGCAGGGAACTCAGGAGATGTATCAATCGAGTTTACAAGATCAGCTGATACAACTCACAAGTTTAAGATCTTGCTTGATGCTTGTACTATTGAAGACTACAACGACAATATCACAGCATTTGGACGTGTTGAACGTACATTCAGTTTGAGAGGATACGCAAGCGCAACAGATGCAGGATTAACAATCGAAATCAAGAACGCATCAACAAGTGCAATTTAATCACTTGACACAAAAAAAGAAGACGGTTAGTCTTCACTTGTAATCTAGACGTTACAAACTGCATGCACCCCTTTTGGTTATTCCGTTGTTGTGGGGGTGCATGCTTTTGTGTTTTAGTATGTGATCATTTCTGCAATCTTTACAAGTATCCGCATTAAGGGAATCCACCAAATAGCGATCCCAATACACACAAAGAAGATTCCTATATTCTCGCCCAGTGCTTTTGCTTGTTGTCTGTTCATGTCGTTGCTCCGTTGTTGTTTATTTAGATGATACAGGATCAAAGATTGCTACAGTTGGAGAGTAATCAATTCGTTTGTTCCACTCCCAAACCACTGTCTTTGTTTCTATGATGATTTCTGTATCTTGACTGATTGCCCCTGTTACTATCATTGCGATCAGTACATTATATTCGATGTCTATGACTTGATTGTTAATTGTGATTTTCATGTTGTGCTCCGTTGTTGTAAGTGGGCGACCGTAGCCGCCCGAGTTGATTGATTAATCTAAGTTCATCCATCCGAGTGTTCTGTATCCCGCTCTTTGCTCTCTTTCATCGCGGATCTTTTCGATACACTGGGCTTCATTTTGAAAAGTTGCTTTTGCTGTATTTCCGTTTGAATAAATAAATTCAATCTCGCCTGAATTCCAATAAATCCTGTATTCCAAGAAGGTGCTTTTGTATTGTAAGAGTTCGCGGGTATCAGTTTGAAAAAGTGTGATATTTCGTAAAGTGCGATAGTAACAGAGTTGCCCACAAGTGATCTCATTGCGAATGTTGTCGATTGCTTCTTTGCGTTGATGGTAGTATGAGTAAAGTCCGTATGACATTTTGTATCCTGTTGTTGTTGTAAACTTGATTACTTACTTAAGTAGTATAATAACATATTTATACAATGTCTACTTATTTACACAAAATAAATGAAAATAATTTGAGATAGAAGATCCCCGATCCGTTAAACTATCGAAAATCACACAACACAACGGAGGAGATCATGTTAAAAGATTTTTTGAAAGAAGTGCAGGCAGTCAGTGAGTTTGAAGCGGAGATTTTTGGCGGTCAGTTAATCGTTAAAGGGCGCATCTTGTCACCTGCTGAGATTGAAAAAGCAAGTCTTGCCAACTCTCTATTATTACAGGGACTTTCCAGTACAGGAGAGATCAGCCAGTTTCAGAAAATGAGCGAGCAACTACAAGACGATCCTGATGAAGAAACACTACAGCAAGCGTATTCAATGTTATCAAAGATTCGACCTGAGCAAATGCAAAAGATAGCAGAATCACAGGATCAACTGATTGCACAATGTGTAACGCAGGCGAAGAAGTCACAAGATGATCAATGGGAGCGTATACAGATCGTATTAACTCAACAAGAGCAAAACGCTGAACGCAATATGCTATGGATCGGCATGCTGTCAAAGCCTGATCGATCTGTAATCCTTGATCATGCTCTCAAGGGGCAAGGAGCGGCAGCCAAACGGCTGTCAATGTTTCGCTGATCAAGAAGACTACTTTCATATAATAGACATCATAGCGCGCACATATGGCACGCTTCCAAGTGAGATCGCAAAACTTGACTGGTTCGATCTTATGCTCTGCCTGAAATGTATCAAACATCGAGGGGCTAGAATGAATCGACTATTGAAGCGATATAAAAAGAGTGGCGTTCAGCCGACAGTTTCACTAACTGATCTTATTGATATACTGGGTTGAAATTGCTTACAATGCCATAACTCATGAAATCGGCTATCATAGGCGCATAGGTGAGGTGTAGACATGGCAAGCAATACAGTTGTACAGTATGTGCTCAAAGTTGATTCAAAAGGCGCGCAAAAAGGGCTGGATGGTACGGCAAAAAGTGCAGATAAATTATCGAAAAGTCTTGATAAGCTGCAATCAGAATCATCAGATACAAATGAGGGGCTAGAAGATACAGGACAATCAAGCACAAAAGCGGGCAAGGGGATCAATAAATTAGAAGTTGCATCAAAGGCGGCAAAGGTAGGGATCAACGCAGTTGCTACAGCTGCAGTTGCTACAGTTGGAACAATTGTTGCTCTTGGTGCTGCATATATAACAGCACAAAAAGCAGCCTTTAATTTCACTAGAGAAGTTGTTGATAGTATTAACGATCTTAATGATCTGAGTGCTCAATCAGGATTAACAGCGGGATCAATTCAGGCGGTTACGGCTGCATTTGAGGGATCAGGACAGTCGGCAGGTGCAGCAGCGTCTTTTGTTGGTCGATTCCCTAGATTGTTTGCAGATCTTGCATCAGGGGCAGGGCGAGCAAGCGAAGCAGCGGCAAGATTGGGCGTTGGGTTGACGGACGCAGCAGGCAACATGAAAAGTGCTGATCAGATTTTGATTGATGTTACTAGAGGACTTCAAGCAGTAAAAGATCCAACAGAAAGAGCAACAGAGGGGTTTTTATTATTTGGAAGATCAGCAGGTCAATTTTTGCAGGCTTTTGGATCAACTTCAGAGTTTGAAAACTTTCTCGCAATCACAGAAAGATTTGGAGTTAAAACAGGACCTGAGGCAAGTGCAGCAGCAGCAAAATTCCAAGAGCAATTAGCCTTTTTAAATGTTGTTGTTGGAGGGCTTAAACAGCAATTTGTTGAGTCTGTTGGTGGTGTTAATTTCTTCAATGATAAACTATTGAAAGCAATCAAAATTGTTGTAACACTCCAAGACTTCATAGCAGATAATAAAGAATTGTTTAAAGAATTTGGCGCAAGTTTAGCACAAACTGGTGGAGATCTGATCGGATTTTTACAATCAATGATCGGACCTTTTGCAACGTTTGTAAATACTGCATTTAAGATTGTTAATCAAAATGTTTTGCTTGTCGCTTCTGCAATGAACGCGGTCGGAGTGCTTTCAGACGCTTCATTTCTTAAGATGATCAACGGTGCTGAAAGTGCTGAAAAGTCTGTATCAAAACTAACAGAGATAATTACAAGGCTGGGAGATGTTGATTTTTCAGGAGCAACAGGGAAAGGGGTTGGAGGTCGAACGGGTGCAAGTGATGTTGAGGGATTGCTTTCTGAATTATTGAAAGGGCTTGGATCAGGAGCAGGGCAATCGATCCCCCCTGTTGATGAATTAACTGAATCCATAGAAAAACTAGGGACAGAATCAAAGAAGTCAGATAGTCAGATAGAAAAAAACCTACTCGGAGCACTTGGGACAATTGAGGATTTTAGTAAAAAGTTTAGTGGTATTGATCCGACTGTACAGAAATCACTAGACGACATCGAAGAACTACAACAGGCAATTCTTGATCTAGGAATAGCAGGATTCTCAACTGTAAAAGCTCAGGAGTTGCTTGCAAAAGCAGAGCTAAATCTTGCTGATGCTAGGGAAGAGGTGACAAGAAAGGCGCGTGCAGAACAAAAGAAAAAAATCCAAGATGATATTGGAGGTGTTGTTGATACTATTTCGTCAGTTGCAACCCTAGATCCAGCATCAATAATAGGCCTAATCAATCCAGTTGCAGGGGCTATAACTGGAGCGCTCCAAGCGATAGGAGAAACAACACCTGACGAAATGCGCGAACAGATTAAGGCACAAGTTGACGCGATCAGGCTTGGGATCTCGTATTTACCTGAGATCCTGTTTGAACTTGTGCCATTGTTAGCGTTAGGATTAATCGAAGCGATAAGGGATGGGTTAATTTTAGCGATTATAAACATAATTAAAATTTTTAAAAAGAGAATAGAATTACTGTTTAGTTTTAGAGATAAAGAAAATAGACAAAAAGCAGGCAGGCAATATGTATCAGGTGTGCAAGATTTTTTTAATCCATATGAGCAGACTTTCGCTTCAGGTGGTCGATTCATTCCAAAGGCTCAAGGTGGGATCAGATTTACAGGCATGCAAGACGGGCTTGCAATGCTTCACAGGGGCGAATTTGTAGTGCCACAAAGTGGACAACGCCCGCAACAAGTCGATCGACAGTTGAACAATACAACAGGGGGCGGAATGACTATCAATATAAATAGCGCAGTCGTGGATCGGAATGCTGTTGATGCTCTCGTTAGAGAGATTGAGATCCGTTTCAATAATCAATTTGGCACATCGTCAAGCAGTCTTTTCGGAGGGCGTTAAAATGGGAAATGCAAGATTTTACTATACACCTGAACCATTTGGAACAGGACCAATATTGCAAGTAATCGATCTAGGCGAAGCGCTTGGCGAGATGTATTCTGATATATCAGTTGAAGCCGTTGATGCTGTTTCTCTGACTGGCTCTATTCAGAGATCTGTAGGACGTACACAAGAGATCGTAACAATACAACGCGATCGGATGATAGGAGGTGAGGATCTAGCTATACAGTTTCACGCTTTACAGAACCACCTTGATCGGGGTTTCTCTGTATCTTTTGCAGCTGATGAAGATAATGCTTTTTGTTTCCCAATACGGGGATCACTGAGGAACGGAGCGACAAGTGTCAATCTTTATGCTGATCCTTTTCAGAATCTAACTGCACCCTTTACAACATTGCCAACATCAGGCGACTACTGCACAATAGAAACCTCAAGCCCTGCAATGATACAGGAAATGATCAAGGTGTTGAGTGGAAGTGCTGTAACGGCTCAAGGTGGCACAATTACAACTGTTGATCGCATAAAGTTTCAATATGATCAGCCCGCTTTTCTTCGTCATTATAGATTTTATCCAGTACTCAAAAGACCACAATCAGACATAGGGCAATCAATAATTACAAATGAGGGCGGGCGACTTTTCAGTCTATCGATTCGTCTAGTTGTAGACTATGAAGTTTTATATGCCGCGCATCCTGACACGATAGGTGAATCAGGGGTATCATTTGGAAGATCGCTTGCTTCTAGTACTTCAGAGGGAAAGCAGGGAGTAGGGATCTCTCTTGATGGAATGCCGCATTATGCTAGAGATTTTGGATCGGCTGATGCAGGTCTTGAATTTGCTTCTCCATCTAATCCTCAATTAAATAAAATAGGGACTTGATATGGCATGGTCACAACAGTTTATTGATAGCTTAGATCGCAAAGCGAAAAGGATCAGCTATATACTAAAATTCTTGCCCCCGTCAAAAGATTATGGGCTGTCTTTCGGGGATACTCATTCATTGACTACAGAGATCAAGATCGGATCTGCTGACGTTACAATAGATAGCGTACAGATCACCCCACAACGTTGGTCTGTAAACTTTGGAGGATTCAGTATTGTATTAAATGGAGATCTGCGCCCTGTGCTGAATACCTCACTCAGAAAGGGGGCTGTTGCTGAATTGCTTATGGTACGTGATGGAATACGAAATAGAGTAAGCATTGGACAGTTACGCAACATTGTTGGGGGGCGTGGCGTATGGCGTTTGGAGTTTGTAGACTTCTTAACAATGATGCAATCAAGACTAACGGGTAAAGTTTCAGAATCGGCATTTTGGAGAAACGCAGGAAAGACGGCAAAAGTCACAATAAATTACAACTTTTCAAGTGATCCAAATCTGTATCTTGATGACATTACAATATTCGAAAAAGAAACGGGTCAGAATGGAATGATCTTTGTAACTGACGATCAACATGGAGAAACTGATTACTGGACTTGGAGTAGTAAGACAACAACTTCAGGATCAGCAGGATACTTAACTATTGTGAGTACTGGCAATTATCCAAGTGTAGCCAGTCATACACATTTACATATCAATGACAAAGTTACAAGTATTGCAAGACTTCGAGGGCGTCCAGATTATGTATTTGCACGTCTTGTAATGAGCACAGGATCAGGCACTCAAGGATCATTCGATGATTACCCTGCTTCATGGGGTATGGGCGTTGAGTGGAATCCTAACTTGTTTGATCTGCAATCCCTGAACGCGTACTATGCAAAAGCATGGACAACTTCAAGCGGAACACATGAGATCGAACTGTTGATCATGCAATCAGGGGGAATTAATACGTTTCTTGATGCTGTTTTGAAAATGGGTATGTGGCCAGTATGGCGACAAAATGAGTTGTCTTGGCGAGTTTGTCAAAATCCAAATCAGGCTAATTGGATAGCAGTAGTTGATTACATTTCAGATCGTGACATTATCAGCATAGACAGCCACTCCCTTTATAGCCCGTCACAATCTGCAACGTATGCAGTAAGCACAATCAATACATACAACAGCACAACAAGCCTGAATCAAGACGTTTCTTTTTCAGGGAATTCTATTGCCGTTTTGCCTGGATCAGCCGAAATCACGCGGGATCTGCGCTTGATCTATCGTGTTGATAGCCCTATACAGCCAACACAGGCAACAGCCGATCTAACTCGGATGCGTCGATGGGATGCAGAGCCGTTTGAAGAATTATCACTAACTGTAACCGAAAAGCATTGCCTGCTCACAGCGGGCGACATCGTGCAGATTTCGAGTATGTATATCTATGGACTCAGAGAGGGATCAGGAGATACTTACAACCAAAGACGCGCAATGGTCTTGGGTGTTCGTTGGAATCCCTCACAAAGTACTGTCAATCTTACACTGGGCGTTATGTCATGAGAATACTAACAGAAGAAGCATATCCAAGCATTTTACAGCGCGTCAAAGATGCGGGCTTTGTTGTATTTGAGTCTAACGACTACGATATAAACATAATAGGCGAGCGCAATCCAAACGGAGAAACCAACAAGTTTGATGACTGGATACATGTACTCTTTTTGGAAGATGGACAATGGCAGTGGTACGCTTTTCTATGCACGACAGATGCAGGGAAATACTGGCTCAAGGATGAGAACAGAAACAAGAAAGGCACTGCGATCCTAGTACACAATAGACAATACAGGGGCGCATACATTATCGGAAAACATCGAGGGCAATATAGGGCACTTGTACAACGTGGTAATGATGTTTGTGTATGGAGAGATCGCAACGGTGACAGCGTGCACGACTACGGACAAAATGAGGAATGCGGATACTTTGGAATAAATATACATAGAGCCAGTGCAGTTAGAGAAACAGAAAACGTAAATAAATACAGCGCAGGATGCCAAGTAATCGCAGATCCTAAAGACTTTGATCAATTTTTATCCTTATGTGATCTACAGATCGAGCATTTAGGAATTGATCGTTTTTCTTACACGCTGTTAATGGGGTTATAAAATGATTGAAGAGAATATGATCAATGTACTGATGCAGGGGGGTTCAAATGTCGCCTTTGCTATGTTTTTACTATGGCAGTACAAAGAGCAACAGAAGAGATCAGACAGTCGAGAACTGGATTTGCGCAACCGATACGACAGAGTAATTATTGATCTACAATCTCGTGAAGACAAAATGCGTAAAGAAGTAGTAAAAGAGATCGGGGATCTTGATAAGCGGATGACCTTACTAGAACAAAAATTGGAAATGATAGGCGCAGTTGTAAACGAGATTAAACAAAAAGTTTTCTTGAGAGCATAGCAAAGCATTTCCGATCTTCAAACTGTGAAACGTGTAAAACGTGTATACAATCAACCTGAGCAAACGCTCAAAATTAACTCATGAGGATATAAAACATGGCTGTACAAATTACTGGACGTCAGATCGCAAATGCTGCGGTTGACGTAAACAAATTAGATCTTTCAAGTGGTACTTTTGATTTTCAAAATGCCGTATTACAAGTTTCCGAGCCTAGCTCTGATAATCAAGCTGCGACAAAGGCATACGTTGACAGCATCGCACAAGGACTTCACTGGAAAGACAGTGCTCGTGTTGCTACTACTGCAAACATCACTCTTTCAGGCACTCAGACAATTGACGGGATCGCAGTAATTGCCGATCAGCGCGTACTGGTTAAGAATCAAACTTCAGGCGAAGAAAACGGCTTGTATTTGTGTAAAGCAGGCGCATGGGAACGCACTGCAGACATGAACGAAAGCGATGAGTTTTCAGGATCAGCCGTATTCATTCGTGAGGGATCAACCTTTGCAGATACTGGATATGTATGTACAAATGACGCTGCTGTAACAGTTGGAACAACTGAAATCACATTCGTTCAGTTTACAGGCGCGGGACAGGTAGAAGCAGGCGCAGCCCTGACAAAAACGGGAAATCGTCTTGATGTCGCTGTTGATGATTCTTCTATTGGAGTTTCTTCTGATGCGTTGCAAGTTAAAGCAGGCGGGATCACAAATGCAATGCTTGCAGGCTCGATCGCAAATGCAAAACTTGCAAACTCTAGCGTTTCATTTGGTAGCGTGTCTTTGTCTTTGGGCGGTTCTAATCCTACACCCGCATTTAATCTTTCAAATGCAACTGATTATCCAACATCAAGCCTGTCGGGAACTATTGCAACTGCTCAAATTGCTGACAGTGCTGTAACTGCTGTAAAACTGGCAGGATCGATCCCTGCTGATAAATTGAACTTGGGTAACGGTGTCGAAGAAATTGGTGGAAACTTACAGATCAATCTTGACGGATCAACTCTTGCTCTTGCTGCAGATGGTATTTCTATCGCTGCAGGTGGCGTTGATTCTTCTCAACTTGCTGACGGATCAGTCGTAACAAACAAAATTCCTGATGCACAGATCACAACTCAAAAATTGAAGTTTGGCGCTTTCTTTCAGGGCTATGACGCTGACGGATCGACCCTTGCTTTTGCGTTTGGTGCTGCGGTTGATCTCGACTTTGTTGAAATGTTTGTCGTGACCGTTAATGGTTTGGTTATGGAATACAAAGGCACACCTGACGCACAGGACAACTACAAGATCGATAACGGTGGCGCAGGTGGAGTAGGACGCATTGTATTCGGTGCGAACTTAAACGACTCTGATCGTGTTACTGTACGCGGATTTATCAACGATTAATCTCCCTCAACATTCCAACCCTTGAAGCCCTGATCATCCTCTGATCAGGGCTTCTTTTTTATAGGGATCTCTTTCTACAATGCCGACAGCAACTGGCGATCTGTCTAACTATCTGACTATTTATAAAATAAACTTGTATAAATATGTTGACATATAGAAAAGAATGAATTAACATTAAGAATGTAAGCAATAAAGCATACACAACAACAACGGAAAAACTATGAAACCTAAAATGTTTGAAAATGGAAAGCGTACTGGATTATTCTACAGGGGCTACAATGAAAATGAAAAATATCAAGCGGCTATTGAAGCACATGATACTGATTGGCTAAATCTTAGAATAAGGTTAGCGATGGAAAGAGTTAGTCAGTTAGTTACAAATGGCACAGCCACCGATCAAAAATTACTCGAAAGATGCTTAAAAAAACTAGAAGAAAGCATATTGCGATGCTGTCACAGTCAAGACGGATCTCAAAGTGAAAAGATCTTAGAAATGTCACAAATGTACCTTGTTAAGGAAATGTACATGTATCGCGTGCTTTGTACATTTATACAATAATCAATCAACGCACGACAAAAGGGGGCAAGCGCTCCCTTTCTTGTTTTAGGCACTCACAGAATAGATCACAACAACTTTAGATCCTGATTCAGGAGCAAGCGCAAAAGTGATCCCGTTCTCGTCTGTATCTTCTGTGTAATCGTCGTTTTGAATCTGCAGAACGCCATTATAGAACACTTGAGCGCTATCCTCTACAAAGATCGCAGTAGTTGAAAAATTGATGTTAGAGCCGTTCACTTGAGCGCTCAGATTGTCGATCTTGAGTGTAGCCGATCCACCTGCATTGCCTGCATGTGTTCCACCGCTTCTATTGATGATCTGTACAACTGACATTATCGATCCCCTTGATATGTGATCTCTACGAAATCCATATTACATGAACCAGTATTCAGTTTTACAAATGCGAACAGATCGCCAGCCCGATCCAACTTCACAAAACTATTCAGGGCAAAGATTGCCGATCCTTTTGTGGCTGTTGTTATGCCTGTGTAGATGTCTGATACTGTATCTGTAACGATCATTTCATCACCTGCTTGATCTCTACATAGACGAATCGTGATCTCTGTTGCTGTGTTGATACTGGACAGCTGTAAAACAATCAACGACAGATACCCCTCAAAGTTTTGCGAGGGTGGGAACATCTCCATATCAATGTCGATTCTTTTGGCTAGATCAAACGACGAGCCTATCCCGTTTATAGCTGTTCTGCTTGTTACTCTGTTAATACTTTTCATGTTCATGAGATCAATCCTTTGAAGCGTGCGATCATCCCTCTAAGACGAAGATACGCAATAAACTTTGGAGAGGGTGGGCACATACACCTTAAGATCTTAATACAATCTTCGCAATCTGAAAGGGCTGTATGTGCCTTTCTACGCTTCCAGCCTAAGAACAGGCATATATTGTCTAGCGACATGCTAGAACAGCCATACGGGGCAAGATTGACCCTACAGACATCCCTTGTATCAATGTATGGAGTTGGGATCATGTATTCAGTGTTAAACTCATCAGCAAAGGCGCGTAAAAACTTGATGTCAAAGTTTACATTGTGCCCAACCAAGATCCCGTCTTGATGTGATATGAGAAAATGCTTGATAATACTGTTGGCATATTCACCCTCGATCGCGTTCTTCCATCTATACGCTGAATACCCATTCACTTGTAAGGCTTTTGGATCAGCCTGATCAATGTTGCGAGGTCGGATCTTGACTTCTATCGTTTCAGTTATGACCCCGTCAATCATTACCATAGCGCCCAAAGATAGCATTTCATGTTTGCGAGCGTCTAATCCTGTTGTTTCTGTGTCTATGACTATGTATTTCATTCTTAGCTCCATTGTTGTGTATTCTATACAAAATATAGCGAAATCGCACAGTATACGCCTGTATTGATTGTATAAAATAGTATCAAACACAAATCAAACACAAACAGCCCACAAATAGACCACAAACACCCCACAAATCCAGCCCTCTAACCCCCTGTAATCATTGCATATATTTTTTTAAGCCCACAAACTCAACACAAACATCCCACAAATAGCCCACAAACACAACACAAAAAGGAGAAAAAAGTGCAAGGAATACAGGGAGATACGTCGACATAATAATAATAACCATAATTACAATTAAATTTATAGCCAGTTAGACAGATAGGAAAAAAGTGAGGTACTCCAAATTATATAGAAGATCCTAAAACGATCATATCCTACAATCCCCATTTTTGCAAGATGATCGGGCTATCTATCTAACTTTCTATAATTTAATTTCTTCTATTTGTATAAATATGTTGGCAATACCTGATCGAATACATTACTATAAATATGTACACAACAACAACGGAGCACAACATGACAACTCAACCAACAAACGCAAAGACAGGCAAAGCATACACAGGAGGAAATACAACAATTCTTCTACAGAATGACTACACCGATCAAGTATGGGCAACATATAGACAATGGCAGGATCTAGGGTATCAAGTACAGAAAGGACAAAAGGGCGAGCGGATTACAAAGATGGTAAAGATCATCTGTAAGAAAGAGCATAAGCAAAAACTTGTACCAAGATACTATACAGTATTCAACATTGCACAGGTAGCCAAGATCGTAACAGAATCAGACTTGATGGAAGCAGAAACAGCAGACGACTTCACAGCCTTATCATTGCAGCAACTTGATCAAATCTGTGAACGAGCATAAACAACAACAGGGGGAGCAATCCCCCGCCACAACAACAACGGAGCATATCATGCACACAATGCAAACAATCAACGCACATTATCGGGCTATATCATACGATCGCTTTCTTGGAATGTATGGCAGTATTCCACAGAATCAAGATCACACTTTCAAGGCTGAACGGTGGTATGTACTTTCAGAATGTGCCAATCATACTTATTCAGTGGTGATCTATTACTGTACGTTTGATCGCTGTATCCAGTACAACGCACAGCGCGTAAGATAATGGATCTGTATATCAAGATGCCGATCAGCCTGCTAGAAGAGGATCAGCAGGCTGTATGGCATTATTCACAGCTGTACTTGATGATACTACGACGACAAAAGATCAACTTGACAGCATACGCAAAAGAAAACAAACTATCATACAACACAGCTAGACGATTATTGAAACTAGCAAAACAACAACGGAGCAAATAATGAAATACCCTGACTATGTAACAACCAAACGAGGGCAGATCGTTTTTCGATTCTTGTCGAATCTCTCTGACCACTACAACAAAAATACATTTTGGATCAAATCACAATACACGCTGTATATCAAGAAGTTTAAGAACATCCCCGAAACATACTTGATTCATTCATTTCAAGACTATCTAATGAATGAAATGGAATGGCTGCCAACAATCAAGAAAGTTGCTGAGTACATGCAGAGCAGGCACGATTTCAAAATGCACTGGCACAGCGTACCCCTCGATCAGACATATTGCGAACACTGCAGAACAGACAGCGACGGCAAAGAGGGAGGATTTCGCGAAGTCTATTTCTATGGATTCCGTCAATCTATGCAACGCAAAGCAGAAGCACATTACAAGGGGGCTTGCACTTGTGATCTAGCATCTAAGAAGACAGTACAATCATACTTAGAGATCATGGACTGGATGAGAGCACAGGATAATTTTGCTGAAATACATTGCAGCTACTACGACGCTGATCAAGATCGAATCGTAACAGCACAAGAGCAAAGCCAACACCACTGGGAGAAGAAGATCAACGATGGAATAATCAGATATGGAGATCCTGAGTTTGGAGAGGATGAGGGGCTGCACTATCCTTGTTGGGATCATCCTCTTTGGAGTAGTGTATTTGGATCGATGATGTGTCAAAGATACGGCTTCACAATGCCACCTGAGATCGAACAGAAATACCAAAAGACACGCCAAGACATAAACGGATATACAGCAGGGCGTAACATACAGAAACGGCAACGAATACAAACAAAGATCGACGAAGATCCAAGAAAGTACAAAAAGCCTGTATCTCTTGCTGATGCCTTTGGGGCAGGTCAAGCACATGATCAGGCAGAGCAAGCAAGAAGCGCACACAGAAACAAAGTACAGGCGCATATTGTTGATAATATGGTTTATGTTCCATCGGATACAAAGCATTGACGACAACAATATAATCCTATATAGTGAGGGGGATCGTTATGATCCCCTTTTTCTATTGGAGCAACAGATGATATATTTAGAACCAAGATCAATTTTTGATTCTGCAATAGTGCAGGCTGATCCAGTTGTGTATGATTTTGATCTGTTGATTGATACAATGATAAAAGCGTATAATTGGAACAGGGAAGAATCGATTGAATGGTATTGCTACAACATAGAACCATTAAAACACTATTCAGGATTAAAAATCATAGGGGAATAAATGCCAACAAAACGAAAAACAAAAGAAATTAAACAGACAGACAGAGAGCAAGCACACAAGCAAGAAACTCCTGTCGAAGTCTTAGGGCTACAGATAGATCTCACACCTGTACAAATGCAACAGATCAACGTACTTGCACAAGTTGCACACAACGAAGATCCTGCTGTGTATTGTAGAAAGATCATACTGCAGCACGTAGCCGATCGCCTTTATTTGGTGCGACGGTGAGCGCGTGCCCTGCTTGTGATTGTGATCCCTGTGATTGTCATGGGGCTACAGTGAAGACAAAAAATATCTGTATATCAATGACACCTGACAGCATGAAGCAGCTGAAAGAACTACACGACAGAACAGGCAAGAGCAAAAGCAGAATCGTAAGAGATGCAATCAAGAAAGAACACAAGGGGATTAAATGAGCACAGAAGATCAGAAAGTGGGCGAGTTTGTACGGATCGACAAACTTCATCCACATCACAAGAACCCAAGACACAACGATCACGCTGTTGATAGTGTCGCAAACTCGATCAAGCGCTTCGGATTCACTAGCCCGATTGTAGCCAATAAAGACGGGACGATCTTGGCAGGTCATACGAGATTCAAGGCAAGCAAGCAAATCGGGCTTGAAACTGTGCCTGTTGTGTATGTGGATCTCTCTCCTGTTGATGCTGAATTGTTGATGATTGCTGATAACAAACTTGGAGAAAAAGCAGACTGGAATACAGATCAACTGTCTGATCTTCTTACTGGCTTGAAAGAGCAGGGCGAAGATCTGGACGTGCTTGGTTTTGAGGATGAAGAACTTGATGAACTGTTACAAGGCTTTGACGACCCTGATTTATTTGGAGAAAATAAAGAGCAACCAATAAATGTTTTATCTGATATTTTTGTTGTTCCGCCTGTGTCTATTTTGGATACTAGATCGGGGAGGTGGCAAGAGCGTAAAAGGTATTGGAATTCATTTATTGGAGATAATGGGGAATCAAGAGAAGGCACTTTATCAACATCTAAATTTATGCACCAAAGTGGATATTTGCAAGGGTCGAAAACAACACAAAAATCTGTATCTCTTTTGGATGCGGTGCTAGCCGAAATACTAGTTACTTGGTTTTCCGAAAAAGGCTGGCTATGCTTCGATCCATTTGCTGGAGATACTGTTTTTGGATATGTTGCGGGCAGTTTGGAAAGAAAATTTAGAGGGACGGAATTGCGAGAAGAGCAAGCGCGTTTAAATAACGAACGAACATCTGAGTTGGATTGTGTGTATTATAATGATGACGCTCAAAACCTTAATAAGTATATTGATCCGAACAGTGTAGATATGATTTTCTCTTGCCCCCCTTATGCTGATCTCGAACAGTATAGTGATGATCCAAGAGATTTATCTAACATGAAACACGATGATTTCTTTGATGTGTTTAAAAGTGTACTGCAAAATACTTATAGTGTTTTAAAAGACAATCGCTTTGCTTGTATCGTGATTTCAGAAGTTAGAGATAAAAAAACAGGCGAATATATCAGTGTCGTTCCAAAAACCATTCAGTTTATGGTTGAAGCGGGCTATCAATATTGGAATGAAATAATTTTGATAAATGTAATGGGTAATTTACAACTTAGAGTTAAAAATTATATGAATGCAAGCCGAAAGGTTGGGCGCACACATCAAAATGTTCTTGTATTCTACAAAGGAGATCAGAAGCGTATAAAAGAGAACTTTACTGAATTCTCATATGAGGGGTTGGAAGATGAAATTGATTAATTGCAAAGCGTGGAACTTGTATCATGAGGATAATTTTGACATTATAGTATTTTGGCATCGTGTCAAGGAATTTATAGATAATAAAACCTCATTAAATGTTGTGTCATCAATCGATCACATATTTGATAATGGAGGATTTACAGGGTTGTATTTGTTGTCTGAATCTCATTTCGCTGTTCATTATTGGATCGAATACAAATATATTTGGGTTGAGCTCTCCTCTTGCGGATCTACTGATGATTTCAAAACATTTGAAGAATTTTTTAGTCAAATAGAATGTAGGTTTGAAACAGACTACAAGACACAATTGCTTCATAAGATTGAGCAATAATTTAAAACTGAATAAGTGGTGACAATGTGGGACGCAAAAGCAAACTGACGGATAAGGCACGACGGGAGATCCTACAAGTTATATCTGTGGGAGGATCAAAGTCTTTAGCCTGCAAACATGCGGGGATAACTTTAACAACGCTTTTGAACTGGCTAGATCGAGGTAGGCGAGCAAATAAAGGGCTGTATCATGATTTTGTTTGTGAATATAGACAGGCAGAAGCAAGGCCTGATATAATGGCAATGGGAATCGTACACAGGGCGATCAAAGATGGAGATGTTAGATCGGCTCAGTGGTGGCTAGAGAAAAAGACAGGATGGGGAAAGCGCGAAGAGCCACAAGTACAGATCGCGATCACGCCTGAAAATATGAGCGTTACACAGCTGCTTCAAGAAGTTGAATCTGTATCCCAAAACATGGCACAACTAGCCCCTCCGATTATTGATCTCGATGAAGAATAAAAATAGCCAGTTAGATAGTCAGATAGAAATAATCGAAAAAGAAATCTGTAGGCTACAATCTAAACTGTACATTGCGATCAACGCGCTAGATTCGACGAAGATAAACAGGCTTACAATGCAGATCGCGATCCTCGAATACATAAAATTACAGATAAGTGTATAAATATGTTTGCATAGTGTGTAAATATGTATTACATTGATAATGTACACAGCGTACACAACAACAACGGAGCATATCATGGGATACGAAATCACATCATACAACATTTCAGGCAAGACATTATTCTTACTGAAGCAGGGCGATAAAATAATTGCAAAAGGAAATTCTAAGCAATCAGTCGCAAAAGTACTTCTATTCATTCTTGGTATATAATTTAACAACAACGGAGCAAAAAATGAACCTAGCAGACATACAAAGACAACTAAACAACACAACAACAACAAAACAAACATTAGAGGTAATGGATAAAATGAGCAACGAACGGAAAGAGATCAAAGAATGGGGGCGAACTGTTACCCGTCTACGAAAGAACGGAACATTTGCAGATCTGATCAATGCAGAGATCAAAGTATCAGATTTCAAAGTAAAAGAGATCGCAGCTGCTCTTAATACATCAAGTGCATCGATCAACAAATGGAAAGGGGGCGAAGTATTTCCTGCTGTACACTTTTTGTATCGCCTTGCTGAGTGCTTGCACCCTGAAGACACTTTGAGCGCGTACATGCTCTATACAACTAAGATCAACGCTGAAAGAGCATAAGGGGGCGACATGTCAAAGTTTATAGGCTTAAACATTGCACGACTAGACGACAACGATCAGATCTATCGTACTGGATCTGTATTGCTCAACGTAGATCATATTGTATCTATCGAAGCACATGGACCACCGCGCGAGGATTCTCTTTGTAGAATTCAGACAGTTAACGATCCTGATCCTTTCATTGTTGAGGGGTCTATGATTGATCTGACTGATGTTATCAAACGTGCAGGGGCTGATTTTCATGCCTTTGATAATAACAAGACAGCCAGTCAGAAAGCAGAAAAAAGGATCAAGGAGAAGCAACAATGATCAAATTAAAAACAAAAGACGGCTATCAGTGGATCAATGTTTTCAAGGTTCAAAAGGTCGAAGTGTACGAGAAAAATGTTTACGTGCATCTTGTTAATATATCCGTAACTAGCACAGAATCAATTGATCACATCGTTGCAAAGATTGAGGATGCACTGATCAAAATGGCAGGGGGTCACAATGTACAGACTGTTAATCAATGATGGATCTGATTATGGATGGATAGAACAAACATTTGAAGACGTTGTGCAGGCTCTCCAGTCTGTTAGAATACATCATCATACAAGGCTTGTATATCCCTGTGGATCAGTTGCTGAGTATATACAGGGATCATTGATAGATCTTAGATAACCCCGTTTATATTTGAGGGAGTTGGCTGTCTTGCTGACTCTCTCTTTTTGTGTCAAGACTTTTACAATTGTGATAGGGTTACAACATGGATAAAAGCAATCTGATCAAATACCTGCAAGTATCAAACAAGATCGAAACGATCGCCAAAGAATACCCGCTTGCACTTGCTAGATTGTGGACTCCATATTGTCATAGATGGGATGGAAAAAGCAGCCAGTCAGAAAGAGGGAGGGGGTGCGGTCAGGCTATGATCTTCGTAGGTAATGGGCTGTATACTTGCAAGCGTTGTAACATCACAGAGAAGCGCACAAGCCAAAGAGAGGGAATACTTAACGCCCTAAGACACAGCGAAGCCTTTCTATTGTCAGGAGGTAACAGATCAGGCAAGACAGAAAGCGGGGCGGGGATGCTTCCAGTTGCTTTTGCAGCAGGATCGGGCCAGTGGTGGGTTCAAGAATGGGCAAAGTTGAATCAGATACCGATCGAACTTATCCCAAAAGATCCAAGTGAAGTATGGGTGTCTGCCTTGTCTTATGGGGATGCTTTGACATACCTACGCCCAAAGATCGAAAAGTATTGCCCAGTTGGAACAAAGTTTGTGAGATGGAAAGCACAGGATCGCGGGCATGCACTGCTTCCAAACGGGGGGAAGATTCTATCAATGTCTGCTGAGTCAGGACGGGAGAAGTTTCAAGGGGGCGCTGTATCTCTTGTGATCTTGGATGAAGAACATCCGAAACCGATCTTTGATGAATCTATGTTGCGCTGTATCGACTTCAAGGGAAAAGTGATCTGCACAATGACACCACTAAAGGGGATCACGTGGGTTCATGATGTATTTCTTGAAAATCCACAAGTCGGATATGGGCAGTATTCGATCTCAGGGCTAGATAATCCCTATGTATCAAGTGTCAAAATGCGTAAGGCGATCGCTCACATGTCTGATGCAAGTCAACGATCTAGACTATTTGGAGAATTCACAAATCAACAAGGGATTGTATATCTTGAGTTTGATCGGAATGTTCACGTTGTAGAAAGTTTTGATCCGCCTGCTCATTGGCCACGCGATCGAGCTATTGATTTCGGAGTTAGAAATCCTTTCGCCTGTTTATTCTTTGCACATGATGAACGGGAGGACGTGCTACACGTGTATAGAGAATACTATCAAACAGAGAAGACTAGCCTAGAGAATGGGCGCGCCTTAAACAACATACAGAAGCGATACAATGAAGAATACAGATGGACAGTTGCTGATCCTGAATCGCGTGATGGGCGTATGACACTGATGCGAGAATGTGGAATTGATAACAAGCCCGCCCCAAAACATTTGGGAGTAGTAGAAACGATTAACTGGGTAAAAGAAAGACTTGCACTTGATGCAGTTGGAAAGCCGCATCTTGTAATACATGATAATTGTAGGGCACTGCTTAAAGAGTTTCGTTTATATAGATGGGCGAAAAGTCAAAAGGGTGATCGACCACATAAGGCGAATGATCACGCGCTTGACGCTCTGAGATATGAGATCGCTTTTCTCAAACGTTGGCAAATGCACCAATAGAGGATCAGAAAATGGAAAGTACACATTTTGCTAAATGGCTTATGGGGATCATGAATCGTAACGACATAGAGATCGCACAGTTGGCAGATAGAACAGGCGTATCAAGAAAGGACGTTAGAAACTGGATCAGGGGTCGGAGTATCCCGAAAACAGCCTACTTCGTCTTTCTACTTAAAGCACTTGCACAGATCACAGACTGCGAAGAAGAGATCCTTTATCTCAATGCAAGCAGGGCAATATTGCGTGATAGTTGATTTATTTTACTTATCTTGTGTAAATAAGTTGCAATTGTATACATATGTATATATACTGTATAAGTAAGCAATCAAGTTTACACAACAACGGGATACAAAATGACAAAATTAACACTCGGAACAAAACTTAAAAATGAATATGGAACATGGACAGTTGTAGAAATTACAAATTATCATGGTGATATTTGGTATGACATTTACAATCCTGATTCGGGCGTAACTATACTTTTTCCAAGTGATATCAAGTATTATACAATCATCGACTAACAACAACAACGGGGGGGGTAATCGCTCCCCTTTCCAAATTCTAGAATATGCAACAACGGATAACAACATGTACAAGATTCACATTTTCAAACACGCGTCAAAAGACATCATTGATTATTTCTTCACTCAGATCTATGACCTGCTCGCAACAGATGAAAAGAAACTCAAAGCCCATATTGAAAAAGTTATGGAACTTGAAACAAAGCATTATTTGCAGGCTCATATATCAGTATTAGAGCAATACATATTTTATGCTTCAGTAGGCAAGCCCGATCAGGATGGCTATCACACATCCATAACAAGCAAGGGGCGCGCGTCTTGCTCTTGCCCCTCGTTCGAGTATAGGCACTTCAAGAAAGAGGGCTATTGTAAACACATTATCGCGCTTGCTCTTGTACTGGAAAGACCACCACGATCAAAAGAGATCGTCGTTGACTTAATGAAAACAGTTTCTATAAACTCAAATCAGATCGGTGTTGAATTCAAAAGAACGTGATAGCCTATACATCTTGATTGTTGGTAGGGACTTCGATCAATGTTCTTTGTAAGGGGATCGCTAAGTGGGACTATGCGATCCCCTTTTCTATGTTTTTTCGTTTATTTTGTTGAAAGTTGTATAAATAAGTTGTCATACCTAGAATAATGAATTACATTGAGTATGTAAGAAACAACAAACAACAACGGGATACAAAATGACTAAACAAGAAATCATCAACACAGTAAAAGCACAAGCAGAAACATTTTCACAACTTGCAAAATCTGACATGCAACAAATAGGAGAGTGTAGAGTAGCTTTATACAGATATGACAAAGCAGAAGAGGGCGCTGCAATCTGTGCAACTGAAATCCTAGCAAATGAAGCCCTTGAATATGGTGATACGGCATTAGTACAATTCGAGTATGACTGGACTATGTCTTTTGAGTTTAACGGAAAAACATACACACAAACAGGCGCTGTAAAAACTCCACTTTACACATTGCGAATCAAAACTGGTGAGATTTACGAATAATCAATCAATAAAGCAAAAGGGGGGCGATCGCTCCCTTTTCTATTTTAGAAATGTATGTCTGTGTCAATACTCGCCCCGATCTGATATAGTGCTCTTAATGATAGGAGAACAACATGACACAGAAGAAGCAGCCGCCCATCAAAAGTAACTGGGCAACTCGATTCATTCCATCCTTTATAGCGCGCGCATTTGGTCAAGTAGAAAGCAACCCACAAGCCCCCGAGCATGGCGCTTCATGGAGTACAGGAAACGGAGTAGCCCCCGTCTTTTCCCCTCGCCAGTCTATGGCTGTATTCGGCAAGCATGCCTATTCACACGCCTGTGTAACGCGTGCCAGTCAAGATATAGCGTCATTGCCTGTAAAGTTGCTGAGAGGGCAAGGAGAGAACACAACAGAGATAACAGATCATGAATTGCTTGAACTGTTCAATCAACCGTCAAGCATTACTGACGGGTATTTATTTCGTGAACAGTTTATTGTTGATCTCATGATGACTGGTAACTGTTACACGTTGATAGTTGGAGATCTGAACAAGCCTACAAGCCTATACAGATTGCATCCTGAAAACGTGCGCATTATTCCCGATCCTGTCAAAATGATACAGGGCTATGAGTACAGCGACGGAGGATCAAGCGTTGTATATGCCCCTGAAAGAATCGTACATATTCGCAATGCTTCATGGGATAATGGATCTAGTGGTGAGTTGTACGGATCGGGTATCGTTGAAGCGCTTAACGAAGAGATCACAGCCGACATCAACGCGCAACGCATGGCGAGCAGTGTAAGCAAGCAAGGACGCCCTGATGTGCTTTTATCGCCTATTGATCCTGCTGATATATGGGATAGAAGACGACGACAGGAGATCATGCAAGCATACAAGGGCATGACAGAAAACGGGGGTGCTATGGCTCTCAGTGGACAGATTAAAGTTGAAACGCTGACTCTATCCCCTCGAGATCTCGAATTCCAATCACTGCGTCAAATGGTAAGAGAAAACATATCTGCTGTTTGTGGCGTTCCGTCAACTGTGCTCGGCTTGCCTGATGCCAACTACGCAACAGCACGACAGGCAACGATCACATACTGGGAGATCCAAGAAAAGCGAGCAAAGAAACTTGAACAATTCATGACAAGGATCGCAAAGATGTTCGATCCTGCTTTCCATGTACAGATCGACTTTCAGAATGTTGACGCGCTGCAGTTTATACGCACTGAGAAACTAGATCGCATAACTGTTCATATGGATGCAGGTATGACAGCATCTGAAGCGTACGCGTACGAGGGCTTAACTGATAGCCCATTCAGAGAAACAGAAGAAGATGCAGCCAGTCAGACAGAAGAAACAATTGAACAGGCATTAACGCAGCTAGTCAGCAAGGCAAAAGAGGATGAGCTAGCAAAGATCGGCAACATGAAAGAGTCATTTGCAGAACTACCCGATCGAACACAAAAGGCACTAACTACAAAAGCAACAGATCACAATGAAGACGTAGATCAAAACAAATCCAAGACGACTACAAAGTTTCGGCTTGCTGTTGTGTACTGGAGAGGGATCGGGGCTTTTAAATCAAATCCCGCAAGCGTCAGACCATCTGTATCAAGCCCTGAGCAGTGGGCAATGGCTAGAGTTAATTCCTATCTGTACGCGCTAAGAAATGGCAAGTATCGAAGCGGAAAGCATGACACAGATTTACTTCCCAAAGATCATCCAATGTCTAAGAAAGACGAAAAAAAAAAGATGGTCGATCTAGAAATAAGGGGATCAGTTGGCGACAAAGATCCGACAAACTTTCCCGATGATGGGCAAGATCAACAAGTCGCATTGAGAAATTCAGAATACGAAAGATTCCCACATGAAGAAGCGCTAAAATTAAAAGAAGAATGGCCACAGATATGGAATAAAGGCGGCAACATTCTAGGCAACAAGCAATTCAAAAGACTGCTTCCAATAGCCAATAGAAAATCAAGCATTGCACAAACGCGCACAGAAGAGAAAGCGATCCGACTTCGCGAAGCATGGAGCGCAAGACACTTCAAAGATTTCAGGCTTGCAGGTGTAGTTGCACAAATCAAATGGCTAACAGTTGGATCTCGTGGGCTGTCACACATGCGAAAAGTGATTAGTGAAGAAAAGAAGCGACTAACAGAGAGCAGATCGCTAACTAAGAGCATGACAAAAGTACAGAAAGACGTATATTGGAAGCAGTGGATGCAAAAAAGCGTAGTACCTGCTGAGCGCACAATGAAGAGAGCCGTTGAAATCTATCTTGAAGATGCTTCTGCACGATATGCAAGACGAGCTGAGAAACTAGCACAGGCGATCATTAATCAACAGCAAAACAAGGCGATCAACTATACAACGATTCTTGGACGTGCTTTTGAAATTGAGCAGATCGGCAAGGTGATCGGGCGCGCTTATCGTTCTGTCTATCTACTGACTGGAAATGATATTGTATCAAGTCTTTATGATATGACAGGCAAGACAAAGCCCCTTGCTCTGTTGTTTGGTGAGCGTCCAATAATGGAACGACAGATCTTAGAGTTTGCAAAACAGATCAACGCCACAAATGAAAAGCAAATCAAGCGAGTAGTGAGATCAGGAATCGAGCAGGGTCTAAGCAATGCTGAGATCGGGGAAAAGATACGACAAAGCACAACATTTTCACAGGCGCGCGCTCAACGTATCGCACAGACTGAAACCACAAAGGCGATTAACACAGCTACAAATGAATCATACAAGCAGTTTGAAAAAGAGGAGGGTGTCAAAGTGTTAAAAGAATGGATCTCAAGTCGTGACGATTCAGTCAGAGAAACACACGCGATACTAGACGACGATGCCCCGATCCCTGTTAACGATGATTTCAATGTGGATGGCTATTCAGGTCCTGCGCCTGCTTCGTTTGGAGCTGCTGCGATGGACATAAATTGCCGTTGTACTATCGCACCTGTAATAATTGAGGATTAACAAAATGGAGAATGAGAACATGCTAACAACATATTTTTTAATTGGATTGGGTGGGATCTTACTCGGTGGAGTTTC
>Ga0187219_1000277_pt1 | contig 24008 bp, 40 predicted proteins | sample 13SPOviralmetaG_FD_130162 | JGI IMG/M metagenome (GOLD analysis project Ga0187219, IMG submission 130162) | Marine viral communities from the oligotrophic San Pedro Time Series (SPOT) site, San Pedro Channel, CA, USA - 13 SPOT_SRF_2010-07-21... | ecosystem: Environmental > Aquatic > Marine >... | reverse complement strand
TATCAAAATATGAAACAAAAAATAATACTAACAGCAAAGATCGTACCAGTGGTACTAATAATGTGGGTGATCACACTAATATTACAGATACATGGATAAACTAGAGTGGAATAGAAGAATAAAAGAGGTACTAGAGTTGAATGAAGGTGACAGTACAGAGTCGGGTAAGATGCTAGATAAATGCTTAACAAACCTATTAGTAGATGATTGGCGCTTAGATGAAGAGGAAAGAGACAAGGCTAGAGAGCAGTACTTAGATATAACAGGTAAGGAGAAGACTTTAAGGATGCCTACTACACGTATATCTAAAGAGGAGATGGATAAAATACAGAGAGAGTACGAAAGGTCCTTTCCGTCTCATGAGCCTGATTGGACACCGGATTGTTAATAACTTTTTGAAAATAAACACAGAGGATTTTTCCGTTTGAGAAAAATTGATTATATTTAACTATAAATAAAAAACATTAAACTATATGGCAAAGACAACACAAATCGTAAACCTAGACTATAAGCTAGACTACAGTAAGATAGATAACATCGATATAGATGGGATCGACTACAAAGACTATCCCGACTTCTGTGATGCATTTATTTGCAGCGCAGACTATGACGGTAAACCAATGACTAGTGAACAACTAGACTCAATTAACGACGACGATAGCTATCGTTATGAGGCTGTAATGGACCACATATATTAACTATGACCTATACAGACATCATCACCTTCCTATCTGAGCTATCTACTATACAGGCTATAACTATGATCCTTACCTGTACTATGTGTAGTATTGCTATTTGGACTATACTCACGTATATCTCTATTAGGTTGGCCAATTCCGCTAAGGATCAAAATAAAACTTTACTAGACAATATGGATCGTCTATTCAATAATAACCCAAAAAATAAAATAACTAAAAAGTAAATAATTATGATGTTAAAACAAACACCTTTATCCTCACTAGGATACAAACACGGAGATTTCGTTAAATTTTCAAGATACCAAATGGTATGGAGCCTTAAAGGCCTACCCATGTATCGTAATGTAGAGCAATATGGATGGCTATCTAGCTCTAACACTATAAATGGAAAGGTACATATCCGTTCTACTCATGACCACGGTGTATTGGGTAAGATGATGAGTGTTCCTGCTGAAGGTCTTATAAGTGTTGCCAAATGGAATGGTAATACCGATGACTTTCCAAGAACTACTGTTGAAGGGTTCCTAGTGTCAATGCCTATATTTGAAAAGCCTGAAGGCGAAGGTATCCTTACCTATGCTGGTGGAGATATACCTTTACCAAGAAATGCACAAGTTACTGCTAGAAAAACTGCTGCTCAAATAAAACGAGGTGTTAAAAAGGCTGCTAAGGCTAGTGGTCGCAAGTATGAGGTTAGGTATAAAAAGACTAAAGATCTTGATGCTGAGATTCAAAGACAAAAAGACCTTATTAACGGAAAAGTAAACGGATAATATGGAAGAGTACATTCAAAAACAACTGAAAAGGGAGAGAGACATGGAACTACTCGATCTTGCCAACAACAATAGTTATCTATTGGTGACTGGTAGGAAAACACTCGATGAAATACTTGGTAAAGGAGACGACCAAAGCTTTGTTTCAATGCCTGACGAGACCCCTAGTAGCGAAGAGTTGCTACAAATGATTACGTACTTTATTGAAACTGAGGAATATGAAAAATGCGCTGAGTTAAGGGATATCTTAATTGGCTCGGGAGAGCTCCTAGAGGACAAATCGGAAACCACCGCGTCGAGGACCACCTCATGTTAATCGCGCGCCGCCGCCAAAAATAACAATATGATTATAACAACATTTACTGCAGAAGACTTTGAACTGGTGAACAGCGAGTACCTTAGGAATAGTCCTAGAAAGCGATTTAATAACAATAAGGATGTGGACAACCACATAGCTAAGGTTGCTGGGCTATGTGCGGAACTATCTCTACGTAAGTCTATTGGTTTAGATTGGAAGTTTTCATTTGATTCATCTGATATTCCTCTTGGTGGTAAAGAATGGCAAATGAAATCTAGGTATGAATCAGGTCCAGGTAATCCTCCTAAGAAAACAATGTTCACAATATCACATAAATCAGACTATTCAAATATAGAGGGATTTATATTTTCTAAGGTATATATAAACGCAGATATGTCTGGTAGGGTAGAAACATATCCTCACGCCTATGATAGATACTATATAGAAGGAAATGGACATGAGTTTAGAACATATGGTAGAATGATTAATGAAAGATTTCTACATGGGTCTGTTTGCGATGACAAATATAAGACAGACCTAAAAGAGGAATTGTTAATAACTTTTAAATAATAATCACCTCAGATTTTCAGGTTCAATAAAAAATGATTATATTTATACTATAAATAACAACAATTAAAATATGAAAAAAGCAAAACATAAGCACAAAATAGGTTCAGTAGTTAAGTTTAAATTCTTTGATGGTTCTGTACATGTTGGTGAGATCGTATCTCAAAACTATATGGGTGAAGATTGGGACCACACAGAAACTAATTGGAAAATACCACAATATACTATACATGTACCTTCTGATAAATACAGTAGAGGTTACATGATTTATTCAAGTATGACACATGAAAGAATTTTTCCTAAAGATGCTAACATTGTCAAGCCTAAGTTTAAGGCTACCCCTACTATAAAAAGTATTAAGCATAAATTTAATGACACTACAACTGAATTAAATGATGCAATCAACAAACAAAAAGATTTTATAAGTGGTAAAGTTAACAACTAAATTGTTAATAACTTTTTGAAACTAATCACGTCAGATTTTTTTATGTCGTATATTTTTATTATATTTATACTATAAATAACAAACAAACAAACAACAAACTATGTCAAAAAATTATTCAAACTCCTCATTCTGGTACGACTTCGACGAAGACGATAATGTGGATATTATTACTGGAGAAGAAATTAAGCCTGGTAAAGACTACCATAAAATGGCTGCTACTCTTAGAGCCATATCAAACTTTGTACGTATAGTAACTGGTGAAAATATACCTGTCAAATACAATAGCAAAGATGAAAGTTTTACTGATGGTAAAACAGTCGTTATATCTAGTAATATTAAAGACAAAGACTTCGACCCTACTGTTGGTTTAGCCCTTCACGAAGGTTCTCACTGTTTACTTACTGATTTTGATCTTTTAAAACAAGATAATTTTGATGAGTATATTAAATCAAACTTTAATATTACAGAAATAGCCCACAAATATGGCCATTATGAATCAATGTGGGACGATGAAAAAGACCAATATGTTAATACTCACACAATAAATACTAGACACGCTATTAATCAAGTAGCTTCTACGCTTAAACAAATATTAAACTATGTTGAAGATAGACGTATTGATAACTACATCTACAAAAATGCTCCAGGTTACCAAGGTTACTATGAAGCACTATACAACAAATATTTCCATTCTAATATTATTGATAAGGCTCTTAAGTCTAATGAAAAAACAAGTCTTGATCTAGACTCATATATGTTTAGATTAATCAATTTGACAAATTCAAATAGAAACTTTAATGCTCTTCCTGATCTTATGAAAATCTGGAAAGTATTAGATCTTAAAAATGTTAATAGACTAAAAAATACAAGTCAAGCATTAGACGTTGCTGCTGAAATATACAAAATAATAGAGTCAAATATACCTACTCCAGAAAAACAAGAACAAGACAATGGTGGAGATACTAGTGGAGAAGAATCTACCAATAGTTCTAATACTGGTGGTGATTCTGATTCTTCTAAAGAATTAAGTCAAGACGATATTGATGATATTGCAAAGAAAATCGTAGAAGATGACGGTTCTACTGCTCAAGGTTCTACACCTCAAAGTGCTACAGGTACAAAAACAATTGAACTATCTGATTCTCAAAAAAGAAGCTTAGATAAAGCTATTGATAAACAAAAAGAACTACTTAATGGTACTATCAAAAAGTCTAAGGTTTCTAAAAAAGATAACAATAATATCAAGGCTATACAAGATTCTGGATCAGAAACTAAAATAGTTGGAAAAGGACAACAAGGTAAATACTGGAAAACTACTTCAAATGGAACAAATTGTTTAGTTGTTAAATCACTAACACAATCCTTAGTTGACTCAGAAATTTACAATACTATTTCACGTAGTTATAGATGGAGAACAGAAGAAGCTCAAGAATCTGTAAACAATGGATTAAGATTAGGTACTCAATTAGGTAGAAAACTTCAAATTAGAAATGATGAAAAAAGTTTAAAATATACCAGACTTAATAAAGGTAAAATAGATAGGAGATTAATTTCTAGTCTAGGTTATGGATATGAAAGTGTATTTAACCAGGTGTTTCAAGAAAAATTTAAGCCAGCAATTGTTCACATTAGTGTTGACGCTTCAGGTTCTATGTCTGGTGAAAAATGGAGAAATTCTCAAACTGCAGCAGTTGCCATCGCAAAAGCCGCATCTATGGTACAAAATTTAGATGTAGTTATATCATATAGAAGTACTGAAGATATTGGAAACAAAATGACACCAGCCATCTTTATTGCTTATGATTCTAGAAAAGATAAAATTACAAAAATTAGTAAATTATTCAAATATATATCTTGTCCAGGAACTACACCTGAAGGACTTTGCTTTGAAGCTATTCAAAAAGAAATTGTAGATGGAAGTAATGGTGTTGATAGTTATTTCATTAATTTTTCTGATGGAGAACCTTACTTTGAAAACAAAGATATAACTTACTATGGAACTGAAGCATACAATCACACAAGAAATCAGGTAGAAAATATGAGATCTAGAGGTATCAAGGTACTAAGTTATTTTATTAGTGGTGGTTATTACAGAAGTAATCAAGACAATTTTAAATTAATGTATGGTAAAGATGCAGAATTTATTAATACCAAACAACTAACTCCCCTAGCTAAATCATTAAACAAAATGTTTGCAACTATATAATGAATAAAATACTGTACATACCACTAATACTTATATTATTAAGTTGTGAAAAAGAAAGGGTAGCTCCTATAGGCCATGAATTTAAAATAGATGTTGGCTTGCCAGTTGACTCTTTTGGATACTATCATTTAGAATTATCTGAAGACTGGCAAACCCTTCATCGCATTTCAGGTATTGTTTCTCCTGTCTTGAATAGTTATGAATTGGCAACAGTTTATTGGGAAAGTTCCCACTATTGGAATATTGGTGATACTTTAGGCTATATAGTTCATTTTAATAACCCAGAAAATGATATTTATTTATATAGTAATAGAGATACTGCCTATATAACATGGTTTAACGGCTTTGAAGTACCAACAATTAATGGTAATACATATCAAACAGAAGATGGCGAAATAAATACAATGTTTGCACCTGTTAGATCTATGATAGAAGATACAATTAGAATAACTGCAAGTGTAATTTTTGCAGATGGATATGAAAAAAGTAAAGATATTAACATTATACTAGAATGAAAATATTTGATAATAACAGTGGAGAATACAAGATGGTCGATTTAACAGATTTTTTTGATGATGTTCAGAGAGATGCCATGGAGTCTGGTTTAGAATTATTTAAACTATATGGTATCACTGGTATGAAGGAAGAGTTAGGTAGTAAAAACCCATTGAAGATAGCAAATAAGCTTATAAAGTATTTTGTCAAATACGAAGAATATGAAAAGTGTGCTGAATTAGTTAAAATAATAGAAGAGCATAAAAAATGTCAGATAAAGTAGAAGATATATTATATAAAGCGTATGGAGAAGGTATTTGGTCAGATGTGTTATCTGTTTCAAAAAGCCTAGAAGGAAAACACTATCACACGTATGGTGATAAAATAGAAGAAGCATATAACATAGTAAAAACAAAAAAAGAAAAAGGTTATGAAAATAAACATTTGGATAAAAAAAGATGAAGCAGTAAGCGGCAAGATAACAGAATATCATTGTCACATACCTCAAGTATCATATGGTAACTACGTACAGGTAGTTGTATCACAAGATGAATTTGCAAAATTAGAAGATAGCAAAAAAATAAGTATACATGATTTAAATGATATGTCAATGAAATCAGATAACTCTGATTGGTTAGTTTCGCAATACAACAGAAATAGAGAGGTAAAAGACCACGTTGTCTCAAAGGAACAAATACCATATATCTATGAAAGAAACCCAGATACAGATGAAATATTTAGGCGTCGTTCTGGTGATGTTCATTCTTCTAGAGAATTAGTAGAAAACTTTAAAAAAGAAACAGCCATACAGAGTGTTGGTGAGCGAGATTATTCATCTGAAAAAGGTTTAGACGAGTTAATTAATAAATATAAAAATGTTACTGGTGGCGATTTTAATGATTGGTTTCATAAACTAACTAAAAATGAGCAGTCAAAATTACAAAGGTTATTTAAAAAATAAAATAAAGGTTATGATAAATTCAAAAGAGGCATTTATGTCTAAGTTCAAAAGAACTAAAAAAAGATTACAAAAGAAATTTCCTGGAGCAGAACTTTCAACAACACCATCAGGCCAGTTTTATATTGGTCAATATGGTAAAAATATAATTGGTGAAGATTATCCTGATTTAGCTATTGCAAAAACTGCTTGGGAGGCTTGGAGAAATTTAGACACAGTAGAACATTGGAATAGAATAAACACTAGAAATAAAAAGAAGCTTAGAAAGTCTCTAAACCATATAGTAGTTTCTGGAGATACTTCAACCTATGATCCAACAGACTACATTGAAACGCCTGAATCATTCACCATAAGTGACGGAGAAGAATGGTAGATATGTCTAAAACATCGGAACTATTCAATAATCTTGTAGACGCTTGGGATAAACTTAAGCTTTCAAAGCTAAAACATAGTGATGGCCACATTACTAAAGATGAGTTATTTGATATAGAATATTATGCGTTCGAAGCAGAAACAATATTTATTAAACATTTAAAAAAAATAAAGTGAAAAACATTTTTATATGTCATATTTTTTTATTATATTTTATATAATTGATTTATTAGTTGTATAAGGAGAAAGATAGTAATCCCGGCAATATTATATAATCACTTAAACAGATAAGGAGTTACGCTGAAAATCCTTTAAAGAGTAGGCAAATCAAAAACATTTTTAAAATGGCACACAAAACAAATTACAAACAAAACAACAGACAAGAAAGAACTAAGTTTAATCCTTCAAAGTTTGGTTCTACATGGGCCAGTATCTTTTGGAAAGGTAAACCTGGGTTAACTGCACAAGGAGAAGCTAATCAACCAGTAATTGGAAGCTTAAATATTGGTGGTAAACAATTTGACTTAACATTCTCAGAATGTAATAAGCTTATTGAAACATTAATAGATGCTAAAGAAGCTGCTAAAATTTCTAAAAGATTAGGTACAACTTCAAATGGCGCTGGATCCCCAGTAGGCTTTATGGAGGTTATGTCAGAAATGTACAAAAAATAGGAGAAAAGTTATGGAAACAATTAACATTATTTACGGTTTGACTGGATTAGTTATTGGTGGTTTAGGTACCTCAATATGGTTAGGCTATAAAATTAAAGATCTTAAGAATACTATTTTAGATAAGCGAACAATAGTTAGGTTTCTTAAGGAGGCTTTAGACGCACATAAGCCTAAGAAGACTTACAAAAGAAAGCCGGCTAAAAAGTATCGTTCTAGTGACGGTAAGGCTAAGGCAACAAGAAAGCCTTCAACAAGAAAAAAGTACGAGAAAGCTAGTTAATTCTAGCCTTCTTGTATATTTATTACTATATAACAATTGGTACTGCGGGCCGGTAGGTTATAGGTTAAAACTAAGTTTAACAAATTAAAATTATCTAAGGAGATTATTATGACAACACTAAGAGTGAACACGCCTTTCGGCACAAGACTATTCCCAACTGATTTATTATTTAAGAATTTTTTCGATCAAGCTTCGGCTTTTGAGACTAATGTTGATAGGAAAATAAACCATCCTGTCGACATTATCTATACGGAAGAAGCCTTAATATTTGAAATAGCAGCAGTTGGATTAAATAAGGAAGACATCGATCTTTCGACAGAGGATGGAACTACGTTAAAGGTTTCATATACTAAACCAACCATCGAATCTAATGATTCAGATCAAGACGCAGGAGAATATATCCATAAGGGTATTGCGAAACGGTCTTTTCATTTAGGATGGAAAATTAGTCCTAAGTTTGATTTAACAAAAATTACGGCATCTATGGAAAACGGCCTTCTAAGATTAGAAGTACCCGCAGGTTCAGATAGTAAGCCTAAAACAATTACAATTAAATAGGTTATATAAACAAATAAAAACTGGCCCGCAGGCTGATAGTTATGAATAAAATATTTTACAATGGTAATGAAGCATACCACATAATTAGAACAATTTCAATAGAAGATTGTAATCCTAGAAAGTACGGTATACCTAAAGACGATTATAATTCATATATGAAAGTACTCCAAGTATGGAGAAACCAATGTAATTGTGACCATGTATTAAAGAAAGATAATAGTTTTATGTTGTGTAGAACTATTAAAGATGCTCAAATTATAGAATAATATCATTTAAATTGATATTTATAATTGATCGTTAGTAGTTATATTAGCTGCATTGTTGGACGAGGGTTCGATACCCTCCACCTCCACTAAATAGATTTACAATATGGGGGTGACTGGATTTGACACAATGATAAGGATATAATGAAGATCACGCATTAACTGGCGAACAAGTTGAAATGGCGATGGCGGCTTAATTTAAGCACCCTGACCCAACGGTTGAAGAAGCATACCGTTTAAGCTTCGGTGGTAAGAGGTTAATGTATTTCGGAGGGTATTAGGAACTCTCACCCTCTATTTTTGCGTCTGAGACGTCGCGGATAGCTTAAAGAGTTCAGCTGGGAGGGTTGGCGGATTAAAAAAATAAATGGAAAATAAAACAAATATATCTAGTTGGACAATAGACCAAGTTTTAGACCCAGAGTCTAAATTTTGGGATAAATTACTTGGTGATATGGATATATATTTATCAACACTAGATCCTGAATCAATAAATGCACTAGGATCAGAACCATTTAGAAGTAGAATAGCTGATTTTATAACATTTTTTAAGGGTAAAGCTGAGCAAAATCAAGTATTAAAAGAAATAGAAAAGGTTGAAGACGTTGTTACCGGTACACTATGGTCACTAATAAAAGACGAAGATAGGCATATTTTATTTGATAATGATATCGATTATTTTAGTGATTGGATTGATAGTTGTCCTAGAGAATTGTTAGATATTTATATTAAAGCGCTATCTAAAGGTGAATCACTTAATGATGTATCAGATACTGAATTAGATTTAACTGGAATTATACAAAAATCAAACATAAAGGAAGATATGTGTAATGTTAGTGTGTATAATGGCAAACTAATATTATCTTCAACCGATAAAAAATTATTGGATAAATTTAAAATAGTAATGGTAGAAGCAGGCAATACATTAAAAGACTATAGAACAGATAAAAGTCCTGATAATTTAAAAACAATACACACATATATATTTGAAATTACACATAGTAAAGACAAATAATATAGTTATAAAGAGCAATATGAAATATAAGCAAGAAGTACAAGACATACTTGAAAGTGCAGAAAATTTAGCACTAACACTAGAAACAGTTACTAACACACCAAGATTAGCTAACCCAATTGAAATTAAAAGGCTAGCAACAGCCCTTAAAAACCTAATTAAAAAAGCATCTGACCGAATAAGTTTGGAGTATGAAGGATAAAATATTACCCTTTTTAATAGCACTATCTGCTTTAGCCGTATCTGGTTCAGCTGCATTTTACTCTGTCTTTGGATTAAGTAAGTTATTCGCAGGTGCCAGTACACAAGTAATAATAATGGCTGGTTCATTAGAGTTTGCTAAATTAGTAGTTGCTTCTTTACTATATCAATATTGGAGTTCTATTAATAAATTTTTAAGAACATATCTTTCAATAGCTGTATTTATTTTAATGCTTATAACTTCTGGTGGTATATATGGATTCTTATCTGGAGCCTATCAAGAAACAGCAACTAAATCAGAATTTTTAGATAAATCACTGGGCGTATTAGAAATTAAACAAACTAGATTTGAAGAAAATAAATCTGATCTTAAAATTGAAAAGGAACAATTAAATAAATCAATTTCAGACTTAAGAATATCATTATCTAACCCAGCCCAAGTACAATATATAGATAAAACTTCAGGACAACTAATCACAACTACATCTAGTTCTTCTAGGCGAGCACTACAGTCAGAATTAAATAAAACTATTAGTGATAGAAATGTACTTAATTTAAAACTTGAAACAATTCAAGATTCTATTATGTCTCTTGATTCAAGAATATTAGATTTAGAAATATCTAACGAAGATGAAAGAGAGTTAGGCCCACTAAAATATCTAGCAGAGACAACAGGACAAGATATGAACCAGGTAGTTAATTGGTTTTTACTACTTATAGTTTTTGTATTTGACCCATTAGCTATTGCGATGGTTGTAGCAGCCAACTTTGCGTTTACACAAATAAGAAAACCAACAGTAAAAATGTCTGTTCCTGAAGGTATGGAATTTAATACACCTTATAAAATACCTAAAAATATCAAAATAGAACCACAAGATATAGTCATGGATAATCTTGAACAAGTAGATAAAAAATATGAATTATATGGTGAAAAGTATACTGCAGAGGATATATACTCATTATCAAATAATTTGCCGGATACACTTATGAGACAAAATCATATATATATTAAAGAAGGCAATGCAAAATTAGCATTTGAAGTATTACAAAAAAATAAAATGGTATAAAGAGAATAAGTTATGTCAGAAGAAGAAAAATCTCAATATTTAGTAGAATACAGACCCGGTACAGCTTGGAATGAAAGAAAGGGTACAATGTATAGGTGGATGGAATGTAAACGTTGTGGTCAAATGTCAAAATGTAGTGAAGACACCACAGCCACAACATGTTCAGACTGTGTTGCTGAATTAGTTGATCCGGTTGAAATAGGATATAAAAAATCAGATAAACCAAGAGGTTGGACACTAAAGGGTGTTTTTGTAGATAAAGAAGGCAATGTATATCATAAAGGTGTAGAACAACCAGAACTAAAAGGATCCCTAAAAGCAACAGAGACAGAAAAACGCATACCGTCAAAAAGAATGACAAAAAATGAAAAAAACGAACTGATAGGTATTGCAGCTTTAAATTTACACAAATTAAAACGAAAGTTGCAAACATTACGTTGGAAAAAAGATAAAAAGCCAATTTTAAGTGAAATTAAATTGCATTCAAAGGTTGCATCTGCTAAATTCCCTAGAAACTTCAATCGGGAAGAATATTTATCAAAATACAAAAAATAACATACATATTATTTTCCTGTTTGAGTTATTTTTATTATATTAACTAATATGAAAGAATTAATAGAAGAACTAATGGTTATAGTTATTGTTTTAATAATAACAACTATTGTAGTGTCTATTGTTTCTATATTTATGTTAATATTTTTACCAATAAAGATTCTAGAGAGAATAGGAAAATGGATACAAAAAATTACAACACCTTAATATATAATAGAGGTTCTAGTACAAAAGAAGCAAAAAGCATAAAGTTTGATTTACCTGAAGGTATGACTTGTGCAGAGTTTAAGGTTATATGTATTAGAATGGCTCACGCAATAGGCTATCATGATAATTCAGTACGAGAACAATTTGGCTCAATTAGTGATGCAAATATCAAAGCTGATAAAGAACAATTAAAATTATTATTTGACTAGTTATGGAAAACACACAAGAAATAAAAACACAAGTATTAGAAAGAGTACCTCCTGGAGATAGATGGAAACCGGTTGGTAGAACAGACACTGTATTTGAATCGTTAACTGATGGTTTAGAATGGTGTTATCAAGAAACAGGATGTAGAGATTATCACCTTGCTGCATTTGACGGAAAGGTATACTCTATTGACCAAGTAGAAAAAGCCCCTGAACCACCTAAACAATTTAGTCTATACGGAGAATAATAATGACAGAAGAAACAATATCAAAAATAACAGATTACATTTATAAAAATTATCCATCATACAAAGGTATACAATTAATTATTAGGGAAAAGTCTAATTGTTTTCAAGTATCTAAGCATGAAGACGGATCCCCATTAATATTAGGAAAAAAAATAGGAAAATAATATGAAATTAACAGAAGAACAAATAGTACAAAACTGGGAACAACTACAAACAAGAATAGCAGATAACTTTGATGGTGATAGAAAAAATAACCTATTAAAATTATATAGTGACCTTTCAGAAAGAATGATGCTTGCACCGGCCTCTGGAATAGAACACTTTCATAATTGTTTTGCTGGTGGCTATGTAGACCACGTATTAAGGGTTATGGATTGTACTGAAAGATTATATATCCAATGGGAAGAAATGGGTGCTGATATGTCTGGATATACTAAGGAAGAAATTATGTTTTGTGCTCTTAATCATGACTTAGGTAAGGCTGGAGATATAGATAACGATTATTATATACCAAACCCTAGTGAATGGCATAGAAAAAACCAAGGTAAAATATATGATCCTAATCCAAATATACAAAACATGACAGTACCGCATAGAAGCATATGGTTGCTTTCAAAATATGAAATTCAATTTTCTCAAAATGAAATGATAGGAATATTAACCCATGATGGTGTATATGATTCTGCAAATGATTCTTACCTTAAACCATGGGGAAAAGAAAAAGCCTTATGGAATAATCTACCAATAATTCTACATCATGCAGATCACATGGCTTCCAGAATAGAATATGAAGCTTGGAAATCTGGTAGTAAAATAAAGTCAGCGTTTACAAAACCAAGAGAAACAACATTAATTAAAAAACCTAGTGCTAAAAAGGTTAAAATATCTACAGCTACAAATGGTACACCAGTACAAGATATGTTTAAGGACTTATTTGGAGAATCATAATGTATAATATATCTATAGATATTTTAATAACTCTATTATTGTTTGCTAGTATTTATGTTAACTGGAATCTATTTACAAAAATAGAAAAACTAGAAGAAGCAAACGAAGAGGCAACAGATTGGATTTTAGGATATGGTGTTTCACTGGATAATATATTAACAAAAATAAAAGACTTAGATTCTAAAAATATATTTGAATCAGATGATGAAGTAGGAGTAGTTTTTAAATCTATAAAAGAAACTATAGAATCTTTAGAGGAGTTAAAAAATAATGATTAGTCCAGTTGAACAATTCTATATAGATATAGAAAAATTAAGAGAAAAAGAAAGACAAGAAGCATTACTACCAGCAGTTGCAAGAAGAGGTAGACCCAGAAAAAGAAAATTATATTTTACAGATGAAACTGAAATGGCCATAATAGCATATAATATAGAAGAAAATATGCGATTAAAAAACAAAGTTTATAATGAGTTTATAAAACACCCTTTTGAAAAATTGTCTGAAAATATTATACATACATTTAAGTTTTATTATTTTGACGGTGGAACTCGAGAGGTACAACAAGAAGTTATAGCTTTTTTAATAGAAAAAATGAAAAAGTTTACACCTGGAAAAGGAAAGGCTTTTTCATACTTTGGCCAAATAACTAAAAATTATTTGATACAAAACAACAATAAAAATTATAAGGATTTAAAAAATAAGGCACCAATAACTGTTATAGATTTAAAGAGAGATTTAGGCGCCGAACAAGCATTACAAGATAAAAGAGACGGGCTAGATACATTCATGGACAGTTTTGTCACATATTATAGTAAAAAGGTTGATGAAAAATTCAAATCCCAAAGAGATAAAAAAATAGCTTACGCAACATTAAAGCTATTCGAAGACAGAAAAAACATAGAAATTTTCAACAAAAAAGCATTATACATTTTAATTAGAGAAATGACTAACACCAAAACACAACATATCACAAAGGTGGTCAATGTCATAAAACTTGATTTCAAAGAATTATATAAAAGATTTGAAAACGGAGCATATATTTAGGATATAAAGTATATTTATATTCGGTTATAGCAATAGGTTATTAAATAAAGGTTACAAGAATAGCGCAAGGTTATTCAATAAAGTCTTAAACGAAGAGAGCATTCAACTAAGCAAATTAAACAAGGAGAGAAAATTATGAGAAACATTATTTTAACAGTAGTATTGGCATGTGCAACTATTTTAGCAACACAAGCACAAACAAAAGGCGATTGGTACGTTGGTACTGGAGACGTTGCAAACGTATCTTGGACAGATTGGGCAGTTGCTCCAACTGTAGGATATGGTGTAATGGATAACCTAATGGTAGGTTTATCTGTATCACAAGCAGACTCAACAGTGGACATGGAAATGGACTTCCATGCAAGATATTTTGTAAAGGGATATTTTGTGTACGCTGCAACAAGTGGACTTGATACTGAGACATTGAGTCTTGGTGTAGGTAGATTATTCACAATTCACAAAGGTATTTATATAGACCCAAAAGTGGTTTATAATACTAGTGAGAAGACTACAAACCTTACATTAGGGTTTGGTCTTAAATTTTAATTAAAACCCAATAGTGGGTAAATGCTCTCGAAATTATTAACAATTAAAAAACGGAGAAACAAAAATGGAAAACGTAATTAAATATATTACAGGATTCTTTGGCGGATTATTAACAGTTCTTATGGCTGTTCTTCCAGTAACGATCTTATGGTTCGTATTAACTGGTGGATCAGTATTTGGAATGGATGTAATCGCAAATCTTACTACATTAGTAAATGGATTTGGTCAAGGAGGATTTGCCGGATTAGTAGTACTAATTCTAGTAGCATCATTTTTTATCAAGAAGTAGTAGATAAATCATAAATAGTTAATTAAGCCTGGAGATAATATCTCCGGGCTTTTTTATTTTCCCAAGACTCTGATATTTATAGTAAAGACGGAGATATATTATGTTTCAAGACGAAATATTTGAAGGTAAAAGTTTTTCTGATTTATTAAAAGAAATACATACTAATTCAAAAAAGAAGGAAAAACAAATTAATTCATTGATTGCTCAATTGCATCCATTAGTTAAAAATATAACTGATGCTACTATTCTTGTGCCACTAATAAAGGATTATCTTGATGTGGGCATAAAAAATGATGACCAACTAGTAAAAATGGCTAGTATCATACAGAGAGCAATGTCAAGAACAGAAGCAGAAGGTACAGATTTTAGTTTATCTGACGATGAAAAAAAGCAGTTATTAAATACTGTAAAAGAAGCTTCACAGAAAGTAGAATGGGAAGAAGATGCCAAGAGTAAGGTCAAGCAAACCAAGTAATCCAAATCCACAAAAATCAAGAGGAGCTGCTGCCCAGGATGTAAAAAATCAGGTTATAGAGGCTGCAGAGGTTGTTGATATAATTATGGATCCAACCCACCCTTCCTTTAATGCTGATAGAAGGAGAACAATAGGTGCTGTAATGGCAAGGCCTCTTGTTAGACAATTTAATCAACCTGTTGATAATTTGGCATGGTATAATCCACTACAATCCCATGCATCAATATATCCATTACTTGGGGAAATAGTTTTATTAATATCTGCACCTGCAACATCTGCACAATTAATAACTGAGGGTAAAGCAAAATATTATATGTCTGTTGTAAATGTTTGGCACTATGTTAATCACAATGGACTACCAGCATCTAGTTATGATATTAACGCCCCAGACGCAGATAAAACTAAAAATTATAGAGGCTTTACTGGTAATTCTAAAGGTGGAGCAGATGATATTCCTTTTGGGTCGACCTTTGTTGAAAAACCAATTGCAAGAGTTTTTCCATATGAAGGAGATATAATATATGAAGGTAGATGGGGCCAAAGTTTAAGATTTGGTAGTACTGTTACAGAACCAGCAACACCTAATGATTGGTCTTCTACTGGTGATGATGGAGACCCAATAACTATAATTTCTAATGGCCACGCTTCTGAAGGATCTTCATACCACATTGAAAACATAAATCAAGATTCTAGTGGAATATTTTTATGTAGTTCACAAAAATTACCCATAGATATAGCATCAACAAACTTCGATTCATATGCATCTGCAGGAGTAGGTGCAACCGAAGAAAAAAGAGAACAAATAGCAGGACCAGAAGCTCCTGAAACTCCAACAGGTGGAGCAGCTAGTCCAGGAGGAAGTGCAGATGCAAAAGCGGCTGCAGGTGGAGGTGGAGCAGAAGATGGAGAGGATTTAGCTGATGTTCCACCAACAGAAACAGATGTACCACCAGATGCAGAAGTATCTGCAGCTGTTGAAGAATTAGAAGACGCTGGAGAATTTGATGCATATAGAAGAGGTAAATATACTGAAACAATAACTTGTGTTGTTATTGACGGTAAAATTGTAAATAAAGCGTTTGCAGATAAATTACTAACAGTTAAACAGGCGGCTCAAAAAGACGGTGTACGTGTAAAATTAAATAGTGGGTTTAGACCAATGGAAGCTGCATCTGGACCAGGTTGGTCGACATCAGGTCAAATGACTCTTCGAAGACAAAATTCTGGTACCCAGGTTGGTGGTAAAAAATCAGGATTAAAAGCAGCTGCTGGAGAATATAGTGATGGTTTTACAAAACAAATAAGACAAACTGGTTATTTCAGTCCTTTAACTGCTGGTCCAGGATTTTCAAACCACCAAAACGGTAAGGCTTTTGATATTCAAACTGGAATGGGTAAAAGTCAATCACCATATTCCACAACAACAAAAACTTGGAGGTGGCTAGTTGCAAATATGCACCAATATGGCTTTATTAGAGCTGTTGCAAAAGAAAGATGGCATTGGGAATATCACCCAGGAGCAGGTATGTTTTCAAAAGTACCTAGAGACCATGGAACATGGGACAATTTAGTATAGGAGAAAAGTTATGGCATTAATACCACCAAGCATATATGAAGGACAACAAGTAGTAATAAATTCAGACAGATTACTATTTAACGCCCGAACAGATTCAATATTATTAATATCTGACGAAAGTGTAGGAATTTCAACCAATGGAACGTTCAACGTTGATTCAGGAGATATTGCAATAATAAATAGTCCTGAAATATATTTAGGATTAGATGCTGTTGAACCTGTAGTTTTAGGTGATACATTGTTGGGATTATTAGAAGAACTATGTGACGCACTAGCAGCAGAAACCCACCCAACACCGGTTGGTCCTTCAGGTCCACCAATTAACGCAGCAGATTATTCATCAATTAAAAGTAGGCTTAAATCATTTTTAAGTCCACAAAATTACACATTATAAATATGCCATTTTTACCACCAGCATTTCAATCAGCTTTATCAGGAATAGAAGCAAACCACCCACCAAACGCTGTTGCATTTGCAAACGCTTGGGCCGACGCGTTTTTTATTGGCTTCGGTAATCCAATTCCCCCATCAACAACAGGACAGGCAGCAAAATCTGCAGCATTTGGTATATTTTTAGGAGCGTTTGAAAAGTTTAACCCAGCAGATGCTCCACAAGGATTAAACATAATGAAATCTGGAGTAACGGCATTTGCAGCAACATTAGCATTAGGAATGTTACCAAATTTTGCAGCTGTTCCGCCTTCAAGCCCATATCCTGGTTGGGAGCAATTTGCATCTCAAATAAGTGCATCAAATAATAAGGGTACAATGCCTGGATTAATAACTGCAGCAACTGTTCCGTGGTTTATGACTGGAATAGCTATTCATACAACAACTGGAGTTACGTTACCCTGGTCGTAACAAATAACCAAACTGTTTGATATTTATATAAGGAATACAAACGCTAGGAGAAAAAAATATGAAAAAATCTGATTTAGTTAGAGTAATTAGAGAAGTTGTCAAACGTGAAGTAAGGTCTGCGTTAAAAGAAGAATTAGGAAATAGACAACCAATTAAAGAAAAAACTACACGTAAAAAGAAAGAAAAAATTACCCAAACATTCAGCGACAACCCATTATTAAACGAGGTTATGCAGGAAACTGCAGCAGATAATTGGGCTTCAATGGGCAATAGAGAATTAAATTCTACAGACGCCTTAGCAGGAAGAGCCGGTTTAGCATCAATGATGGGAATGGAAAGTCCAGATCAAGTTTTTGGTCAAAAACCATCAATACAACAAATGCTGCCTGAAGATAGAAAACATGTTCAAATAAAACCTGAATTAGAACAAGCATTAACAAAAGATTATTCAGCACTAATGAAAGCAATTGATAAAAAGAAAAAGTAATATAAAATGGGAATCCCAATAGAACAACCAAATACAAATTTACGGGAAGAACAGTCTAGAATAAATGTTGGTAAAAATACCCATTTTATAGAAAGTTCTGGAAACTATATAATAGATGGTAAAATAGTTCAAGGCCGACCAAAAGGTTTTAGAGGTGCCAGGGCTAGAAAAGTTTCAACTAGACAACCTTTAGATTTTTTACCGGATGTTGCTATTGGTTTAAAATTACCATTTAATAACCCAGATGGAAGGCTATTTGACTTAAATTATTTATCAATGGATCAAACAATGACTAATTTAGAAAACCTTTTATTAACTAGAAAGGGTGAAAGGATAATGCATCCAAAGTTCGGTACAAGACTACAGGAGGCATTATTTGAACCAAATACTGAAAAATTAAGAAGTTATATAAATACTGAAATAGAAAAGGCAATTACCCAATGGCTGCCATATATATTATTACAAGATGTTGAGGTTAACGTTGCTGAAAAATCTGGTAATAATTCATCAATGATAGATCCATTTCATGGTATAGTTGCAAAAATAACATTCAGTTTAAAAAACAATAGAATAGATACACGACAAATTGTAATAGATATAAAAGCGGATTAATATGGGAATACAAACTACAAAATCGGACTTAAAATACTTGAATAAAGATTTTTCTCAATTTAGAGAAAAGTTAATAAATTATTCAAAGACATATTTTCCTGACACATTTAATGACTTTAATGAGGCTTCCCCTGGTATGATGTTTATAGAGATGGCGTCTTATGTTGGAGATGTGTTATCTTATTATTTAGACAATCAATTAAGGGAAAGTTTAATAACAGAAGCAACTGAGCGTTCTAATATTATTTCAATTGCAAAAGGTATGGGATATAAACCAAAACCATCTGTTTCGTCTTTTTCAACCTTAGATGTATACATATTATTACCAGCTGTTGGATCAGGGGTATCAGCTGCACCTGATTGGGCATACGCTCCAGTTGTAGATGAAGGATTACAGGCAGCCGCCAAAACTGCAGGAAATATAGGTTTCTTTTCCCTTGCACCAGTTGATTTTAGATTTTCAAGTTCACTTGATCCAACGGATGTTTCTGTTTATAAGATAGATGGTTCTGGAAACCCTGAATCTTTTTTATTAAAAAAACAAGTACCCATACAAAGTGGAAAACAAAAGGAAAAAAAGTTTGGTTTTGAGTCACCAAAAAAATACGACAAAATATTGTTAGATGATAATAATATAATACAAATACTTGATTGCAGAGATGCAGATGAAAATAGGTGGTATGAGGTAGACTACTTAGCACAAAACACAATATATGAAGAGGTAAAAAATACAGCCTTAATAGATCCAGAATTGGCTCAATTTAATGAAGAAACACCTTTTCTATTAAAATTAAGAAAAACTTCTAGAAGATTTACAACAAATGTTTTAGCAGATATGACAACTGAAATACAATTTGGAGCAGGAAACTCCTCAGAATCAGATGAGTTAATAATACCAAATCCAGAAAATGTTGGTATGGCTATTCCATATGGAAACACTTCTGTAATGGATAATGCTTGGGATCCATCAAATACCATGTTTACTAGGGCATACGGAAAAGCCCCATCAAATACAACACTAACAATAAAATATCTAGTTGGTGGAGGTATAGAATCAAACGTTAAGGCTGGTGTAATAACAGATCTAACAAAGGTTTCTTTTAGTTTAGACGGAGATGGACTATCATCATCAACAATAAATTTTGTACAAAAATCTATTGCAATAAATAATCCAGAACCAGCAACTGGTGGTAAGTCTGAAGAAACAGTAGAAGAAATTAGACAAAATGCCCTTGGAAATTTTGCAGCACAATCAAGAGCAGTAACTAGAGAAGACTATATATCTAGAGTATATTCTATACCAGCAAGATTTGGAAATGTTGCAAAATGTTTTATTATTCAAGATGAACAAGTAAATCCAAAAACAGGAGCAACTATATCTAATCCACTTGCTTTAAATATGTATGTTTTGGCATTTAATAGTAATAAGCAATTAACAAACGCCAACCTAGTAACTAAGGAAAATCTAAGAAATTATCTAAGTAGATTTAGAATATTAACAGACGCAGTAAATATAAAAAATGGATTTGTAATAAATCTTGGTGTAGACTTTTCAATAGTGCCTTTACCGGGCTATCAAGGACCCGACGTGTTGGTTAAATGTATTACAAAATTAAAGGAAATATTTAATATTGATAAATGGCAATTTAATGAGCCAATAATGCTAGGAAATATAGCAACTGAACTAGATAAAATAGAAGGTGTACAAACAGTTATAGACCTAGATATTCATTGTAAATTTGATAAAGATGCTGGATATTCTGGAAACTATTACGACATTAGAACAGCAACAAAAAATAAAATAATATATCCATCTCAAGATCCTGCAATATTCGAAGTCAAATATCCTGACGACGATATTAGAGGAAAAATAGTGGCTCTTTAGAGGAGAAATAATATATGCAATATTCAATAACACCTAAAAAAGATGCAACCATTTATGAAAGATCTGGTAGTATGAACACTGGAATAGACGAAATATTAGAGCTTTCAAAAATAGTTAGTGCATCTGATTCAACTAATATATATAATTCTAGAGCCCTAATAAAATTTGATCTAAGCAAAATATCAGGATCAATAGTTGCAGGATTAATACCATCCGCATCTCAATTAAATGCCCCTAAATATTATCTTAAACTATACACTAACAATGCCCATGACTTAGAATACAAATATGGAATAGAAGCTTGGCCAATATCAGAGTCTTGGAATATGGGTAAAGGTAGAACAGACGATCAAAAAGTTCTTCCAGGAGGATCTCTTGGCCATGAAGAAGAAGGTGTAAGTTGGCAATATAAAGATGGTAGATTTTATTTTGGAAATACATGGGCAACCAGTTCTGCAATAATGGGAGTTGGAACAACTGGATCTTATTCAACTACCCCAGGAGGAGCAACTTGGTATACTGGATCTGGATATGTTGCATCTCAATCATTTGACTACGAAGCAACAGATATAAACATGGACGTAACAAACATTGTTAATAATTGGCTAAACAACTCTATACCAAATGAAGGATTTATAATTATGCGTAGTGGTTCGAACCAAGGGCAAACTATTGACGAAGAAAGAAATGGAATTCCTTATGGTACATTAAAATTCTTCTCTACAGATACCCACACAATATATCAACCAAGATTAGTTGTAGGTTGGGATGATTCAATCCATACCCAATTCGGTCCTATTGGAAGTGACATTAATGCAGACAATATTATAGATATAAGAAATAGAGGAAAATACAAAAAATCTGACAGGACAAAAATACAAATTATTGCTAGACCTAAATTTCCTATAAAAACATACCAAACTGCATCAGAAGCTCTTGATAAGTATCAATTACCTATTTATTCTTACTGGTCAGTTAAAGACATGATAACAGAAGAAACTATAATTCCTTTTGATAGTCAATCAACATGGATAAGTAGTGATAACGATGGAAGTTATTTTAATTTATGGATGGACCAATTTTACGAAGAAAGAAGATATAAGTTTGTATTTAAGAGTGTAGTTGGAGACTATAATTATCCATCTACAGAGATAATATACGATAACGATATGACCTTTAAGGTAGTGAGATAATTATGGCAATTCGTAAAGGATATGGTACAAAGCGATCAAGTAATCGACCAATAAGTAAACGGAGGGTAAAAGATTCTAGGCCTATTAGAAGTAAAAAACCTGTATTCCCAAGAACACCAATACTTACAAAAATACACAATCAGGCTCCACAAAAAAAGATACGTAAAGTACCTGGAGTAGATGATAGGTTTGAAGCTTTTGACGAGGTGTTAACGCCATTTGGAAGAGCATGCCAAATAGAGGCAGAAAAAACTGAAAAATCTCCATATATAATGAGAGATGATTTAGACTATTCATTAGGATCCTTTTCAGTTGTACCCGCAAACAAAGAAAGAATAGCTTCAGATGAAGGATCTGACGAAGGCCTAAATATTGTATCAACAGAAAAAGTTATTAGAAATTCAAAGGGCATAATAATATCAACAGAAGATAGTGAAGATGCTGGTGAATCATATGTTATTGCATCAACAAAGTATTTGTTTGATATACTAGACTATGAACGAACAATTGATATAGAGTTTTCTGAATTAGCACTTACTCCAACACAAATGGATGGACCAAATAAATCCCCAATAATAATAGATTTACAATGTTACCCTGGACATGGACTACTTGATGGTTCTAGAACTGATGGTTGGCATATTCAAACACTTATTGATATTGGAGAACCAAGTTATCAAGTTGAAGCAAATAATAACGTTGTGTTATTATGTGATGCATATAGTTATATAGATAATGATGGTACTAGGCAAAATGATGACTTATCATTTACTTGGAGATTTACTGCTGATGGTATGGGAACTGCAATGAATTCCGTTGTTGGTAATGGCGAACCGGTTTTAAGATTAATGAATGTCCAACAACAACAACGTGGTAGATATACTTGCGAAGTTTCAAATGAAAAAGGAATGTCTTCAACAAGAGCGGTATTTATTAATCCTATTGGTGGAATATTGGTTGAATTAGACGATAATGGTTTACCAACCGGTAACCATATTAGAGACGAAGAACACGACAATAAGTTTTCTCAATTTGATAGTTATTGGGATTATGACCCAGTAGGAATACGTTGGTATCTTGCAGAATGGAATGGTAGTGGTTGGATAGAAGGTACAGATGAAAAACCTGTACAAAATTCTCCAGTATCTGGACAATACTTTGCAACAGATGCACCAAAGGTAATATTAGATAAAAATAGCCCGGAAAAACTAGCTGCAGATTATGCAGCATCATGGGTAAAAGATGCTCAAGGCAAATGGAAGTTTAATAAATAATGGCAAAAAGAATAGAAATATACGACCCAAACGATATTAAGCTTATAAAAAGTAGGCCAACGTTTACAAATTTTGGTTCAATTGGAGAAGCAGATTACGTAGAACTACATGTTCTTAGTGGTGAAAACGTACTTGAAAGCAATTATGATGTTGAAGGCTGGTCGACAGATACAAAGGATACAAATAATTCTTCCCCTTCTATACTATTAAATATTCATGAAGATATACGAAATCTAGGATACCGATCGGGTAAATTTAATGTACTATACAATTTCTTTAGAAAAATAGTTGGTGATAATATAAACTCACTTATAGTTGATGAAGTATCTAAAACTAGAAAAGAAATACGTATTAGATTAAAGGATCCGCAAAATATGCCCCTTGCAGCAGAGTTTTTAGAGTGGGCAAATAAGGAAGGTGATAATAATAGAATAGATATTGAGGTAGACTTTTTTAGTGAAGTCACACTTAACTTTGGTGAAGGTGTAACGGCCTTAGCTGTAAATTGGGTGGTAGATTATCAAGTATGGCCAGAATATCCATATTCAGTTGTTGTTAAACTATATGAACCATTACCTGAAGGAATAGAGGCTAAAGACGAGCTTTGGATTGTAAAATCAGTTGTTGATTCTGTTATTGAAGAATTAGATGTACAGTATAATCCACCAATAGCTCAACCATATTTAATGGCGCCACCTAACTTTACAATACCAACAAAATATGATACTGCTTCCC
>Ga0187219_1000276_pt1 | contig 24107 bp, 21 predicted proteins | sample 13SPOviralmetaG_FD_130162 | JGI IMG/M metagenome (GOLD analysis project Ga0187219, IMG submission 130162) | Marine viral communities from the oligotrophic San Pedro Time Series (SPOT) site, San Pedro Channel, CA, USA - 13 SPOT_SRF_2010-07-21... | ecosystem: Environmental > Aquatic > Marine >... | reverse complement strand
TAAAAAGAAACATAAAGATTACAGTATCCTTAACACGATTAAGCATTTTGATAATTAAACTCCTCCTCGTCTTCACTCTCACTCTCACTCCATACCTCCTCTTCACTCTCGCTATAATGTGAGAAACAATACTGGGCGAGCTCAATATTTTTAACTAATACTATCTCCTGAAATGTTTTAAGGAGATTAGGTTTATCACGGAGTAAGTCTTCTATCATACGTATCTCTATAACATTCTTTAAATCCATATCAACCGTGCTCATTTTATAATATGAAATATATTTTATTTTGAGATATGAAAAACTTAAAACAATTTTTTATATTATACCCATTTGTAAATTATTATAGTGAAAAATCCACAAATAGATATAATGAGATTTTTTGTTTTAAGATTTCACAAATGGATATAATTTCTGCGAAAAAATTAAATGCGTTTTATCCTAAATTATTTTATAATGTAAGTATATATAAATGGATAATACTTTTGATAATGAGACTATTATTAAGATTGTGAATCAATACAAACGTAAAAGAGAAATGGAGAAGATAAGATATGATACAAAATTAAAGAATGACCCTGAATATAAAAAGAAATGTTGCGAGAGGTCACGGGCTCATTATCAAAAGAATAAAGAGAAACGTAGAGAGAAATATTTAAAGGATAAAGATTTTAATACTGCAAAACAACTTTTATCATACTATACCAAGAATAATAATTTAGAAACATTTAAAGATAAACACCCTGATAAATTAGAATTGGTTAAACATTTAATAAATTAAAAAAAATACAAATGGATATAATTTCTATTTTAAGTTATATATGGAGAAACAACTACGGTCTCAAAAACAAAACAACGCCGATAAGTTAGAAGATATTTCTATATCGGTTAAATCTCTACAAGAAGATATATCAATATCAGTTAAATCTCTACAACGGCAAACCTCGGAGATACGTAGTGACTTATCATATATCAAAGCATATTTAGATATTAAAGCAAAACAGAGAGAAGATAAAGACAAAGAAGATACAACAACAGGTGGGAGCTGGTGGTGGGGATAATTCGTTTTTTTCATTTTTTTTAATACTTTATTTTTATATTATGATACATTATAAAAATATGAGTAAGTTTTTTAGTGCGGAGGAGAAAGTCCAAATGGAGCAGTCTTCGGTGAGAATTAGTGCGGAGAATGGTTTATCATTCCAAGCAGGACAGACGATAGGAGTTTATATTCCTCCCTCTGTTAGATATTTTAGAGGTAAAGATTGTTATTTACAGTTTGATTTAAAGATTAAGAATGACGCAACCTTCCCTGCAACACGTCTCGCATTAGACCAGGGTATAGGAGCAAACGCATTACTGAAACAATTGAGGATTTACGCTGGTAATAGAGAGCAACTTTTGGAGGAGAATACTGAATACTCAACCTATGTAGCAGTTAAATATGATTATTCCAGAACTGATACAGAACAGAATAAACGAGCCTTGGTTGAGGGAGCTGGTGCGTGGTGTCCTGATACAAAGGGAGACCAGGGGACTACCAAGAGTATTAATAATGATTTTATTAGAACTCCTTATATGAATGCCCCAGGGACTGCGAAAGGTGAAAAGTTACAGGATAATATTGACGAAGCACCAGAGTTTATCACAGCAAAAATGACTATCCCTATTCATTCAGGGGTATTCTCAAATAGTGATAAGATATTCCCGTGTCTTTTAACAAATGGTGTGTATTGCGAATTCACACTCGCTGATATTCGTAACACATTCCGTCAGTTGGATAGTGTAGTAAAAGACCGCAGACCTCTCTTAAATCCTGTATTTCAGGGTATAGATAAAGCAGGGACTAAATGGGCGAAGTCAGGAGGGAGCACCGCTGATAGTATTTTCCTTACTGAGGATAATTCTGTCGCTTCTCCTGGACAGTGTCCTTTCGTAGTTGGAGAGGCGATTAACCTGGGTAAATTGGACGACGCAGGGACTACTGTTACTGTGACCGATAAACAGCTCGTAATTGACGAGATTAAGTTTGACGACCCAAATGTAGAGTTAGTCTTAAAAAATACAGGTGCTAAACTCACCAGTAGTGAAGACGTTGAGAGTGACGAGTGGTTTGTTTATAGTGAAAGTTGCCTCCAAGGGTCATACGCAGTAGGGACTACCTGGGCTCCTTCATACGAGGTGTCTAATGTAGAAATGATTATCCACCAAATCCAAATGGATAAATCCTATGAAACCTCTATGATTAACCGTGTTAAACAGGGAGGAGTTGTTGAGTTTGATATACCGTCCGTAGCAGTCCAAACACACTCCACTCTCGCAAGTGACGTGCAAGCGACCATACCGTTAAATCTTGATTACGCACGCTGTAAATCTATCTTGTGTGTCCCTACTGACGCAAAAATATATGAAAGTAATATCCAGGCGTGCGGTGGTGGGACTTACCTACAAACCCAAGACCACGACGCGGGAGCTGGTTTCGTGGAGGACGGTGTTTTAAAGAGTAACAGGACAGGATTAGAAGGTTGCTCCAACTGTCTTACAGGATACTCCTTTTGGTTAAATGGTCGTCAAGTCCCCTCACGTGATATTTCTACCTTAAAAACTACAAATAAAGCAGGAGGTATAGACGCTAATTTCTTAATTGAGTTAGAAAAAGCACTCGTGTCCGCAGGTATTTCAGTCCAGAACTTCTCTGAATATAACCGCAATTTTGTAATCGGTAGAATGCTGGCTCATAGTGATAATGCTGTATTTGACGGTCGTGGTAGGACTTGCCGTCTTAACCTTAAATATGAAGGGACTACAACTGCTACGCAACCCTCGGTAAATTGTCTATGGAAAAACTTTATTTTTCATTTGAGAAAATTAGTAATAAAAGGAGATACAATTATGGTAGAAGTTTAACAAGAGGTTATGGAGAGCACCGCTCTCGAGCTCTGTACCTACTTTATCGTGTAAATATTTTTTTATGAGGGGTATATGAGGAAAAATACCCAAATGTTGCAATTTATAGTAATTTATCCACAATTGGGTATAATTCATTATTTTTTAAGATTGATTTTTTTATATATTCATATTATAAATATGGATTACACAGATATACAGATTGTAGAATGTAACAAAAAACAATCCGTAGCAGGCACAGATATACATAGTGAAAATGCTGTATTTACAAATAAAATAGGAAAAAATATCACATTAAATGAAGGTGATACAGTTAGTGTTGAGTATAGTTTTATAAATGAGAGAGGTTGTGGTAGTGATACAATAGAGATAGAAGGTAAAGAGATTGGTAAAGATACAAAAAGATTTTATTATACAGCAGAAGAAAAAGAGGGAATAGATAGAAGTATAGATATTTTAGATAGTAATGGTGATATTTTATATCCAGGATTTAAAACATTAGAGAGGAGACAGATAATACATAATGAGCTAAAACACGTTGATAAAATGTTACGTGACGACGAGGTGAATATACAACAACATTATTACAGAACTACAAACTGCGAGCAGTATTGTTTTTTACCTCGTAGGTTTATCAGTAGTGACGCTAATTTAAATAGTAAAACTCCAAAGACTACGATATGGTCTCAACAACATTCACAACCTTTTAATTACACGGTTACAGGAACTCCTGGACAAAATCCAGTAGATTTGGGAGCCTGTGGTGTTGTAATGAGTAATCGTAATTGTATTTTTTCAGGTGATTATAAACAGCTCCCGTGGAAAACAAAAACAGGACAAGGACCATTTGAGGCATTCATACCTAAAACAACTGCGGAAAAATATACGTTACTGGTGAGAGATAGGACTATTGTGGATATTGAGTATGATAGTAATAAATATCTTAATATTTATCAGGGACTGACGAGAAACTCGCCTGCTATGAGAAAATATAATATTTTCACTACTCTTAACACGATAAAAGTAGATAAAGGTTTTAATTCACCACAGAATATCGCCTCAAAAATTACAGAACAATTGCAGAGTAATCAAGAACCAGTAAAATATTATGTAGGTGACCCTGGGTCTAATCCAAATATTAAAAGAGTTATTACAGAGACAACCGATACATTAACATATAAAGCGATAAATTGTGCTTGTATAAATACATTTGGTATAACACAATATGAGGGGTTTTTAGACGATAGTGATACAAGTGTCACACAAAAAGTCAAAGACGCAATATTATACGAGCAATCATTTCAGTATATAGGTTGTAAGAGACCTGAACTAACTATCACAGGGAGAGCCTGTGCCGAGGCGGTAGAGACGTATGTAACTGCTGGGAGTGAAACTGACGTAAGATATTTAGGTGAATATTCTAACATACAAAACTCTCTAAATCAAGGGAACGCATTAACTGAACCTATCATAACCTCTTGGGAATATACTAACGATAATTTAATATTATTGAGAGACCTATTTATAGCACAAGGAAAATATCCTGAATTATTTACAGGAATGCCTGACGATTATAAGACGTATGGTGACGGAAATGGTAATACACTAAATAGAGATTTAGATAATCTTGCGTTTTTACATACTAACCAACAGACTATCACCAAAAAATTAACAATAGCAGACGCAGACTATTACCAAATAGTATTAGGTGACGACGGATATAATAAGGACAATATAAGTATAGAAACTCCTGTGGATTTATATTCTTTACCTTTCTTTTTTTACTGTGATAGGAGTAAGATAAATCATTTTGATACAGGACAATCTACCGACTTTTTATGTTATGGATTCGCAACTTACTCTGAAAAACAAGGAGACGGTAAAAGATATATAGTGATACACCCTGAATTATCAGGAGGTAGTGCCTCTTGGATTTCAGGGACTGACCCTTGGAATGCTGGGACACAGATATTGGGTTGGGACTGTCACTACACCGCATATAGCTCCCAATTTATTATGTTATGGAATGGTTACTTACAGTATGACTATGACGGAGAACTCGCAGGAGTAAATGGTATTGCAAGTAGTCACGTAACTAATAGTGCGTTAAGACAGTATGAGGCGGGAGCAGGTAAGACAACAGCATTTAGAGGACAACCTTGTTTTTTATCCACGAGTGCTATGTTAAGTAAAATGTATGTAGGTGCTTCTAATAGTGCTTTATCCTTCTTAACCAACGGTCATTTTAGTTGGTCTTATCTCCACGAACCCGAAAGAAAAGGACAACTATATAACGCAGGAGTATCAACAGAAAACGCAATATCCTTAACAGCAAAAGACGAGGTATATAAAATTAATAAGGTATTAAATAAATGGACGTGGGCTCCTGATTATACACCTTATGATACATTAGGTTTATGGGAGTTTGGGTCAAAAGCAGGACCCGGAGGCACACCTAAAAAAGACGCAGAGTTTGTATCACCTTATTATTTTACTGCTAATCCAAGAGGAAGTGACCCAACTAAAAGTGAATGGGAGCCTAATACAGAACCACAATCATTTTTAAATCCACGTCTTACCGAATTCACACTAACCGATAGTATGGGTGGTGTATTTTTTAATTTAGGTGACGCTTATACAGAGGATTTATGGGGAGAGAGTTTATTAGGTATTTTAGGATTTTCATATGAACAATATAATCCTGTTATCGTAGATACAACAAACAATCTCCAATCACGTATCACATTTAAAAATATTTATAATCAAGATAGGTGGATTACTACTAATAGTGACGTAGTAGCAACAGAGGTTATTAATTACGTAATGAATAGATACAACGCTACACAATATACCTCACAAATCCCTACGAGTAAATGGTTGCCTGCTAATGCAGGATATGGGACTGGGACTTGGGGATACCAAATCCCAGCAGGAGCCCAACAATTTACACCAAATATTGTAGAAAATACACAGAGTATAGAAGCAGTAGCAGAGGATTTACCAAAAAAAATGTTACAATCTTACTACACTATACGTAGTGATATAATTATTGATAATAAATATTTTGGTGGTAATGATACATATAGTAGAGGTAGAGGTGGTGGTATATCTCTCCCTGTAATCGCCGTAGTCAATAAGGAAACTACTGGGGACGGAGATTTTTATTTCTCCTCTGGTAGTGATATGGTATTTACAATAACAAAACCAATAAATATTAATAATATCACAACCTCAATACACGAACCCGACGGAAAACTCGCACAAGTTGGAGACAATTGCTGTGTAATTTATAAGATACAAAAACAAAAAAAAATAGATACTAATATTATTGAGGAAATAATGGAAAGTATTACAAAGAAAAAATAATATTTTTATGGAGAGGTTACGGTCTATACCGCTCTCGAGCTCCGTACCTACTTTATCGTGTAAAAAAATAATTATGAGGGGTATATGAGGAAAAATACCCAAAAACTGCAATATTTGGATTATACCCATTTGTAGCAAGAAAACTTAAAACAATTTTTTATATTTTCTCTTGATTTTAAAGATTATACCCATTTGTGATTTTTAATAGTAAATAATACCCAAATGGATATAATGAGATTTTTGTTTTAAGATTTACTGAATAAAAAACTGCGGAAAAATTAAATTATCACCATAAGTAAAACGTAAATCATAATTTTAGATTAAAGAATTATCCTTTTACCAAGAGGATTTAATATATTTGGTGCGTTTTAATTCTCAAAAAATAAAATATTTAAGTATATAAAATAATGTCTGCTCCGAATACCTCCGCCCCCAAACTTTCTGCTTTTAATGAATCCAATAAATTATCTACTTCTAAACATAGAATGTGGAAATCTTTTTTACTTGGTCACAACTCCAAGCTCCCTGCAAAGGACGGAGAGTGGAATATAGTAAATAGATATAAATGGAAACTCCGCTCCTTTGAGTTTATCCGTGAAAAAAATATCAATAAGACTGGTATTAACTTTGGAATACCCTGTGGTCTTGTAAATAAATGTTTTGTTTTAGATATGGATTTATACAAACTCAAAGGTGATAGTGAGTTTATTAAACGTTTTGGTGAGGATTATATTGAGTATTTTAACACACTAACTATCAAAACTGGTAGTGGTGGAGAACACCTATATTTTAATTATGACAACGATATTAAGACTACAACCTGTAAATTACACGAAATAGATATAAGGTCTAATGGCTCATACGCAGTTGCCCCTGGCTCGTGTATTTGGTCTCCTCAACAAATCAAAGAATATAAAGTAATTAGAGATACTCCTATGATTACCGTGCCTGCTGAATTAAAAGAGTGGATATTGTCTAATCTATACAGACACTCACGTAAAGTAACAGATAAAGTTATTAAAGATAAAAATGGTGAGATATTAAATCCAGTATGTAAAAGTCAATTATCATACCAAAACGAGGTAGATTTATCTGTTTATACATACGCTTTTAGTGATACTATCCTCCGTAAAATCTTTGATACAATAGATAATTGTTTCTATGAGGATTACGACGACTTCTTAATTGTAGCAACTTGTTTAAAGACCCTTAACAAGAGAGAATATTTTGAGGAAATATGTAATACTAAATTAGATAAAAAACACCTTAAATCCAGTAGCTCCTGGGGTATTCACAGCGAGGATATGTGGGATAGTTGTGAATATAAAAACGTTAATACATTACCTTTTATCTTACGTGAAAGTGGTTTTATGGAGGAAACACTTGACCCTGCAATCGTTAAAGCGAATGAAAAATACAATACACAGAAAATATACACCAACGCCAGGACTGAATATTATAAATCCATTAATAATTTTAAAAACGTAGATACTCCATTAACTCACGATAATTGGTTTAAGAAAAATGAGCCAGTATTGTATGAATTAGTTAAGGATTGTATTTTATATAATGATACTATGACGAAGGCGATAAAAGATTTTATGGGTTACTATATGTATAAACCTACTAACAATCACACCACTAAACCTGATAAAATCATTACAGGTCAAAGGTATTTAGACGGTGATACACCAGGCTCATTTATACAACAATTTCAGTCAGAGAATATCGCTCATAGTGACTTACCACCTAAATTGGTAATTGTTAAAAGTGATACAGGCACAGGTAAGACCACAGCAGTTAAAAATTATTTTAAATTACACCCTGAAAAATGTTTTGTTTCTATTGTTTCACGATTATCCTTGGGTAAGGAACAGACCGCAGTATTTAAAAAAGCGGATATAGAGTGTTACTGGTTTAGAGACGAAGTCCAAGATTTATGGCGTATGGAGGGTTGCAATCTTGTAATCCAAGTAGATAGTCTCAACAAATTAGCCTCGTGGTGCGAGGATAGTTGGAACGCATACACCATTTACCTTGACGAGTTTAACTCCTTAATTGAGTATTTTATTGATTGTCCTAACCTTGACGATAAACGTATTACAGTAAAGCGTATGTTGGAGAGGATTATAATTGGAGCGGAACAGGTTATAATGACCGACGCACACATTAGCGATACTTCACTTTTATTTTTAAAACAATTGGGTATAAAAGCACCACAGATATACGTAGAGAACGATTACAAGCATAACGGTAAAAATGGTGGTATTAACACCAGAGAGGTTTATTGTAATGAAGATTTACTATTGGAGTTACAAGATAAAATGAAAAATGATTTACCTTTTATGATATGTTGTGATAGTAAAAATGTATGTGACGTTATACACCACGAGCTGGGGAGAAATCCTGATATTGGTATATTTACCAGCGAGACTATGGAGGATATTGACCTTGATAAATGGAAATGGGTTATTTTCTCTCCAAAGATTGTTTATGGTTTAGATAGTGTTATGGAGAGACCTGTATATTGTGTTATGAAGGAGCACACTATCTCTCCACTTGCTATGATACAGCAGGCGAATAGGTGTCGCAATATTACAGAGTTAGTGTATTACTTTGGTAGAAAATCACACGGTTTATACAAATATGAAAATAAAGAGGAGGTATTGGATATGTTAAATAATGTAGAGAATAACGCAGACGCTACTGCTCTTGCAAGTGCCGAGTTATTATGTGGTGAAGAGGAAACCAAAAAATACAAGGAGCTACTGGCTCACCATATGTATATTATGGATTGTTTTAATACTAACAAGTTCGGTCACTTCTTAAACCTCTTACGAGGTCAGGGATTTAATGTTGATATACACAGAGAAACCACGAGCAACACATTACAACAAAAATCCAAAGAAGTAAAGAAATACAAGCAGGACGCATTAAAGGAAATGTTTAAAGACGAGGAGGAGAGGATACAGGAATGGACTAAAAATAATATTAATGAGATAAGAGGTTACTTACAGGAAGAAAAGCAATCATTAGAAAACTCCCTACAAACCTATATGGATTGTGAGGATATTGAGGAGAAACGCAAAAATAATACTCTCCATAACTCACAGAAAGAGCAACTATCTAACTACAATATGGAAATCAAGGAATGTGCTGATTTATTATCTCTCTATGGGTCAGGTGAAAAAGGTGACCTGTGGCTCGCAAAAAATAAAGACGAACTTATAGACGATAGTGTGTATCCTAAATACATACAGAATAATATTAAACTCCTTAACATACAACCTGATAAGGTAGGAGATTATGAAAAAATACTAATTGATAATCACCAAATCACTAACCATTTCAGGATAGTTAAGTTTTTCTTTAAGGAGGAGAGTGATACACTTAAAAAATTAGAAGAGAAAAAAGACTACAACTGCAAGAAGGGAGCCAGTAGTGATTTTAAGATATTATATCTCAAAAAGGTTTTAAAAACCCTGGGTGTAGAAGGTTACTCCCTTACTCCTGATTGTAGTGCTATGACCCAGGATAAAAGTGAGAAATTATTAGACGAATACCGTGTAGTATTCACCGATAGAAATAAAAAGAAAAAAATATCCTTTGAGGAGGAGAAGGGAGCCCAACAGCTCATAGTTAAAATGTATAAAAATATCTTTGGTGCTGATATTATCAAGGGTAAAAAATCCACTAAAACCACAGACGAAGGTGTTAAATCGGTTACAACGTATAATCTAAATATGGATAAGATAATGCAAAGTCAAGATATATATACGGAAAGTAATAAAGCGTTTATGGATTGTGGTGTCATACAAAAATCAAAATTATATTCTAAAATAGAGTATTAAAGGTTATGATATGTATTTGTTGTTATGTTAAATATATTTGTTTATGTTGTTATTGTCGTGCTGTAAGACCTAAAAAGAATAAGGTTAAGTTTAAAAAAACTTACACACAGAGAAATTATTATCCTTAATTTTTAAATCATTTTTTAATCTAATTTTTACATTATTTTTTTACAAGATACTTACGTCTCGCCCGCTCTCGAGCTCTGTACCTATTTTATCGTGTAAAAAATATTTTATGAGGTATATACTCATAAAATTAATCTAATTTTATAAAAACTTAAAACAATTTTCTATATTATCTTAATAATCAAGATATTATATCCATTTGGGTATTATTCACTATTAAAAATCACAAATGGGTATTTTTGTTTTAACCTTTTGTAAATACTGCTTTTGACCCCTTTGGACGTAATGAACCCCTATCCTTTCTTGCTTGCTTACGTCTCTTATTCTGCTCTGCTACTACCTGTGCGTCTGTCATACCAGATTTATCAAAAACAAATATCTTTTGCCACCTCTTGGATTTATCGTTTCTAAACTCGGGCTTTGCCTGGGTTACTTTCTTCTCAATAATACTCTCCTGTATCTTGTCCTTTGATAATGCAGTTGATTCGCCACCTGGTGTCACTTCACTTTCTTCTACCAAACTCATATTTTTTATAATTTAACTAATAAAAAAAATATATTCTATAAATTATAAAAATAATGAGTTTAGTGATTTTGAGTAACCAGTTAGAAGTTAGTGAGGAGAATACCGATAGTGAATGGGAGAAACCTTACTCGTTTCATAACGCACTTAAAGAAACTTTACGTATCCCTCCTAATAGTGAGGTCGCCTTACAGAGTATCAAGGTAAATAAAAATACAGATACTATTACGCTTGACGGAAACCAAGCATTTTATCAAACATACGGAGACGATTTACAAGATAAAACTAATGATAGAACTATGGAAGAAACCACACAAATCCCTATAATGTGTAATATTGACCCAGAGAGTAATTTTGCGGAAGACGTATCCCATAGTGCTTTCGTAGAAAGAGTAGGAGTTGCTATGAATGAAGGAATGCCTCACCCTGATTTCTTTGGAGAGCAGGAATGCTCTATAAAACTTGATAGTAATAATGATTTTGACGGTTTTAATTTATCGTATGAGGGTAGAGGTGATATGGGTGATACGAGCTACATACCAGGTATAGATAAATGGAAATCAAGATATACAGGTGGTGATATAGACAACTCACTTACTATGAGCGTTGTAAGTAGTAACATAAGAGGAACAAGTAAAAATGGTGAAAGAGAAGGACAGCAATTAGAAGCACTTATGATTGCAGAAGACGTGCCTATTTCTCATTATAGCGGTGAGGTGAGGTGGGATTTAGACGGTTTATTTAAGTATGGTGGGTCTTCTAATGAGATTGAGGTTGATTGTGCTATGGGATTATCAAGAACAAATAAAGGGACACAGTTTGGAGACCCTACTTATTTTGACGACCAGGGTGACGGATTACCTACAAAAGACGGTGTTGGTAATTTACAATTTATGGATTACGTCATACGTATAGAGAAGGGTATAACTGACGCAGGACATAGATTGTGGGTTGGACAGAGTGCTTTTAGTCCTAATTTAGAAGGAGCAGAACAGGAACCAAGATATGAAATGAGAGAGATTGAGTATTATGGTTGGGCGACAAGTGGTGGGACGAAGCCCGAGGCTCCCTTTCAGACAGAGAGATACAATATGAGCACAAATACTCAAAAAATAAATCAATTTAAAATACAGATAGAAGGTGAGAGAGTTAATTTTTGGTATCATACGGGGACAAAGGATACAAGCACGTCAGGAGCTGGGGACAGCAATAATGGTGGCTCACTTGGGACGTGGAAACTTTTATGTAGCACTAACCAGGCGACAGGTAGTGAATGGGCGACATTAAATGATAATAGTGACGTAAATGACCAAAAGAGTTACAGACAACACGTCCCTAAACCTATATCTACTGCTACTTACAATATGTATCCTCTTATGTATCTTAACGCAACCGCTGATAATGGTGCTGGTGGTAAATATTATTTTGATTGTAGTAAATATGGTGGTAGAAATATAACTGACGGTGTTAAGATAAATAGTGCGTCAAGTGATTACGTCCAACGTATGAGGGAGACTGCAAGAGAGAATACAATATATGATTTAGAGAGTAGATATATGTTTGTTATGGGAGGTGGTGAGATTGTGACGAGAGATAAGTTTTATACAGAAGCACATACTCATACTAAAAATAAACTTTCTACCTTTTCATATAATGTAATGCTTGGAGAACTCACACCATACAAACCTACGGTAGGAGCTAATGCTCGGGAGTTGTTAGGATTTTCACAGGATTTATTGACTGTATCTTCTCCTGTGCCTTCTATTGTTGGTAATGTTTTCACTTATGGTAGTGACGTATCACCACAATTGGACTCACAAACCAATTTATTTGTAAGATTAAATAATTTCTCACAGAGGTCTTTTAATGCTGGTATAGGGAGACCGAGTAAAATAATTTATACTTTACCACGTTTTGATATGAGTGGTAGAGAGATTGGGTCAGGTTTATATTACGAGCCTGGGGAACGAGTATATCTCAACCTCGCCAATACAGAGGAGTTATATATAAATGAGTTTGATATTACTATCGTGGATAGTAGAGAAAGACTTGCGAGAGTTTTAAATGGGACTACTGTGATTTGTCTTCATTTTAGACCGAGTAGCACGATACAATCCCGAACTTAATTCTAAAAAAAATGTATTAAATATTAAATTATGAGTATATACCTCATAAATAAAAAAACACAAGATAAAATAGGTACAGAGCTCGAGAGCGGTGCTCACCATAACCTCTCCATAAATAAATATCCTTTTTCTACACTTATTTTTAATTAAAAAAAATTATTCATATAAAATAATTATATTGATAATTGATAAAATACAAATGGAAACCTTTACCCTCGCAGAACTGGGTGTATTTTTAGGAGTTGTAGGTGGTATAGTCACCAGTCTCCTACTCACAATACAAAAATCTAAATGTAAAAATATAAAATGTTGTTGCTTGCAATGTGAAAGAGACCCAACACTAAAAACCAATACCTCAAAGGAGCCCACGATTTCACCCTGAAAAAAATGGAAATCCTTTTTTTTAAAAATTATACAAATCAAAACAAAATAATACTAAATATATAAAAGATAATAATGGATTTAATGCCTACTGTAACAGATATGAATAATGTAAGTGATACAGAAGAAGTTGAGGAAGAATTACCGCCGTCACCTAAACAACAGATAAAACAGGAAGATATATTTAAAGATTTCACACCTGACCCTGTTGTGACTGAAACTCCTAAACAAGACAAAATCAAAGTAAAAAAGAAAAGACCTCCTATGAGTGAAGAACATAAAGAAAAATTAAAACAAGCAAGGGAGAAAGCATTAGAAACAAGGAGACGTAATGCTCGTGAAAAGAAAGAATTAAAAGAGTTACAGAAAAAGAAAAAACAAAATGAATTAGAACAATTGAGAGCAGAAGTAAATGGAGACAAAAAACCACCAAGAGTAAAAGAGGTTATAGAAGAAGTCCAAGAATATAAACCACCACCAAAACCAGCCCCGACACCAGCACCACAACCACGAGGACAATATACAAAGGAGGATTTACTAAAAGCACAACAGGAAGCAGTAATGAGTTATGAAAGAGCAAGACAATATAAAAAGAGAATAAAGCAAGAACAAGAAAAGAAAGAAGAAGAACACAGACTAAAAATGGCGACTGCAATAAGTCGTAATACACCACAGACACACCAAGTAGATAATTACAGACCACGTTTAGGAGATAATGATTATTGGGATAATTGCTTTTGATTAGGATAGAATATATTTAAAAATCTTAATATCATTATGAATAATCTTAAAACAAAAGTATCTATCATTTATTATAGGGATATATAAAAAACTTAAAACAATTTTTCTCACTATCTCTTTTTTTCTATTATTAAGTAATAACAAATACCCATTTGTAGCAATTCATAGTGAATAATCCACAAATGGATATAATCTCAAAAATCACAGATATTTTTGTTTTAAGATTTCTCAAATGGATATAATTTCTAAATATATATATAAATGGTTACGTATAAACAGCAGTTTAATAAGAAATATAAACAACCTCTATCACAATCTAACTCATTAAAAGATATATCCAAATTAACAGGGTATGAATTAAAAGGAATAAAAATCATTTTTGAGAAAGGAAAAGGAGCTTATAAAAGTAATCCCCAGAGCGTGAGACCACAAGTTAAATCACCCGAGCAGTGGGGATATGCTCGTGTATATGCGTCTGTAAATCCTAAATCAAAAGCATATAAGATAGATAAAATACATTTAAAAAAAAAGAAACCTAAAAAAAATATTAAATAGAATATAAATGAGTGTTAGTGTGGTGATAAGTCCAGCAAAAAATCCTAAAAAGAAATACACCGCTGTATTTAGTAAAGACGGTAAGAAGATAAAAACTACACATTTTGGGTCAGGTGGTATGAGTGATTTTACGATACATAAAGATAAAGCGAGGAAACAGAGATATTTAGACCGTCATAAGAAAAGAGAAAACTGGGAAAGTTATATGACGGCAGGCAGTCTTTCACGTTACATATTGTGGAATAAACCCACATTTAAAGGCTCATTACGAGATTTTAAAAAAAGATTTAATCTAAAATAAAATATATTTAATACTATAAATGGAGAAGTCAGCACCGAAAGTTTTAAAAGTGAATGATACACAACATAGCGATAAATATAGAGAAATACACCCTTTTTTACCAAAACCTCAATTTTTGTGTCTCCTCATAGGGAGCGTGAGGTCAGGGAAAACTAACTACCTCGTTAATGCTTTAAGGAATGAAAAAGATTTTTATGGTGCGAATTTCTTTGACTACTATAAAATTATCTCTAACACACTCTGTAACGATACAAAAGGAAAATATTTCACAGACGCATTTGACGACTGTGAAGACCATTATACAGACCGTATGATAAAAGACCTTGTAGCGTCACAGAAAAAATATGAGAGAGAAGATATGCCCTCGGTATTGCTCGTATTAGACGATATATTATCACGTGATTTTAAAAAAACTAATGAAATAACATTTTTAGCGAGCAAGTTTCGTCACTTTGAGTTGTCAATTTTTTTAAGCACGCAGTCATTTCGTAGCGTCGGGAGTATCATAAGGAATAATGCAACCGATATACTCATATTTAAACAACAAAATAACAAGGAACTTGATAAGATAAAAGAAGAGTATGGTGAGCTGTGCGGGAGCGAGGAGTTGTTTATGAAATATTATCATTATGCTTTGGACGACCAACGTTACTCATTTTTATATATTGACGCACAAGATAATCCAGCAAGATTTTACAGAAGACACGAAATGTTAATCGGTGTTGGAGATAAACCACAAGTGGATTTAAAAGTGAAAGATATGCCAGAACCATTTTAAAAGTTATGGAGAGGTTACGGTCTCACCTGCTCTCGAGCTCCGTACCTACTTTATCGTGTAAATAGAATATTGTTATATATACCTTGTAAAAAATAAAAAAAATTACCTTTAAAAAAAAATATACTTCATAATATAAAAATGGACTTATACGGACAAGAGGAGGCAGTAAATCAGTTAAACTCTCGTAATGATTTCGTGCAGAATTATAATCAGGGAGTAGCAGATTTTAATAATAGAATTATGACTGAATACAAGGGACAGAAAGACGCAGAGGGACAGACAGACGGTCTTACATACGCAACTGACGTTTTAAATAATGTAATGAGTGGAGCAGGTATGAAGGGAGCCTTTGATAATCGTAAATACGAGCTAAACAGGGCAAAGAATATAGCGTCACGTCTCGCAAAAGATACTATTGAGGGTGTGAGTGCTATTGGTGAAGTTAAGGACATAGCAGGACAAAAACTTATTAATACCGCAAGAAACGTCCCTGCTGGTGGTCTCGCAGGAGCATTAGGAGGGACAAAACAAGTAGGAGTATTTTTACCTGATAAAGGACAATTTCCAGCAGACAACCCTGATAAACCAATCGGGGTAGGTGCTCCACCACCAGTCCCTACGGAGGGAGCAGGAGCACCAGCAACTACACCACCAGAAGCAGGGACAGGTGTAGAGGCAGATACTACACCAGCAAAACCAGGAGAACCTAAAAAAGCAGGAGCAAATGGTTTATTAACAGACGCAGAAGCAGAGGCAGACGGTGAGGGACACGGTATAGTCGCCCACGCATTAAATAAAGTTACAGGGATTGGTCTTGACGCTGGTGAGAATGTAGCAAAGTTTGGAGGAGCAGTAACAAGTGCTGGTATGGGAGGTGTAGCTCTGTATGGTGATATTAAAAATATGGTTGATAATCACGGTGACCCTTTTAAGAAAGACGCCTCTTGGGAGGACGACGTAAATAATGTAGGGTCAATAGTCCAGGGAGTAAGTGACGTTGTAGGTGTTATTCCAGGTTTAGAATGGGTTGCTGGTTTAGGTAATCTTATAGGAGCAGGGACGAGTGCGATTGGTATGTTTGGTGACCACGATAAAAACGTCCAACACGATAAAAATGTAGAGGATATGAAAAATCAACTAAAAACTCAAATACAGGCTCCGTCAAGTGCAGGAGAGGTAGTCCAGAGTGCTCCCTCACAAGTCCAGCAACAAGTCCAAAAATCAGTAGTCCAGGGGTCATATTAAGAATATACCCATTTGTATTAAACATTAATAAATAATACGCAAATAGGTATAAATCTATCATAATTTTTATTTTTTTTATCTTATTATTTTTATATATTAAATAATATAAAAATGAGTAGTGGTAATAGATATTTAGAGATTGCGTGTAGTAATAAGACGAGTGACGGCAAAATGAGTTTCCGTAAAGGTATAAGCGACCTTATCTTTGAGATACCTGAAATGAACTCAACCCTAATCCCTGGCTCTGTGAGAGTTACTGGTAAATTAAAGGTTTATAAAAATGCTACTGGTGGTGGGACTGTTGTAGATTTAGGTGACGATATTAATTTGGACGCACGCCTTGGAGTTTATGGTGCTTTCCAGTCTCTAACCACGAGAAGTATTCGTCACCAACAGTCCATAGAGAACATTAGACATTATGCTCACTTCCTTAAATCATACCTACCTTTAAGCACGAGAACAGAGGATAATTTAGGTCACCTTGACGAGGTTGCCCTCACGCTTCCTAATTGGAGATTAAATAAAATTGCTAATGTAGTCCGTAAGAACCCTGACAATACTGGTAATGATTTCTGTGTTGCTCTCCCGTGTGGGCTATTTTCGTCCTCGCAACATATTCCTCTTTCCTCGTCTATGCTTGCAGGATTGGAGGTTAGGCTCGCCCTCGCACCAGACAGTCAGGTTTTATATGCTACTGACGGCACTATTGCTGATAGTGATTGTTACTATGAGTTTGAGGATTTAAAATTAGTTTGTGAGGTTAAAGATTATAGTGAAGCAGAAATACAACAGTTAATGAAACAGAGCGAGGGTGTATTTACTTACAATTCTATCTCCTCTTATTATGATACTATTAATTCGTCAAGTGCTTCTGTTGTATTTAACCTGGGTTTATCAAAGGTTAGAAGTGCTTTCGCTACATTTATCCCCTCAACATTCTTAAACAATTTAAATCAAAATGGTTACGCCTCTCTATTACCTACTAATAAGGACGGGAGTATCGCCTCAATCCGTAAGGTTTTTTGGACGAAGGGAGGCTCACTTTACCCAAAACACTATGAACTAAATAACGTCATACGTGCCTCTCCAAAGAGTATGGTTTGTGACCCAGTTATTAATCGTGATTATGTTAGTGCTGTGCTCCCTTGGGCGACCAACCGAGCTACTATGATTTCTCCTTGGACTAATAATAGGTCTTGGACTGCTGACAGCACGAGTGCTACTCAAACTAAATACACCCAAGTCGCAGACGGAGGAGTAGTTTGGGGATTAGGAGTAAATTATGATACTCTTGGAGGACCAGGAATGGATTTCACGACCCAGCAATTCGGTATGAACTTGGATTTGGATTTAACGAGTGATAATCCTATATCTACATTTGTATTTGTTAATAGTGAGCAATCTGTATTTTTTAACCAAAATGGGATACAATTAAAACAATAATGAGTATATACCTCATAATTTTACTTTTACACGATAAAATAGGTACGGAGCTCGAGAGCAGAAGAGACCGTAACCTCTCCATAAATAAAATCCTTTTTTTCTACACTTTTTTTTGATATATTTTAATTTTTATTGATTTAAAAAATAATATATTTAATATTATAAAAATGAGTGCTCCTGCCGATATGCCTGATACGAGACCAACAAGAGATAATCAACCAAGCGAAGTCCAATTGGTAAATATTGCAACTACAACTAATGAAGAGATAGAAAGTGACGTGTTAATGCCTGTTGTTTTCTCCTCGGATAATTTATTCTGTCGGTTTGAGTTAGAACCAAAGGGTTTCCTGTCTCCCGATTCCTCTATTTCTATTGGTGTAAAACCTAATAGTGCTGTGGAGCGAGCCTTCTTTCCCAAGGGAGTTGGTGTATATTCTCTTATTAAGAGAGCAGTTTTAAAAACTTCTTCGGGGAGAGTAATTAATGATACGGACGAAGTAGCACACCAGCTCGCTATGACCTCTATGTATTCCTCTCTACAAGGTAATAAAAATAGAGAACAGTTTTCTACTGGACGTGGTTTGTGCTATGAAATGAATTATCCTGACGGTGGATTTACAAGTGCCGAGAGTTACGGTTTATCTAATGGTAAAGAATACTCTACAACTGGTCTCACCTGTAATAATTTTGAGGTTGTTTCCAAATCAAGAACTGATTTATACCCTACATTCCAGATAAATCTTCACGAGCTATTCCCATTTTTAAGAGCAGGACAACGTATTCCTCTGTATATGCTTGGTAATGATAGATTACAGATTGAGTTATTTTTTAACCCAGTAACCGACGCTCGTATGAGTGTCTCCAAAGCAGACCAAACTGGGAGCTCAACCAGAGAGTTTTTAATTGACCAGAACTCCGTGCAAATGATAGCAGACCACATTTATATCCCAGGAGGTATGGAGGATTGGGCGGAGAAACATAAAATGATACAGTATGGTTTTACTCAAATGGTTTCCTCACGTCACGTCATAGATACTACGAGTGCTGTAAATAATAAGAGAAATGTAGGAGGTGCTGGTCGCCTTGTTAAGAGAGTATTTACTGGTGTATCTTGTGATTTACAGAAAGCAGGCACAACAATCGTGGGAGCAGACCAACTCCTTAATAAATATGAGGCAGTTGGTAATTTAAGAGACGAAGATAAACACAGTTTAGTCACTACAAATGTATTTATGAATGAACACAAACTATTCCCACAGGACGTTACTAATATGGCGAGACATTATCATAATTTAAGAGACGCTACTGGTCGTATCATTTACACTACTCGTGGTGTTTATTGTGACGAAGGTGGTATATCTACTGATACAGTCCAACAGGGGCTCATAGCTCCCAAGGGTGTTGCTTCTCTTCATTATGAAGGTAGAGGACAGAGTGATAATCTTGCTGGTAAGCAGAACTTTTTTGGATTTAGACTTAATACTGGTGAGCGTGTAGGCACGAAGGGTATAGAACTCACCACGGATTTTGAGAACCTACGACACACAGCAGGAGAAGTTGGGACATTCACCCAGTATAGTATGATAGAAGTAATTAAGAGTGCTGTATTAATGGACGGACAGTTAGAGGTTGTATATGCTTGATTTACAAGATAAAACTTAAAACAATTTTTTATATTTTTTATTATTTTAAAGATTATACCCATTTGAGAATTATTCACTATTAAAAATCACAAATGGATATAATGAGATTTTATGTTTTAAGATTTTAATTAATCCAAAATTATTTTCTAATCTATATATATAAAATGAGTGAAGCAGATAAAGAAGCGATTATGAAAGCAAGACCCAATTTAAAACCCAATACAATTAAAATGTATTTATTTAATTTAAACAAGTTAAAAAAGACCTTTGATAAAGATAATTTAAAGTTTTTAAGTGACGTTGAGGACGTGCAAGATAAGATAAAACATTTACATTTTACAACACAGAGAAACTTTTATAATGCGATTATAGTGTATTTGAGAGCTACTGACCCCGATAATAAAGATATTGATAAATATGATAAAATTAGAAATCAACTCAACGACCAATATAAAACAGAGAATGAGAAAGGGACTATCTCTACAAAACAGAGTGATAATTTTGTAGATATAGAAGTATTAAGAGATATGTTAAGTAAAATGGAAAAGGAAATAAAAGACCAAAAATTAAAGAAAAAAACAACATTATCACCAAAAGAAAAGACACTATTACAGGTATTTACGATATACTCAATTTTATTAAAAATCCCTTTAAGAAACGACCTCGCTGGTATGTCTGTAATCTCAAAAACACAGTATAATAAATTAACACAAAAAGAAAAAGAAGACGGCAACTATCTTGTAAATTATAAAAATAAATTAGAGTTTGTATTAAACGAATATAAAACGAGTAAGAAGTATAATGAAAAAATCATAAGTATTGATAAGGATTTGGAGAAGATTATAAGAATGTATTTAAGAAAGAATGAAGGCTCGGTATTATTTACAAGTAGCACAGGAAAACCTTATACACGTAATGCCCTCTCGCAATTGCTCCTGAAAACGTCACAGAAATATTTAGGAAAGAATATATCAACTACTATGATACGTAAGATAGTATTAAGTGATTTATTTGCTGATAATAAGAAAAAGCAACAGGAAATGGCGGAGATTACAGGTCATAGCGTCTCCACTATGAATAATGTGTATGTGAAAGAAAAAGCAGAAGAGTAAAAACTGCGTAAAAATTAAGTGCGTTTAAGATAAAATTATTTTCTATTTTAAGTATATATAAATATGGGTTGGGATTTAAAAACAGATTTAACTTTTGGTAGAAAAAATGAGCGTTTAGTAATTTCTTATCTTAACTCACAGGAGGATTTTGAGAGTGATTGGTATGTTGCTTATCGCAATCAATATAATCAGGTGGATTTTAGCTCGTGGAAGGTTATAGGGGAGTTAAAGAGTAGGAAAGTATCCTCAACAAAATATCGTGATACTATGTTTGGTGAGAATAAAATGAAATATCTTAAAGATAAAAATATGAAAGGTGAAAACCGTATATTTAGATTTTACTTTTTATTTACAGACGGTTTATTCTCTTGGGAGTTTGACCCTACTAAAAATCAATTAGATACGGAATACGAGATAAGAGACCATTACCACCAGGAGAAACATAAATACGAGCCATATTGTTTTGTTAAACCTCAATATCTTACAAAGGTCACAGATACATTTAATTCATTCACCTTTGAGAATGCAGAGAATACTAAACATTTACTTTAATCAAAGGTTACAGTTATAGGACCTTGCTTAATAACTAATATATTTAATGACGTTTGTTTTAATGACCTCTTTAAATCCAGCTCACTTTGGATTATCTTACTAACATTTGGTTTTATGAATTTCTTTATACAAGGATTTTTATTGTATAAATAAATTACCTTTCTAACACTTGGTATATCTCCATATTTGGAGACTTCATTTATCATATCCTCTACCTCTTTATCATTTTTAAAATCTGTGCCGATAATACAGTAACTATTTAAACAATATTGTTTTATCCTCTTACAATCGTGTATAACTTTCTTTTTATCTTTTACAGATAATATCTTGCGTGGGTTAATATCTGTTAAATACTTAACAAACTCTTTTTTATCTTGTATTAAATATTTATTTTTAGGGTTAATATTATATAACTCACCTGATACTGCTTCTTGCAATGCTGTAACTAATTGTGATTTTGTTGGATTACTTAAATATATAGGAATCTTAAATGTATCAATAATATCACTTAAATCTTTCTTGCTGTGAGTTTTGGAAATATTAATCATTATTTTTATAATATTACAATAGAAAAAAAAATAACATATATAGCATAAATAATGCTGACACTAAATGAGCTACGGAGAATGGTTAAAAAACATAATCAGTTAATGGATATTATTATCCCACCAAAAACAAACCGTGACGGTCTTATAAAACTTATAGAAAAAAATGGTTTTACAATTGACCACGATAAAAAGAAGATTATACCAAAGATACAAATGAAAAGAAAACCAACAGTCCCCTTACCACCAGCTCCCCCAAAGAAAACAGAAGCAGAGAAGAAAATGGCGAAGCAGAAAAGAATGGAGAGAGAGAGCAAGAGAGATAAGGTAGGATATGATAAAGAATTAAAGAAGAGAGTGGAAGCAGTAAAAAAAGCACGTGCTTCTAAACCTAAACCAAAACCAGCCCCGACCCCAGCTCCCAAACCAAAACCTGTAAAGAAGAAGTCACCAGCAAAGAAACCCGAACCTTTCGTATTGATTAAGAGTGGTGAGACTTCTTATGATATACCTGCAAGTAACAAAAAAACTAAATCTCTTACTGAACTTAAACAGGCATATAATAAATTAGGTATGGAGGTTTTTACTTGGAAGACCGAAGCAGATAAAAAAAAGATTAGAGAAGATTTAAAAAAATCAGGACGTAAGGAGGTCGTTGGTAAAATACCCTATATAGACCCTATATCTCAAATGGGCTCTGACCCTCGTGGTGGTAGTTATGGTGGTGCAAAACCAAAACCAAAACCTGTGAAACCAGGGTCAAAGGGTGTGAAGGTATGGACTGGGTCAGGAACATTACCTGACGGAACAACTACAAAGAATGACGTTTTATTTGAGAGTAGGTGGAGACCTTTGGGTTGGAAGATTACTAATTTAAAACCAAGTAAGACTGGTGATACTATGGAAGTTACTGCAAGTGTCCCTGAAACAATACCTGGAAAATCAGGACAGTATCAGATTGATATGAATAGAATAATAGGTAAAAAGAATATTACACAGATAAATCAATATCTTAAAAGTAAAGGATTTGGTGACCTTTCAGGGACAGCATTATCATTCTTTAATAAACACGTTGGTAAAAAAGGTTGGGGAGCCCATATTAAAATACGTATGGAAGGAGGACAAACTGTGAAGAGAAAGAAGACAGAGCAACCACCATTTAAAGAGGGTGTTATTGATTTCACGTTACGTCAAAGAGGACAACCAAAAGAAGGGTCTATGTTTAATTTAAAATATATTAAATAAAAAATATAACAAAAAAAAGGTAATTAATTTATGGAGAGGTTACGGTCTCTTCTGCTCTCGAGCTCTGTACCTATTTTATCGTGTAAATATAAAATTATGAGGTATATACTCATAAATTGTTTATTAATCCATTATTTTACATATAATATGAATGTTTTAAGTCGTTAATCTAACTAAATACCCCCTGTGGAGCATTAATTTTAAAATTAATATATGATTTAAGACCATAATACGTAAAAAGTTAAATTAATAGGTATATTATACGTCATATATGGTGTATAATGTTAGATTAACTCTGTTTTTTAGTTTAAATACAGGATAATTTAAAATATTATAGATAATTAAAACACTATGGACGACATAGAACAAAACACTTTATTTTTTTTACAAGACAACTTTAATCTATGCTTTGATATACGAATGAAAATCAAAGAAACAATTATCCACGAGACTTTATGTAAGAAACAAATTAAAAAAACAACAAACGATAATAAAGAGTTAATAAAACAATTGCAATATTACTTTTGGTTAAATAAAACAATTAATAAAAAGAAACATAAAGATTACAGTATCCTTAACACGATTAAGCATTTTGATAATTAAACTCCTCCTCGTCTTCACTCTCACTCTCACTCCATACCTCCTCTTCACTCTCGCTATAATGTGAG
>Ga0187219_1000275_pt1 | contig 24109 bp, 20 predicted proteins | sample 13SPOviralmetaG_FD_130162 | JGI IMG/M metagenome (GOLD analysis project Ga0187219, IMG submission 130162) | Marine viral communities from the oligotrophic San Pedro Time Series (SPOT) site, San Pedro Channel, CA, USA - 13 SPOT_SRF_2010-07-21... | ecosystem: Environmental > Aquatic > Marine >... | reverse complement strand
TACATGCACCCAGATCAAACACAGAAGAAGAAAGTGCTTGAAGAAATTCAACGCCCACTAAATACTCGTAGCACAACTGTACAGTGGCTCAATAGGCAGACACGTGAAGTTGCTGAAGAACGCTTGTGGGAACTTATGGTTCACAACATTGCGTCATACAAAAGGTTGATTGAATATGTTGGAAGTCTTCCAATTGAACTACGGATGGTACGGCTCGGTTCTGATGTACTTCCTGTTTATACCCAGCGGGATTGGTGCTATTATTGGCGTAAGCCTGACGTTGTGGCTTACTGTGAGAGAGCGTTTGCAGAAGTCGGTGCCACGGCAAGAGCCCTTGATGTGCGACTTTCCATGCATCCAGGTCAGTTCACAGTCCTTGCCAGTGATAACCCGGACATCGTCGAACGATCAATAGAGGAGTTTGAATATCATGTTAATTGCATCAGATGGATGGGCTATGGCCAATCGTTCCAAGACTTCAAGTGTAACGTACACATCTCCGGTCGTCAAGGTCCAGCCGGTATCAAACACGCAGTTAACAACAGGCTTTCTCCAGAAGCGAGAAACACGATTACGATCGAGAACGACGAAAACAAATGGGGACTTGAACACAGTCTCGAACTTGTTGACACCTGCGCACTCGTTCTTGACATACACCATCACTGGTGCCGCGAAGGTGAATACATACAGCCCACCGACGATAGATTTGCTCGCGTAATAGATAGCTGGCGTGGTGTGCGTCCTGCAATACACTACAGTTACAGTAGAGACACAGCACTACCCGAAGGCTTTGCACATGACACAATGCCTAATTTTCCAGCACTACTAGAAGCAGGACACAAGAAAGGCAAACTACGAGCGCACAGTGATTACTATCCTAACCAACTTGTTAATGACTGGGCATTGAGCTTCTTGCCTTACACAGACATTATGTGCGAGAGCAAGTGCAAGAATCTTGCTAGTATTGACCTATATAAATACAAAGAGGAGATAGAACACTATGAGCTATTTAAACAAAATGTACGGAAGAACGAATGCACCCCAGAGTTCGTCGGCTTCGGATAAGAATCCAAACAGAGTTACTGGTGGACTAAAAGCCCAAGGCGTTGATCGGTTTACTATGCTCGGTGAAGATGGTACACGACAAGAGGTACCGTCACTTCAATATGTGACTAGCTTAGAAGAGCAATCAAGAAAACAACGAGCCGCTATCACTGTATTAGAGCGTAAGCTGACTCGCTGTGAAACTGCAATTGAACAACTAAAAGGCGTTATTAGGCCTTAAGTCGACTTAAAATTTCTGCTTTCGTAAGACTTGCATTAGCTTTTACACCACGCTGTTTTGCTTCTTTTAAAAGTTGAGCTTTATTCAATTTATCAAAATCGCAACTACCTGAACTTTTCTTCTTAGTAGAAGTTTTCTTAGTAGATGCTTTTTTTACTACTTTCTTAACAGGCGCCGGATCTTCCGGAAAGGTTTCGTTGATAACATCAACTACTGATCCAAAGCCCAATAAGTTTTTTAACCATTTTATCATAATTTCCTCCTTAGGAACAATTATTTAATTCAATAACAATACTAAGGTTTCGAAAATGGTTTAAATATATTATAATGAATTTACGCAACGCACTTCCTATTCAAGATAAAAGTATTCAAACATTTATTAATTCGATAGATGTAACTAACTTTTTATATGACGAAAGTATACCTGATACGTTTACTAATAATTTCTATTCTTGGATTAACAGTAGTAAGAACAATAATCTATTAGGATTAGATCATTTTACTAATCAAAAAATAATTGCTGGAACTATACAGGCATTTGATCACTGGTATTGGAAACATAAAGACAAGACTATAAGATTCTTTAAAGGCGAATTTATGTATCATCAGGCTGTTCTTAAAAACGGAGGGAACTTTGCTTTTATTGAAGACGGCATGTTAAAGGAAAATGATGCAGTAGTAATTAGTGTTCCGTTTTCAGATTGGGGCAAACAGCGTGATGATCTAGAGTACTATCTAACTAGTTGCAGTGCATTAAATATTCCAGTATTACTAGACTTTGCATATTATCCTTGTGCTAAAAATATTAATTTAGATGTATCAAAATTTTCATGCATTGATACTATTGCATTTTCGATATCAAAAGCATTTAACGGAGCAGAGTTTTTAAGAGTTGGTATGCGATTAGAAAAACAAGATAACGACGACGGCATTGATGTATTCAACTCAGTTAAAATGCAGAATAGAATATCGCTAGGTATTGTAAATGAACTAATTAAAAACTTTTCAGTTGATTATAATTGGAACACTTATTCTAAAGAATATAAACAAGTGTGTCAAGAACTAAATTTAAAAGAAACAGATTGTATAATGTTTGGTACTGGCAATAAAGAATGGAAACATATGAATCGAGGTACTAAGATTAACAGAGTATGCATATCAAATTTAATTGGAGGCGAACTTGCCAGTACAAAGTAATAATGATTGGGATCCTTTGCAGGAAATTATAGTAGGCACTGCTGATAATTGTGTACATCCTACTATGAATAAAAGTACACACAGTTTTATGTATGGTGGCGAAAAGTATAACGACATAAAACAGTTTAATGGACAGCCGCAAGACAAATGGATTGTAGATGAAGCAAATGAAGATTTAGAAAAACTGTCAGAATGTCTTAAAGGTCTGGGCGTCAAAGTAATGCGTCCTGATAGTATAGATCATAACAAGAAGTTTAGCACACCGGAGTGGGAAACAACAGGTTGGTATACATTCTGTCCAAGAGATTTGTTGTTACCGTTGGACAATATGATTATCGAATGTCCATCACCAATGCGTTCAAGATACTTTGAAACAAGAGCCTACTACAAACATTTATACAAATGGATGCAAGAAGGCACACAGTGGATCAATGCTCCAAAGCCTATCTTAACAGATGACAACTATCAACTAGAAGACAGACGTGATGCTACACTAGTAAACAAAGAGATTATTTTTGATGCACCAAACATTGTGCGACTAGGCAGAGACTTGCTGTGTCAAGTAAGCAACAGTGGCAATCAACTAGGCTTTCAGTGGCTTAAGACTATCTTAGAGCCCAAAGGCTATCGCCTACACGTTGCTGAGAAGTACTATAGCTTTGCACACTTTGATAGCACAGTACTGCCGCTACGCCCTGGATTGGTGCTGTTAAACGCAGGCAGACTAAGTGAAGATTGGTACCCACCTATTTTCAAAGACTGGGACAAGATTTGGGTAGGTGAAGAAGACTTATATACACCGCCAGCGAACACAGGCATTGCTCCGTGTAGTCCGTATATTGGACTTAACTTTCTAAGCATAAACGAAGAACTAGTAATTGTAGATGAAAAACAAGAAGCACTAAGACGCATACTAGGTAAACATGGAATCGATACTATAGGATTACCATGTAGGCAATCTCGTAGTTTAAGCGGAGGATTTCATTGTCAAACACTAGATACCAAACGTAAAGGTTCTTTGCAGGATTATTTTTAATGAAGTGTAGTGCATTTTGGAATTATGTAAATGTACGTCCTGGTAATAGGGTCTATCCTTGTTGTAGATTCAAACAACCTGTTGCAACTTTTAAAGGTGACTTAGAACAAATAATAAATGGGCCAGAATATATTGAACTAAGAGAACGTAATACTACAGGTGACTATATACCCGAGTGCCAAAAGTGTTTTGACGAAGAAGCGTTAGGGCATAAAAGTTTGCGTATGAAATTAAATGAAGAATACACATTTGATACACCAGCAGTAAAGTTTTTAGAAATTGGAATGGACAACTTATGTAATTTAGTTTGCGACGGATGCAATTCAGAATTTAGCTCAAGTTGGATTATTAAAGAAAAACAACTGTATGGCGCTCCATTAAATAAAAAGTTATCAATTGATGAAGTTGATAACATACCAGATACAATAGAAAAAATACTTTTCCTAGGGGGCGAACCTCTTATTACTGACAAGCACTTGTCTGTACTTAAATTACACCCTAACCCATCAAAGTGTCGTGTTATATACAATACTAATTGTAGTTATATGCCAAAACTACAATGGGAACAACAATGGAGTAAATTTAAGTCTGTACATTTTATTTTAAGTGTTGACGGAGTTGCAGAAATAAATGAAAAAGTACGAGGCGGAAGTGTATGGCAAGATACCTTAGATTTTATTGAGTACTGTAAATTAAATAATTATACATTTGAATTTAACACAGTATTACATCGAAATAATTGGTTTGATTTAACTAACCTTGTAAACTTTATGAACGAGTATAACGATTGGTATATTAACTTATTAACATATCCAAAGAATTTAGCATTAAATACCTTATCGACTACAGAATTGCATACTTTTTTACAAAAAGCAGAGTCTTTGACATTCCCTAATAAAATATACATACTAAATTATGTAAAAGACATACTAAATAATAGACTATAGGAGATTACAATGAAAAATTGGATTAAAAATAGACTGGACGAAAGAACTTCTTGGGACGGCGCAATGCTTGTCGCAGTTGGAGTTATTGTTCTTATAGCAGGACCTTTTGCTAAATTAGCTGCATATGCCGCTATTGCGTACGGTGCTTGGACTATATGGAAGTCTGAATAATTATAACTTACTAATTGGTGTAGAACTACTAGCGGACATATTCCATTTCTGCTTTTGTTCTACGCCTTTTTTTTGAGCAAATTTCTTACTATCACAGTTCTCGCATACGTGAAAGTAGGAATTACTTAATCTTTTAGGATCCATGCTTCCTCTAGTACGTTCAAACTCTACATCACAATTGTCACAACGAAGCTGACAAATAGACTGTTCACGCTTGTAGGTGTGTTCCTTGCCGGTTTTTGATTTACGAACATGCCGGGTTTGCTTTTTAAATTCTCTTATAAACATAACTATATTTACATTAAGATTATAAAAAGCAACGATAAATAACAGTAAGGAAACAAAAAATATGACAGTTTGTACAATAACACCATTAGCGAACCAACAAATTAGCACGTTATGCAAGGAAAATGACTGCTATGCTATTACTTTAAACATTAAAGGCGGCGGCTGCGCAGGGTTTGAGTACGATTGGGGAACAGCACAAGTTGAAGATATCGAAGACGGTGACGAAATAATATCGTGTGACGAAGGTAACTTTGCTATTAGTAAGCATTCTGTTATGTTTTTAATTGGAACTGAAGTAGACTATGTGAAAAGTTTAGTAGGTTCTAATTTTGAAATACGAAATCCTAATGCACAGTCAGCATGTGGCTGTGGCGTTAGTGTAAATTTTAATATGGAAACAATTCCACTATAAGCTAGTTAACTGGAGCAAAGAATAAGATGGCAAAACAAGAAATTGATATTGGTGTAGAGGGCAATGACGGTACTGGTGATAGTATACGTGAATCGTTCCGTAAAGTAAATGAAAACTTTACAGAAGTTTATGCAGTATTTGGCGAAGGTGGACAGATTAGTTTCACAACACTTAGTGATACACCAGAAAATTTAGTACCAAATACAATACCATTAGTAAATGACGGAGCAACGGGATTTGATCTTGCATCATTTGCTAGTGATTCTGCATTAATAGATGATTCTGTTGATAGTATTTTAATAAGCTACACTCCAAGTAGAGATAAAATTATCCTTCGAACAGCATTTAAGCAAGTTTCACAGGATCTTACTCCAACATTAGGCGGACCATTAGATGCTAGAGGTAACGAACCTGATAACATCACTGGTATTGCTTTAGGACCAAGCGGTGTTACACAAGACGCAGTTAGTAATTTTAATACAACACACAATACAGCCATTAGTATTGACGATCTTGTTATTAACAAAGGTTATGCTGATGCGAGATATATTGCTGGCGAATTGCCAATACGTATTACTGACGAGCCTGTAGACGAATCAATATACACTTTAATTATTGCTTCATATGCATCAGGAAACCTTGTTATTCCGTCACACGGATTTGATAGAACAGTTAACGGTATAGCATACCAATTCAATGCTGAAGACACTACTCCAACAGGTGTAACTAATAACCAAGTATATTATTTACGTTATGCTAGTGCTGACCAGCTAAGTTTACATAATACAAAAGAACAAGCTAAAGTACAAAGTCAAGCAGATGCCGAACTTAATAAAGTGTATGTTACAGGAATTATTGCTGCAGACGATACACATAAAATAGTTGACGCAGGGTACGATGCTTCCTTAGAAGGATTTTACTTATCTGATCAGGCAATGCCACGTAAGAGCATAGTAAGACGTCAAGGCGACGAAATGACTGGTCCTCTTATTTTACATGATAGCCCAGGAGAATTATCAGGACTAACAAGTTCTAAACCAGAGTTACAGGCGGCTACAAAATTTTATGTTGACAATACATCCTATTCAGCAAAAGACAATCTATTTGTAAGTACACAAGGCGACGATTCAATGCGTGGCGTTCCGTCCGGCAAAGAAGGAACATCAAATAACTACGCATATCGTACTATTAACGCTGCGGCGGCACGTGCCGAAGAAATGATTCAAGCATCCGAAGCAGAGCCAGGGCCGTACTTTCAAACTATTACATCAGACAATGGTACGTCAAATTCTTTTGTAACTTCTGCAGATTTTAATAATTCGTTAGCGCAGTTTACACTTGCTAAAGATAAAATCCTAGCTAACAGGGAATTTATTATACGTGAAATAACAGCATTCTTAGAATTTAAATATCCTGACTTTGATTACAATGTAGATTTATGTGAAAGAGACTTAGGATTAATACTTGATAGTATTTCGTTTGATATTGCAAAAAGTTTTAGTGACTCTTTAACTAATGCTAACTCTTTAACTAGAAAAGCAGGTGAGCGTTATTATGCAAGTGCCTCAGGTCGTATCGCTATTACTAGACAAGTAGTTGAAACTGTTGATTCAGTTGAAGAAGCTGCAGACATTGTAGCAGCTGTATTACTAGATAGACCATTAAATCAATCATCAGTTAGTGATATTACTTCTGATAATATTGCAACAGTTACTACATCAAGCGGTCACGGACTAGTTGATAAAAACATTATTAAACTTACTACTGTAGCAGGAATGACTGAAGTTAATGATAACTTTTACTATGTAAAATATGTTGATGCTACGTCATTCGAATTATACACAAATAAAGAATTAACATTACCTGTTGACAGTACAGGCTTTTCTGCATACGCATCAGGCGGTATTGTTGGACAAGTTTATCAAACAGATTCTAAACAAGTATTTGACGGCTTACAAGCAACAGCACCAGCAAGAAATGGTGTTGCTGATAAGTTTACCCTTATCCAAGAAATTATGACAACTGGTATAAATGCAGGACAGGTTACTAACTTTGGTAAAACATATTACGTTTATGTTGATCCAGGCTCGTTAAGTTCTACAGACCAAGCTAAAACTGGTAACAAAGATATTATTCCAGGAAAAGTGTTAGTTGGTAAAATATCAAAAGCACAAGGTAGAATTGTAAACTACTATACTAAAGATGATGTTGCTAACCCTGATGTCAGTGGTAATAATGATGTTATCGAAGTACATTTGTTAAAGCCAATTAACTTTATTGCTAAAGAAGATTTAGAATACGGAAACTTTGTTAACAAAAAACAAATTACTATCTTTGTAGAATCTGGTCAATATGAAGAAGACTATCCTATTAAAGTTTCAGCAAACGTATCAATTAAGGGTGACGAATTTAGACGAGTTATTGTTAAACCTAAAGATAGAATATCACAATCTAAATGGGCAGATACGTATATGTATCGTGACAGATATTTTGATGGTATTACTATTTCAGAAAAAGGTGCTAGATTCTATAACCAAACAGGAGAATTCCAAGGACACTTTGGTCGTCATTATTTAAATAATCCTGAGGCAGATCTAAATGTTGGTCTTCCAGTAACAAATGCTGGCGGGTATACTTCTGCCGCAGCTATTCTTAAAGAAAACAGAAAGTTTATACAAGAAGAAATTGTAAACTATGTAAACAATAATGTTAATGATATTTTATACGATAAAGTTCAATTCCAATCGGACTTAGAAGATATTCTTACAGCTATTACATATGATATAGTACAACAGACTACATACAACTCTGTATTACAAGGATTAAAATTCCAAAGAGATAAGAGTATCTATAAAGATACAACATTAAAAAATCTATGGGCAGGTGCATTAACTGAAGCAAAGAGTATTGTAGCAACATATGCAAATGTTGGTACGTTTGCAAATGCAAGTTTTGATGAAATTATAAACATCATTAATAACGGAAGTATGGACACTGATATTGGTGCTACTTTACCAATTACCTTTAGTGATTATCCTACTAGTAGTGCTAATAGTATAGCAGCTAAATTCCAACTACAACAGAACAAAGAATTTATTGCACAAGAAGCATTAGCATATTTAAAATCTATAACTCCTCGAAAATATTTAGATGAAGCAATCCGTATTAGAGATTATAGAAATATTGTTGACTTACTTACACATGATATACTATACGGCGGCAACTATGCAACTATTGAATTCTGTAAGGATTTATATATCGATGATGTTATTAGATTAGAGTTAACAACTAGACCAGAAACATTACAAACACTAACACATCTTAAAGATGTAGTTGAAGATGTTATACTTGGTCAAGCAGTAACAGCAACAACTGGAAACGGACAATCACAAACTACAAGTGGAAGTGTAGCTTCGGCAACTGAAGTAGGACTATTAAATTCATATATTACCAAAATATTTGATATGATTAATAATGATAACTTACTTGCACTTGGTAATCAAAATCGTCCAACATTAGCAGGTGGAGATGCGTCAAGACTAAATGCTAAATCTAGTATTGATGGCAACGTTGGTGCATTGTTACCACAGATTATAACATTCAACGACGGTAGTCCTCAAACTGTACTTACTTTTAATAGTGCAAAATGTGCAAGAGATGTTGGATTAATTGTTGATGCACTTGTTGATGACTTAACTATTGGCGGTGACGAATTTGCTATTGAAACACAAGGACAATATTTTGCAAGTTATGTACAGCAATACAACGCAGGTGGATTTAGCGGACAAGAAAATGCAACTAAATCAGCTATTACACAAATTGGTACAATAGCTGAAAGATTGTTTGACGGTGCATATGCTTCTAACTTGTTAGAACAAACTCCAGGAGATGTTGACTATGTTGCTCCTGACTTTAAATACGGAACAGCAGAAAATGGTACTGACTTAGTTGTAGAGAACTTATTAGAAAAAATAAACTTTGCATTCAATAGATTGTATAATCCACCAAGACGCAACGACGAGATGGATGTGTTCATGATGAATGATGCAACTATTTTAAGAAACGTAACAGTACAAGGACACGGTGGCTTCTTACTAGTATTAGACCCTGATGGACAAATTCTAACTAAATCACCGTACATACAAACAGGTTCGTCCTTTAGTAAGAGTATTAACTCTAAAATATTCGGCGGTGGTATGTTTGTTGATGCATATACAGGTAACGTTCCTGTTTATGTTCCTGAAACAATTAATCCAGATGGACTTGGCAACGTTAGTGGTAAAACTAACAACTATGAAATTTGGGTACGTTCAGAAGAAGGTCAAGGACTGTTTATTAGACAACCTCAACTACCATGTCCATTTTATGTAGAAGGTAGACGTTTCCAAGTTAACGCAATATCTGATTACAGTCAATCAAATGGTTGGTGTAAAATATATCTTGATAAAACTTCAAATGAAGGTGCAGGATACGACGAAAACTTATTTGATGAAAATCCAGGAGAAATATCAAGAACAATTTACCTACAAACAGCTGGTAACAGAAGTATGCTTGGTAACGACTTTACACAAATTAACGACTTAGGATACGGACTTGTAACTAACAACGGTGCGTTCTCAGAGATGGTTAGTATGTTTACATACTACTGTCAAGCTGCATACTATGCTAAAAACGGTTCAGAGATTAGATCACTTAACGGTTCGAACGGTTATGGTAACTTCGGCTTAGTTGCTGAAGGTGCTGATCCAAACGAGATTCCAGATCAAGTTACTTACGGTACAGATATGACGCAACCGGCTAAGTCTTATGTATATACAGTCGCTGGATCACCAACTAACGAAATAACCGATACTGGAATTTATGTAACAGACCTTAAGTTTCCGCCAGCACCAAACTCAATTATACAAATTGATCACGGCACACAAACTATTGACGGTGTCGCAGTACCAGTAGGAGTTAAACGCTACAGAATTAGTGCAGTATCAAAAATAATTGGAGAATCTGGAACAGGCGGCGTTTACAGCGATGATGTTTATCGACTACAGCTTGAAGGTAAACCGGCTGGTGAAAACGGAGACTTTTTCTCCGCACTCCAAGGTACAGTATCAGCTGGTGACTTTATTGAAATTAGATATTCTGAAACACACTTATTTGACAAAGTAAGAAACAAAGACGGTATTGTTGAACGCCCAAGTACAGCCATTAACTTTGATGAAACAGATGATATTACATATCGCTCTGTATCCTTTAGCGGAGTTAATAACTATGGTGATGACTTAGGTGATGCATCGGTACAAACTACATTTAATATTCCATACGATCATATTGAACTACCAGTTGACTTTGCTAATGTAGGTAGTAACAACGGTAATACTATAGGTGACTTTAATATTGCTATACGTACAGATGATGCCAATGTTGGTGAAGTTGATGCAAGTGAGTTAGCACGATTAACAAGAGATATTTACGGTAGTCAAAACCCTGCAACATCAAATCCTAATGCATATAACTTAATTGCTAACAATCTAAGATTTGTACAAGAAGAAGTTGTTGCATGGATTAATGCTAATAATATTGTAACTGGCTCTTATAATCAGCGTAAATGTTATAGAGACGTTGGCTTAATTGTCCGTGGTATTGCAATGGATTTAAGATATGGCGGTAATGCAAGTACAGTACAAAATGCAAACAAGTATTATGTAGGTGCAGTACTACAGTTACCAGCAAACCAAGATTCAGAAACAGTACAAGCGATTGACAAAGCAAAAGAAATACTAACACAGTATATCTTAACAAAGTCTTCATGGACTGCTATTAATTCAAACGGTGTTACACAAAGCACTAGTGGTGGTAATGCAGAATCAGGAACAGCTACAACTGCTGGAACACTTATGGATATTGTAGCAGACGGAATTGAAACTGGTCCTCAAACAATACCTAGTGGTAGTAGTGTAACAGGTTATGCAGGTGGTATGATTTTTGCATACGCAGGTAGAACACACCAAATTGTTGGTATTACAGATAACGGAGGCGGATCTTCTACATTATTAATTGACGAAATGCCAGTAACTGACCTTACGTCAGGTGGTACAGGTATAGCTAGTGCATTTACTGAAGACAGAACATTATTCGCAGGGTTGCCAGTTGATAGTACAGGTGAAATTACAGTTAGTATTTCATTATGTCGTGCAACAGGACACGACTTTACACAAATTGGTACAGGATCATTTAACGATTCAAACTATCCAAATGTTATTTTAGGTGATCCAGTTGACGGATTAAACTTTGCACCGTATTACAGTGACTCACCTACAGCAACATCAGCTCAAGTTTGGGAAAGACGTAAAGGACGAGTGTTCTGGATGAGTACAGACCAATACGGTTTCTTCCGTGTAGGACAATTCTTTGCAGTTGACCAAGCACAAGGTTCAATTAGTTTCTCAGGTGAAATTGGTATTACAGGTGCCACTGAGTTAGGCTTTAAGAAAGGTGTATCAGTTGATGAATTCTCAATTGATGACACAATGGCTGACGAGTCTGATACAGCAGTTCCAGTAGAAAAAGCTGTTGTAGGATATATTAACAAACGATTAGGCAGAGACAAAAACGATGCTCCAGTGTCAAACACCATTGGTCCAAAATTTGTAACTTCTTCAGGGTCAGTTGCTATGGAAGCTGACTTACAGATGGGTAGTAACAAAATTGAAAACGTTGGTACTCCAACAAGTGGTTCAGATGTAGCTACTAAAGGTTATGTTGATGCCGGTGTGTTAGGACAAGACAATTGGGACGTATTACGTGAAAGTAGTAAGAACGACATTGCAGTTGGTGACTTGCTTGCATATACAGGACTTAGAAAAGTATTAATTACTGTTCCTGATGATGCTTCAGGAACTGATACTTTTGTAGTAGGAGATACTATTGAAAATTCAAGTAACACTACAACTGCTATTATTAAAGATATTGTACAAACAACAGACAATGTTGTAGGTGAAAATGAGCCTGGAAACAATATTTGGATAATCACATATCAACTAACATCTGGACCAGATTTTGGACTTGAACAACTTGAAGGAACCGGCGGTAAAGCAGATGTAAGTGCAACAGTGTTGCGTGGACCATTTGACGAAATTGGTAATGCTTCAAATAGTAATGATAGTGATGTATCATTTGCACTTACTCGAGATCCAAATACCTTAAACGGATCACTTGCAGGATCAATTGCAGAATACGACATTCAATTGAGAGCAGGTGTTGTTGAAAACGCTGACGTTAATGCTTCAGCAAGTATTGTACAAAGTAAATTACTACTTGAAAGAACAAGTGTACTTGATAGTAGTGCAACTTTACTTGGATCACAAGGCGATGCGATAGGGCAATCATCTAGAGGACTTGCGGCATTTGATGCTAATCACTTTACTGAAGAATATGAACTTACAGTAAGTGGCAACGTTACTTTACAAGCAGGAGATTATGTATATCAAGGTGCATTATTTGGCGAAGTAGTTAGTAATGTTACTGCAAGTGTACTTGTTAAAATTAGAACAAACGATAAGTTTATATCGAGCTCAACAATATTACAAAAAACAGTATTTACAGATGGGCAAGAAGGTCCACTTACATCGTTAGGTGTACAGTGTTCATCGATAAAAGTATCAGGCTTTATTGGCTTGTTGCCTAGATCAATAACTTTAACTGATTTAGCACCAATAACTACTGATACAGTAATTGGTAGATCATTAGCTGGTAATGGTGATGCATCATTAATACCATTTACAGATATAGTTAAACAAGGTGATGCAGTTGAAGATAAAGACTTTACAGGTAGTACTATTGTTGAGATTTCAGGACAAAGACTTAACTTTGGGGCTGAAGTATCAGTAACTAACGGTGAAACAATTACTCAAGGCAATGTTCAAGGTACTGTACAAGGTACAGTGTTTGGTGAAACTTCGATATATGTTATTGATGCTATTAATGTAAACAACAGTAACCCTGCTAACTTTTCAAACGGATCGGTTACGGCTAGTGTCGCTGGTGTACTTGGCAATGTTACATCAGTTAATACAGGTATATCTCTTTTAGGAGATGCATTAGTAAGATTAGATGACGGTATATACGGAAGTGTGCCAATTAGTATAGGTAATGCTAACAATAGTATTGCAAGAAGAACATCAACTGGTGGACTACAAGTAGAATCACTTATATTAGGTGGGTCAAGTACAAACACTGTGCTTTCTGAAAGTGGAGGGACATTAACATTCTCAACACTTACTGGTGGTAAGATTTTATCATCAAGTGGTGCAACGGCTCCAACTATAGACACAGGTGGTAGAGTAAGAGTCGGCGACACAAATATTAATGCAGGTAATAGTAATTTTTATGATAATACTATTTACGGCGCTGGCGGCTCATCTGAAGAACAATCTGCACTTGCAGCACGATGGATTTACACATCATTCATTGAGGCAGGCGAAGAAAAAGGAGCTGGTTCAACTGGTATATCAATTGGTGCAGGAACTGGATTTGATAATTCTGCAGCTGACGTAATATCATTAATTACAAGCGGTGCTGAACAATTAATAGTATCGTCGAGTACAATGACTGTTAACAATGCAATGACAGTTAGCGGAGAACTAAACGTAAGTGGCGGAAGTTTAATTGAAACTATTGGCGGCGACATTAGAGTTAGAAATAGCGCAGACAGTGCTAACTTGTTTAATGTGTCAGGATCAAATGGTAATACAACCGTTGGAGGTACACTAGGTGTTACTAGTTCAATTAGTACAAACTCTAGTTTAAGTGTTCAAACCAGCGCAACATTTGGCGGCGGCTATGGCAGCACAGGTGTTACAATTAGTAGTGCAGGTGCTATTAGTGCAAACAGTAATATTATTACTGGCGGTAACTTAACAGTTGACGGTACTAGTACACTAAAAGGTGATGTTGACATTGGTAATAATGCATCTGACACATTATCATTTAATTGTGTCGTTGATAGTTCGTTTATTCCAGACGGAAGTACCCGTAACTTAGGTAGTTCAACAAAAGCGTGGGGCACAGTATACGGCGGAACATTTAGTGGTACAGCAACTACAGCAAAATATGCTGACTTAGCAGAAAACTACTTAGGTGATGCAGACTACGAACCAGGTACAGTTATTGTCTTAGGCGGCGAAGCTGAAGTTACACTAACTGATAAAAAAGGAGATCATAGAGTAGCTGGTGTTGTAACAACTAATCCAGCACACTTAATGAATAGTGATCTAGAAGGTGATTATATAACTGGTGTTGCACTAGCAGGTCGTGTTCCGTGTAAAGTAATTGGAACGGTTGCTAAAGGCGACATACTTGTATCAAGTGCAATTCCAGGGTATGCAATGGTAGATAATAATCCATCATACGGTACTATAATTGGTAAGGCAGTAGCATCTAAAGACGACAGTGAAAGAGGGTTTGTTGAAGTATTGGTAGGCAAATCATAATTACGATAAATACATAAAATAGGATTACATCAAAAATGGCAAATAAATTTCCTTTAGTTTATGATACAACTGGTAAAAGTTTACAGGAACTAAGCACCACGGACAACTTAGACTTAACTGGCAGTAGTATAGTAAATGCAGTTAATATGACTGCAACAGGATCAGTAAATGCTGGTAGTGTTGTAGCAGGATCATTAACAGTTGGAGGACAGGCACTAGGAACAGTAGCTACGTCAAATAACTATAATGACTTAACTAATAAACCTGCTTTATTCAGCGGTGATTACAATGACTTGACAAATTTGCCAAGCAGTGTTTCGAGTAACTGGGCAGACATTACTGGTAAGCCAGTAATAGCAACTAGTTTAAGTCAGCTAACAAATGATACAAATTTTGTTACTAATGCACAGATTAATATTATACCAGGACAAGTTACTGGATTAGCAACAATTGCTACTACAGGAGCATTTAGCGATTTAACTGGTGTACCAAACTATGTTACTAATGAACAAATTAACGGCGGAACATTAACTGTTGAAGTTAGCAACACTGGTGATTTGCAAGGTAGTGTGTTTGCTGATGACAGTTCATTGATGCTGGATCATTTAAATAACAGATTATTTTCTAATAAAGTAAACACCGACATACTTACAGTTAATGGGATTTTATCAACTGACGATTTATCTATTAATGCTGAAACACAGTTATCTATACAAACCGACACATATATAGCTATACAGTCAACTAGTTTTAATTTACTTAACACAGTATCAGGTACAACTATATACGATGTAGACGAATTACGTTTTCAAGGAGATGTTAACTTTGGGTTAGCAACTGTTACAGGATTAACACTTAACCAAGTTACAGGTGATTTAACTGGTAGTGTGTTTGCTGACGATAGTTCAGTTATTGTTGACGGTATAAACAGATCTGTAACTGCAGATAAAGTTAATACTAATGAATTGAATTCAGTATTAATAAAAGGTAACTTACAAAATAGCGTACCTGGACAGGTAGTATCAATAACTGGTGATGCAGGAATTACGCTGTTGCCAGCAGGCCCGTTAAGTGTACCAAATGCAACTAGTATACAACTAGCAGGCACACAAGGTATTACGATTGCAGCTACTAACGATTTAGCACTTAGTACTAGTTCAGGAAATATTACATTCTCAGGACCAGTTGACTTTACAGCATCAACAGTTACAGGACTTAGTGTTGAAGGTAACTTTGTTGGTAGTGTTTTCGGCGATGATAGTACACCGTTAGTTGATGGTATCAATAATAAAATTACAGGTAAGATTGACTCAACTGAAGCAATAGTTAATCAAGGTAGCTATAGTCTTACAGTTAATTCAACTGGTGCAAAATTACAAAGAACCAGTGGAGCAGGTGGAGGACTTGTAGTAACTAATACTAGTGGTGTAGTATTAGGAGGCGAAGCACCTGTTGAAATATCAACAGCAGGTGATGCTATTGTAATTGGTAACGGAAGTTCAGGCAACATTACAATAGGTAATGGTACCAATACTGTTACAGTTACAAATAGTACAACATTAGACTTATCGGACTTAACTAGCATTTCATTTAGTAATTCAACAATTTCAGGATTACTAAGTCCTAGTATTTCTTATACACCAGATGATAATACTGACTGGGAGGGAACTCCGCCCGATAATGTACAAGACGCTATCGATAGACTAGTTGCATGGATAACAAACTTTAAAAACAATGATAGTACAGATCCTAACAGACCTGCACCATAACGGAGACATAAATGGCCATTGAATATATTAATACAGGAACAATAGCAAACGACGGCACAGGCGATGCACTTCGTGAGGCTTTTATTAAAGTAAATGATAACTTTGAAGAACTTGACTTACGAGTAATTGAAACAACACAATTTGAAAATGTTGGGTCAGTTGGACAAGGAGTTTTTGCAGGGAAAGATAATAATACTGCACAATTTAAAAAATTAATAGCAGGTACAAATGTTACATTAACTCCAACAGCAACTACACTAACATTAGATGTTGACAATGCTCTTGAACAACTTCTAATGATAAGTGATAATGGTAGCTTAACTGTAGCACCAGGGCAAAGTGTAAACTTTAATGGTGGTAACGGATTAACTACATCAATTGCTTCACAAACACTTACTATAGATCTTGATACAAGTAATATTGTTTCAAGAGATAGTAGCCCAACACTAACTGCTAATTTAAATGCTAACGGCAATGATATTACTAATGCTGGTACAATTACGGCTAACACTGTTTCAGGTGCATTTCAAGGTCTAGTTTATGGATTTGACATAAGAGAATTTGGACCGTACCTTTCAGGATTTGATTTTGGCGGAATGCGTAATACTTACGGAAGCGCACTTGATTTTATTGTTAAAAATACAGATATTGATTTAGGACCAATTGATCCTGAAAGAACTGATTTAACAATTGACTTAGGCTTCTTACCATCTGTATAACTAATACGATAAATATGTTATAGAAGGAATGATCTATGGCATTATGGACAACTGGTACAAATAAACTACTTGCTACTGTTACAGAAGAACAGACGATTTCACTATCTCTGCCAGTAACAGCAGGCTCAACTATCTCATTAATTAGTGGCACATTGCCGCCCGGCGTTAAGATAAGTGGCGTAACGCTTATTGGTACACCGAGAGAGGTATCTCGTGTAACTGATTTTAGATTTGTGTTGAGAGCATCTCTAAATAATCAAATTGACGATAGGACATTTACTATAAAAGTTGAAGGTCCTGATACACCAACATGGTCTACACCAGCAGGTGAACTTCCAATTGGTAGTAATGATACCTATTATATTTTAGACAGTAGCCCAATAGACTTCCAATTAATAGCAACCGATGACGATATACAAGCAGGACAATCTCTTACATACTTTATGAAAGAAGGCGACGGAGTATTGCCGCCAGGCACTACACTTACACCAGATGGCAGAATTATAGGCATTGTTGATCCGTTACTTGCAATAGAGCGTGGAGAGATTTATGCAAGTGGATACTATGATACAAGCCCTTATGATTTACAATCAGGTGGATACGATTTTGGGATTAGAAGTTCAAACGGATTTGATAGCTTCTTTTATGATACAACTGTTTGGGACTTTAGTTATACTGAAAAGGCTCCGAACAAATTAAATAGATATTACCAATTTACAGTAAATGTTACAGACGGTGATCTTATTGCACGACGAACATTTAAAATATTTGTAGTTGGCGATGATTTCTTCCGTGCTGATAATACTGTTTTACAAGTAGGTAGTGGAACATTTACAGCTGACAATACTAATTTAAGAACTCCAATATGGATAACTCCAGGCAACTTAGGTATCAAACGTGCTAACAATTATATTACACTACAGTTAGATATTATTGATACTAACACACAAGTTGGATTTGTAAATTATAGTCTTGAAGATACTAATCCTGGCACATATCGATTAAAAGCAACAGGCGAAATTATTTACAATGGAAAATACGAAGTTAGTGGTACACTACCTAAGTTTGTAGATAGTGGACGTGGGCCTGATAGCTTTATTGGTATTGTTCCATCTCCAGTACAGCCTAGTGAATGGGAAGTACTAGTTCCAGAAACAGTAAGTACTTTACCAAAAGGTTTAGAACTTGATACGTCAAATGGTGAAATTGCTGGACGAGTACCATATCAAGCAGAAGTAACAATTGATTATAAATTTACAATAAAGGCAACACGTTTTACACCAGATGAACCTGATATTAATGTTAGTACTGTTAAAGTATTTAATATTAAGTTACTAGGTGAAATTAATTCTGAAACTACATGGACAACGCCTCCGAACCTAGGTACGCTTAATTCAAATTCAATTAGTGTTTTACGTGTTGAAGCAAACACTACAGTTCCAAATGCACAAGTGTTATATAGTTTAAAATCAGGCAAGTTACCTCCAGGGTTAGAACTAACATACGACGGAGAAATTGTTGGCAGAGTTAACGCTTATGGTCAAAATGTTTACAAAAGTTTATGGAGAGGATCTCGTGAATATACCGCAGGTGACATTGTAAGAGTTGACGACATTTATTACAAAACTGCTAGTAATCATACTAGTAGTTCAAGTGGAATATTTGCAAATGATGTAGCATACTGGATTGAATTTAATTATACTCGCTTAGGACTAACAACTATTGACAGTGATTCAACATCATTAGATTTGCCCGAAACAACTATTGATAGACAATATAACTTTATTATTAATGCTGAGGATCAATACAAATATAGTATTGCAGAACAACAATTTAGTATCACAGTAACAGATCCGGAAGTTATAAAATATAGTAATATCTATCTTAAGCCTTTTCTTAACGAAACAACAAGACGTACATTTAACGATTTCTTATCTGACCCAGAAGTTTTCATTACAGAAAATATTTACAGACCCGGAGATCCAAACTTTGGCATACAAACAGATATTAAAATACCATTGTATTACGGAATTGAATCTCGCAGTCTTGCTGAGTTTACAAGTAAAATGGCAACCAACCATAAAAGAAAACAATATAAGATTGGTGAATTAAAAACAGCTCAGGCTAAAAAAGAAGGTACTAATACTACTTTATATGAAGTAATTTATGTACAAGTTATAGATTCGCAAGATGTCTCAGTTGGACGGACACGTAAGTCGTTTAATATAAAGACTAATCAAAAAATTACAGTTGATAGTGTAAACTACGATGCAAAGGATATGTTCTACGATTATGATACTAAGCCATCATTTACTATACTAACACGTAGTGGCCCGTTATCAGTGCAACTAGGCGAAGACTTTAGTGTAGTTACTCGAGGTGACGGAACATATAATTTAAATTGGACATTAGGTATAGAAGTAGATGGTAGAACTGAAGACAATCTTTTAAAAATAATAGAAGGACTCGGTAATACATATCAAAGACGTCCTGACTTTGAAAACACAATAAAAGTAGATAGTGATGCAATATCAGTATCGCAAAATAATGATAGTTTAAGATACATTAGCAACTTAAACAATATGAGAGACAACATAAGATCAGTAGGACAAACAAACAGATCATTTGTTCCGTTATGGATGCGTAGTCAACAAGAAGGAAGTGTAAATGAATTAGGTTACACACCTGCTTTAGTACTATGTTACTGTAAGCCAGGCAAGTCTGCATTAATTAAAGCTGCAATTGAAGCAAATGGCTTTGACTTTAAAATATTCAACTTAGATGTTGATAGATATATAATTGATAGTACAGATATAAGTAGCCAAGATAGTTACTTAGTATTCCAAAACTATCGATTCAATACGTAACCCTGATAAATAAGTGTAGGAGAACACACTATGGCAACTAGCGACAATATTACACCAGAAAACATTGATGAAACATACCCAATTGCAGGTCAGGATAATGACTCGCAAGGATTTCGTGATAACTTTGCGACAATACAATCAAGTTTAAGTGCATCAAAGACAGCAATAAAAGACATTGAAGCAAAAGGTGTATTTAAAACTGCACTTGGTGACGGATCATTAGATAATGACTTGCAAGGCAATACACTTACTAATGGAGTACTAAAAGGTGTAGCATCGGAACATTTTAATACAGGTAACATTGTACAAAATGCTGAAGCTAACATATTATGGACTACAGCAGAATATCATGATATTACAATGGCAAATCCAAGTTCAGTACGTTTGAGCTTAGGCGGCTGGCCTGTAGCAGGAACTTATGGTAGAATGCGTCTTGCTATTAGAAGTAATAATGGTTCAGCAAGAACTATAACTTTTGAAGCAGCTAATGCTGGAACACTCCGAGTAAACTCAACAAACTGGACAAGTGCGTTAAGTGGCGGCGACTTTATAGTTACTAGTGCAACAAGTCCTAAAATTGTAGATGTATGGACTGTTGATGGCGGTATTACAGTGTTTATGGAATACGCCGGAGAGTACACTATTTTATCGTAATGTTTAATCCATTAGTAGATAATTTTAATCAACTAAATGATAGCGAAGTAGAAGATAAACTTACTGAGCTGGCACGAAAATATTGGATGACACGAAATCCTGAAGTTCAACAGCAAATAACAGTCTTGATGGACATGTATAAAATTGAACTTACAACACGCAGAGCTATTCAGCAACAAAAACAAAAAGATCAAGATAACGGCGAAAATTCTCTTGACAATCTGATAAACATCAGTTAAAATACAAGTATGCTTATGAAAACTGACTCTCTCGGTATCCCGCGATTTACAAATAAAGACTTAGTTGATATGATCTATTCAGGTCATGTTGACAAGTGTCATGTAGTGTTGTGCGATGCAGACGATGATGTAGATAAATTTAACAAGGCTTGTGAAGAACAAGGCTTTGATAAACTACAAAAATATATTCCATTAGATGTAGATCAACAAACTTTTGACGGTGTATGTCAAAGTGAATGGTTTATGCCTGATGAATACAAAGACATCAATGTATATGAATATGTACTAAGCAAAGCAAAAACACCCTGTCCACAACACGTACAAGATCGTATATGGGAAGAAATGGAAGCATATGGCGAACGTGATATGCATAATCTATTACGCTATATGATTTATCTTGTAGACTTTATGCGTGAGAATGATATTGTATGGGGTGTAGGCAGAGGTAGCTCTGTAGCAAGTTATGTGCTATACTTAATAGGTGTACACAAAATTGATTCAATCCAGTTTGGCCTGGATTGGAGAGAGTTCTTGAGATAAGTACATATATAATTAATAGGAGAAGATAATGGTACAAAAAGCAAAAGGTGCAAAAGTTTATAAAACCATGCAAGGTAAAATGGTTGACATGGACATGCTCCGAAAGAAAAACGAATTAACTCAAGCAGTAGGTAATGCTAAAGTTAATGCCCGTGGTGACGAATTAGGTCCAGGCGGACAAATTATTAAAAAACGTGAGGACGTAGTGAAAGAGTACTACGATAATCATAAAGGCGTTGTAGATCAAGCAGCAGTTAAAGTTCAAAAGGATCTTGAAGACGATTGGGTTGAACCAGAACCAATCAAAGAAACACAAAAAGCTAAAGCCCGCACAACAGCAAAACCTAAAGCTGAAGATGATTGGGTTGAAGATGATGACGGTAATTTTGTAAAAAAAGGTGATTAATGAATAACACAATTAAAGGTAATTTACGTGCTATCGGGGATCGAGTGTTAGTTTCCGATATGTATTTTGGTGAACAAAAAACCAAAGGCGGCATTATACTTGGAGACGATGACGGCAAAACAAGAGGAATCTATCCTCGCTGGGGTAAAGTACACTCTAAAGGACCTGACAATAAAGACATCTATAATATAGGTGATTGGATTCTTATCGAACACGGACGATGGACTCGCGCCATGAAAGTAGAATTAGAAGACGGTACCGAACTTGAAATTCGAATGATTGACGCTGAGTGTGTATTGGCCATGTCAGATGAACGACCAGACGAAACACAAATTGGTAATGAATATGCAGATGGTGAACATGCAACTGTTGACCCTAGTAGCTTTATGAGGACATAATGACAAACCCATTTAATGATATCGAAACATTTGGTACAGCATGTGACCAACCGCCAAGTGAAGCAAACTACAAAATGTATCTAAGTCTTATTGACGAAGAAGTAGGCGAGCTAGTAGACGCAGTAGCAGCAAATGATAAAGTCGAACAACTCGACGCACTCATTGATATACTAGTTGTTACTATGGGCGCAGTACGTGCCGCAGGTTGGGACGGAGAAGCAGCCTGGAAAGAAGTAATGGACACAAACTTTGCAAAGATTGATCCAGACACAGGCAAAGTACGCAAACGTGAAGACGGTAAAGTACTAAAGCCTGAAGGTTGGAAAGCACCTCAACTTGCTCAGTTTATTTGAAAACTTCGAATGGTATGACTTCTTAGCTGTAGCAATATTCGCTAAAGTATTCCAAGTATTGATTATCGTCACCTTAATGGGTGGCGGCATCGTAACAGCAACACTACTAGCAGTAGTGTGGCAAGGATGGCTATACTACGAAAAATTCCGCACAAAAACACTTGACATCTAGTCAAAGTTCTGTTATAATAAACTTATAAAATTAAACAAGCGGCTGTAGCTCAGCTGGATAGAGCGTTGGTCTACGAAACCAAAGGTCAAAGGTTCGACTCCTTTCAGCCGCGCCAAGTGAGGACATGATATGGCTACACACGGAATGATCGACTTAGAAACATTAGGTGTAGAACCTGATAGTGTTGTGATGACACTAGGTGCTATCAAGTTTGATCCGTTTACAGATAACGAACCGCATAGTGGATTATATCTACGAGGTGACATTGAGGATCAAACTGAAAATTTTAATCGTTCAATTGACGATAATACATTAGCTTGGTGGGGGAGACAGGACCAAGCAATCCAAGACGAAGCATTTGGCGATCATGATGACCGTGTTACTGTACCAGAAATGTTACGCCAACTTAATAAATGGTGTGTAGGATTAGATTATATTTGGTGTCAAGGTCCTACATTTGATTTTGTAATATTACAGCATCTATATAAAGAAGCAGAAAAGCCTGCTCCGTGGAACTATTGGCAAATTAGAGACAGTAGAACATTGTTTGCTATGATGCCAAGTGATCCACGTAAAGCAATACAAGAAAGCCTCCATAACGCACTGGCTGATTGTTATTACCAAGCAAAGTGCGTACAACAATCATACAAACATTTTGGAGTTACAAAATAAATGAATCCAGTATCACGAGAAGTAGACGACGAATCTAAACGATTAATGAAAGAATATCTTGACAAGGGCGGCAAAATTACATATTGTGAGCCAATGGCCCGTACAGAAAATATCGAAGTCAAAGGCGGCTTCTATGGTAGGAAACCAAAGAAAAAGAAGGAAGAGTAATATTGAAATATGTAATTGATATCGATGGCACTATTTGTAAAGAAGTTATTATTCCAGATAGTGGCGGCAAGAAAGATTACGCTAATCATATTCCAATGCCAGAACGCATTGCCAGAGTAAACGCATTATACGATGCAGGACATACTATTAAGTATATGACAGCACGTGGCTGTGTTAGTGGTGTTGACTATTACGACCTAACCAAGAACCAATTAGACGGGTGGGGTGCAAAGCATCATGAACTCAGCGTAGGGGAAAAAGAAAACTACGATGTATGGATCGACGACAAAGCATTTTGGAGTGAAAACTTCTTCCGTGAAACAGGTGAGTC